>OLGD01004899.1_pt1 | contig 10395 bp, 8 predicted proteins | sample 1605311 | NCBI WGS metagenome assembly OLGD01 (sample SAMEA3888917, study PRJEB22519) | human gut metagenome | biome: human gut; feature: human-associated habitat; material: faeces | place: Denmark | collected 2010 | reverse complement strand
GGATGCTCTTTTATCGCTAAAAGAGTACAATAGGTTTTCAAAAGGATTATTTGGCTGGGTAGGATTCAAGGTCAAATGGCTTGAGTTTGAAAATGTAAACCGCGTGGCTGGCGAGACAAAGTGGTCATTTTGGCAGCTGTTTCTCTATAGTTTAGATGGAATAGTAGCATTTTCAAATGCTCCGCTATACATGGCTTCAATAGCCGGAGTGTTCAGCTTTATTGTCGCAATAATTGCAATGCTCTTTATCATTATCAGGAGACTTGTATTCGGAGATCCGGTAGCCGGCTGGGCTTCGACCGTTGTTATCATACTTTTTATAGGTGGGATACAACTGCTTAGCATAGGCATTTTGGGACTTTATCTGTCGAAGCTATATCTCGAGGCAAAGGACAGACCGATATATTTAATAGGAGAATCAAATATAGAAAAACCTACAGAAAAAAATTAAGGCTTTCTTAAGAATTATTAATTCGATAGCACATGACATTTTTTTCGGATGTTATGTGCTATAATTTTTTCGGCAACGTTTATTAATGCATGAAAGAGGACTAAGATGAAAAACGTACTGGAGTGGCTTGAGGCCACAGTAGAAAAATACCCTGACAAGCCTGCATTTTCGGATACTGAATGCAGCATTACGTTTGCGCAGGTGTATGATATAGCAAGAAATACAGGAGCATATCTGATAGAACAGCTTGGAGTGGACAGAACCCCTGTTGCAGTATTTGCCGGAAGGAAAATGGTGACACCGGCATACTTTCTGGGAGTGGTATATGCAGGCAGACCGTATGCGCCGATTGATGCATCGCTTCCTGACAAGAGAATTGAAAAAATACTTGAAAATCTGTGTCCAAGGGCTATTGTGGCAGACAGGGAAAGCCTTGAGCATGTGGAGAGCATAGTGGATGAGCTGGCAAAGTCAGAAAGCTTCGATAGACCGCAGATATTTATTGCTGAGGATATATCGCGCTTCGATCAGGTGGCGGGCGCTGATAGTAATTGTAAAATCAGTGAATCAGCAGGAGACGCTGTGACGGATAGTGAGAACGATATGCTCGCAACAGTCCGCAGGCAGATGTCCATGACAGACCCATTGTATATTATCTACACGTCAGGCTCCACCGGCAATCCAAAGGGAGTCATGACATCACATCTGTCACTTATGACATACATCAATGCTTACTGTGATGTGATGCATATAGAGGAAAGTGATGTGCTGGGCAATCAGTCGCCGCTTGACTATATTGCGGCAATCAGGGACATTTATCTGCCGCTAAAGACCGGCTGCAGCACAGCGATTATTCCAAAAGAGTATTTTATGGAGCCAAATGCCCTGTTTGATTACATGAATGATAAGAAGGTCAGCAGTGTCGGCTGGAGTGTTTCGGCATTTACCATTCTCACATCGCTTGGAGCATTTGAGGAAGTAGGGCTTAAGAGTCTCAGAAAAATCTGCTTCTCAGGCTCAGTAATGCCATGCAGGGTGCTCAGAAAATGGCAGGAAAATCTGCCGGAAGCGCATTTTGTGAACCAGTATGGGCCGACAGAGGCAACTGCTTCGTGTACGTATTATAGTGTGGATCACCTGGTGGAAGAGGACGAGGTGCTTCCTATAGGAAAAGCCTATGACAATTACAGGGTTTTTCTGATAGATGAGCATGGAAATGAGCCGGCTGTCGGAGAACAGGGCGAGATATGCGTATGTGGACCAATCCTGGCGCTGGGCTATTATAATGATCCGGAGAGGACAGCTGCGGCATTTACACTCAATCCACTCAACAAGGCTTATCCTGAGCGTATGTACCGCACAGGGGATTACGGAAGGCTCGATGAGGATGGCATACTTCATTTCTGTGGACGTATGGACCGCCAGATAAAGCACATGGGACACCGTGTGGAGCTTGATGAGGTGGAGCATGCCGCCAATGTGGTCGATGGAGTCGCAGAAAGCTGCGTTATATATAATAAAGCAAAAGAGGTGCTGATACTTTTCTACACAGGTGACTGTGACAGGAGAAGCCTTGCGCTGGCACTGAGGGATGAGCTCCCGGGCTTTATGGTGCCAAGGAAAATCAAGAAACTGGAGCAGCTTCCTAAGCTTCCAAACGGAAAATATGATATGAAAAAACTGGAGGAAATGTAAAATGAGAGACACAATTTTAGAGATTTTAGAGGAATTAAGACCGGATGTGGATTTTGAGAAGGAGACAAAGCTCATCGATGACAAAATTCTTGAGTCATTTGATATAGTTTCACTCGTATCGGAGCTGACTGATGAGTTTGACATCACAATCAGACCAAAGGATCTGGTTCCTGAGAATTTCAACTCAGTTGATGCAATCGAGAAGCTTGTGAAAGAGCTTGTGGAGGAATAAAGCATATGAGACAGACACCGTACTATGTATTTGATACGGACGAGTTTGCGAAGAGAGCAGCCATGATAAGGGCTGCTCTTGATTGTAAAGGAGGACGTAGGATACCGCTTTGCTTTTCGATAAAGGCAAATCCGTTTCTGCTTCACAGGCTGCCGGAGGGCTTAGACCATGTGGAGGTGTGCAGCCCGGGAGAGCTTGAGATATGTATAGCACTTGGCGTGAAGCCGGAGAGCATCATCTATTCAGGTGTGATGAAGGAAAAATGCGATATAGAGCGAGCAGTTTCATATGGCGCCGGTATACTCACCTGTGAGAGCATAAGACATGCAGCTCTGATATCAGAAGTGATGCTTGAACGTATGCTGGAAGGTGCGCATGAAGCCGAGTTTGCCGAAACGAAAACACATGTCATATTGCGCCTGACAAGTGGCAACCAGTTTGGCATGTCGCTTGATGATATTGAATACATCATGTCGCATCCGGATGAGTTTAAGGGCATTGCGGTAATGGGCATCCACTACTATTCCGGCACACAGAAGAGTCTTCGCAAAATAAATAAGGACTTGGAAAAAATAAAGTCTGCATTGAGCGTATTAAAAGAAAAATACGGCTTTGAGCCACAGCTTGTAGAGTATGGCCCGGGACTTTGCGTGGAGTATTTTGAGGAAGACTGGCAGGAAAAGGAAAAACAATCACTTGATGAGGTAGCAGAGGTGCTTAGAGAATTTGCCGAGGAATATCCGCTTGGCATTGAGATGGGACGATTCCTAGCGGCCTCATGCGGTAAATATTACACACAGGTAAAGGACTTAAAATCGACAGGTGATGCCAATTATGCGATTCTGGATGGAGGAATCCACCATCTGAATTACTTCGGGCAGAGGATGGCTATGCAGGTGCCACCGATTAGTATATATAGAGCTGACGAAATATATTTTGGTGAAAAATTGGGACAAATAAAAGGAACAGCAGGTCCGATAGGAAACACATTCAATGGTTGTGAAGTATCAGAAAATGAAGAAAGAACCGGTGTGGAATTCACAGAACTGCCGGACATAGACTATACACTCTGCGGAAGCCTCTGTACAGTGGCAGATGTGCTGGTACGCGAGGTGAAGCTTAAGAAGCTTGAACTTGGTGATGTTCTTGAGTTCGGGCACTGTGGCGCATACTCTGTGACAGAAGCACCGGTACTCTTTTTGTCAAGACAGCTTCCGGCTATATATGCATATTCGAAGGAGTATGGATATGAGTGCCTGAGGGAGCATATTCCTGCGGCTGAGATAAATCTGGCCGGAAAAAAATTGTAAATAAAAGCGCCATGGTAAATTGCCATGGCGCTTTTGAATATGACATAAACAAAGCATTTTGTGGGAAGCCTGACTATTAGCCAAGCTCCTTCTCACACATATCAAGTACAGAAGCAATGGTAGTATCCATATCGTAGTATTTGTACTCGCCGAGACGACCACCGAATATAACACCCGTCTCCTTATCGGCAAGCTCCTTGTACTTGGCGTAGAGCTGTCCGTTTTTTTCATCGTTTACAGGGTAATAAGGCTCATCGCCTGCCTTCCACTCAGAAGAGTACTCACGGCTGATAATAGTCTTTGGCAGATCATTGCCATCCTCATCCTTACCGAACTCGAACCACTTGTGCTCGATGATACGTGTCCATGGAGTCTCGCGGTCTGTATAGTTGACAGCGGCATTTCCCTGAAAGTTAGGAATATCGAGGGTCTCATTCTCAAAGCGCACTGAGCGGTACTCCAAAGTACCTAGCTTAAAGCCAAAGTATGCGTCAATCGGACCTGTGTATACAACCTTGTCAGCAAGAGCATCAAGCTCAGCCTTGTGCTCAAGGTAGTCGGTATTCAGTCTGACCTCAATGCCGTCGAGCAGATTCTCAACCATCTTGGTGTATCCACCGATTGGAATACCCTGGTAAAGAGCATTGAAATAATTGTTGTCAAAGGTAAGTCTCACAGGAAGACGCTTGATGATGAAAGCCGGAAGCTCCTTACAATCACGGCCCCACTGCTTCTCGGTATAGCCCTTCACGAGCTTCTCATAGATATCACGGCCAACGAGTGATATAGCCTGCTCCTCGAGATTTTTAGGCTCACCGGTGATTTCCTTTTTCTGCTCCTCAATCTTTGTAGTAGCCTCCTCAGGTGTCACCACACCCCACATCTTGTTGAAGGTGTACATGTTAAATGGCATAGAGTAAAGCTCACCTTTGTAGTTTGCCACAGGGCTGTTTGTGAAGCGGTTGAACTCAGCAAACTGTGTGATGTAGTTCCAGACCCTCTTATCATTGGTGTGGAATATGTGGGCTCCGTACATGTGTACATTTATGCCCTCCTGCTTTTCGGTGTAGACATTTCCTGCTATGTTAGGACGCTTGTCCACAACAAGCACTGATTTGCCCTTGGCCTTTGCCTCATGGGCGAAGATGGCTCCGTAGAGACCGGAACCTACTACTAAATAATCGTATTTCATTGTATTCTCCAAATTAATTTAGATAGATTTTTAAAAGAGTGATTGATTTATCAACCACTCTATTGTATAATCTACTCAAAGGTAATCGGATGTTATTCCGATTTGCCCTCAGTGATTGATTAGTATAAAGATTAGCACCCTCACTTTAGGCGGTTGGGGTGCTATTTCTTTTTGTGGTTGTCTATATACGACAATGCTGCAAAAACTACTAGTAACAATGTAAGTACTTCAATTGTATTCATAGTAACATCATCCCCCTTCTGTAAAACTAGAGGGATTTATCAGAATTAACACCCGAGCTTTTTTCGACTACCCAATGATTATATCATAGAGTATATGGGCTATCAAGGAGGCAATTAGAGAATATGAAACTACCCGGCTACTACTCCTCAGGAGAATTTGCAAAAAAAGCGCATATTACAAAAAAGACCATCAGGTACTATGACGAGCACAATATTTTAAAACCATCCTACGTAAACGAAAACGGAGCCAGATTCTATAATGATGACGACTTTGCGCGTCTACAGCAGATACTGTTCCTCAAATATCTGGGCTTTTCCCTGGATGATATCAAGGAGATGACACTCAGAAACACGGACAGCAATGTCATGTCTGAGTCGCTTCACATGCAGCTTGGTCTCGTGGAGGAGAGGATAGAGCAGATGAAGCTTATGAAATCAGCACTGCAGGAGGCTTCAGAGGTAATAGACGAGGGGCGAAGCGTGGACTGGAGTCATATGCTGGAGCTGGTTAATATAAACGAGATGGAGCAAAAGCTAAAGCAGCAGTACAGGGATGCTTCAAATATATCAGCCAGAATCAATCTGCACAGGGATTTCTCGATTAATCCGGTGAGCTGGTTTAGCTGGGTATTTGATGAGTGCAGCTTTTTTGAGGGGGAAAAGGTGCTTGAGGTGGGCTGTGGTGATGCCTCTCTCTGGACACAGAACATAGACAGGATACCGGCAGATATGCAGATAACCCTGACTGATATATCGTATGGCATGGTAAGGGATGCGACGAGAAATGTAGGCGCAGATGACAAGCGCTTCACATATGAGGTGATGGATGCCCACAGGCTGTATAAGCCGGATGCATCGTATGACTGCGTGATAGCAGACCATGTACTGTTCTATTGTGACAATCTGGATGCCGTGTGCAGTGAAATCCTAAGGGTGCTAAAGCCCGGTGGCGTGTTCGTGTGCAGTACATACAGCTCACGGCATATGAAGGAAATAAACGACCTGGTGCAGGAGTTTGATGACCGTATAGAGCTGTCAGCGGAAAGGCTGTATGAGCAATTTGGTAAAGAAAATGGTGAGGCAATACTTGGAAAATACTTTGGTGAGGTAAGCTGGCATGGATACGAGGATGAGCTTGTGGTAGAAAAAGCAGAGCCTGTGATAGAGTATGTGCTTTCGTGCCACGGCAACCAGAACAGGTATATTGTGGACCGCTATAAGGAATTTGCAGCATTTGTCAGAAAGAAGACAGAGGGAGGGTTCCATATCACAAAGGATGCAGGTGTATTTATTGCACGAAAATGATTCAAAAACAGGATATTATAAGCATATATTTTGTGAAAAATGCTAAAAATATAAAAAGTACTTGAAGGTGCCCTTGGGGCACCTTTTATAATGCAGGTAAATGATGAATCAGGTCAGTGGATTCTATAGACCGAAAGCATCAAGTGTAGCACGTAGTTTCAGTTTGAAGGAGAACAACATGAAAGGTATTATATTAGCGGGAGGTTCAGGCACACGTCTTTACCCACTCACAATGGTAACATCAAAGCAGTTACTTCCAATTTATGACAAGCCAATGATCTACTATCCTATGTCAGTGCTTATGAATGCAGGTATCAGAGATATTCTGATCATTTCAACACCACAGGATACACCGAGATTCAAGGAGCTCTTAGGAGACGGACATCAGTTTGGTGTCAACCTCACCTACGAGGTACAGCCTAGCCCGGACGGACTGGCACAGGCATTCGTTATCGGTGAGAAATTTATCGGTGATGATACAGTAGCCATGGTTCTCGGAGACAACATCTTCGCAGGACACGGACTCAACAAGAGACTCAAGGCAGCAGTTGAAAACGCAGAGAGTGGTAAGGGCGCCACAGTATTCGGATACTATGTAGATGACCCTGAGAGATTCGGTATCGTAGAGTTCGATAAAGAGGGAAAGGCTATTTCAATCGAGGAAAAGCCGGAGCATCCAAAGAGCAATTACTGTGTCACAGGTCTTTAGAGTACGCAAAGAACCTTAAGCCATCAGCAAGAGGAGAGCTTGAGATAACAGACCTTAACAGAATCTATCTTGAGAAAAAAGCCCTCAATGTAGAGCTTTTAGGACAGGGCTTCACATGGCTTGATACAGGAACACATGAGAGCCTTGTAGATGCCACAAACTTTGTCAAGACAGTAGAGACACATCAGCACCGTAAGATAGCATGTCTTGAGGAAATCGCTTACTTAAACGGCTGGATTACAAAGGATGAAGTATTAAAGACATATGAGCTCGTAAAGAAGAACCAGTACGGACAGTACTTAAAGGATGTACTTGATGGAAAATACCGCGAGCAACTGTACTAATTATAGTAAAATCGACATTGCGTTAGTTAGCTGGTAGATTAAGTTAATAGAAATAATTTAAATCTCGCTTGCAAAAAGCGGGAATCAGGAGGAAATCAAAATGACAATTATCGTAACAGGTGGAGCAGGATTTATCGGAAGCAACTTCGTATTTCACATGCTTAACAAATATCCGGATTATCGTATCGTATGCTTAGACTGTCTCACATATGCAGGAAATCTCTCAACACTTGAGCCTGTAATGGACAATCCAAACTTCCGTTTCGTAAAGGAGAGCATCACAGACCGTGACGCCGTATACAAATTATTTGAGGAAGAGCATCCTGATATGGTTGTAAACTTCGCAGCAGAGTCACACGTTGACCGTTCAATCGAAAACCCACAGGTATTCCTTGATACAAATATCATCGGAACATCAGTACTTATGGACGCATGCCGCAAGTATGGTATTAAAAGATATCACCAGGTATCAACAGATGAGGTATACGGAGATCTGCCACTTGATCGCCCTGACCTTTTCTTCCATGAGGATACACCAATCCATACATCAAGCCCATATTCATCATCAAAGGCAGCAGCAGACTTACTCGTGCTTGCTTACCACCGCACATATGGACTTCCTGTAACAATCAGCCGTTGCTCAAACAACTACGGACCATACCATTTCCCGGAGAAGCTTATCCCTCTTATGATTGCAAATGCACTTAATGATAAGCCACTCCCGGTATACGGAACAGGCGAGAACGTGCGTGACTGGCTCTATGTAGAGGATCACTGCAAGGCAATCGACCTTATCATCCACAACGGACGTGTAGGAGAGGTTTACAACGTAGGTGGACACAATGAGAAGACAAACCTTGAAATCGTAAAGATTATCTGCAAGGAGCTCAATAAGCCGGAGAGCCTTATCACATTCGTAGGAGACCGTAAGGGACATGATATGCGTTACGCAATCGACCCTACAAAGATTCACAACGAGCTCGGATGGCTCCCAGAGACCAAGTTTGAGGACGGAATCAAGAAGACAATCAAATGGTACCTTGACAACCGTGAGTGGTGGGAGACGATCATCAGCGGAGAGTACCAGAACTATTACGAGAAGATGTACGCGAATAGATAACTGCTATTCGTAAACCTTGAAGAATCGGAATGCGTGTTGTAAGCTCGCTTACATAAGCGCATTTTGATTCTTTGAGGCTCTAGAATAGAGCAGGAACAACGTATATAAGCAATCTTAGCTGCGTAAGCAGCGGGAAAGCATGCCTAAAGCATGCGGGATTGCGCATATATGTTGGGCCTGTTTACGAATATTTGTAAAAAGGAGACCCCAAAATGAAAGTATTTGTTACAGGAGTTGCAGGTCAGCTCGGACACGATGTAATGAACGACCTTGCAGCACGCGGTTACGAAGGAATCGGAACAGATATAGCACCACAGTACAGCGGAGCAGATGATGGCACAGCAGTTACAAAGATGCCATATGTCTCACTCGACATCACAGACCGTGATGCAGTGGAAAAAACAATCACAGAGCTTAAGCCTGACGTGGTAGTACACTGTGCAGCATGGACAGCAGTAGATCTGGCTGAGGATGATGATAAAAAAGCAAAGGTGCATGCAATCAACGCAGACGGCACACAGAATATCGCGGATGCCTGCAAGAAGATAGATGCCAAGATGGTATATATCAGCACAGACTATGTATTTGACGGACAGGGCACCACACCATGGCAGCCTGACTGCAAGGACTATGCACCGCTCAACGTATATGGACAGACAAAGCTCGACGGAGAGCTTGCAGTGGCAAATACCCTTGAGAAGTACTTTATCGTGCGTATAGCGTGGGTATTTGGCGTAAATGGCAAGAACTTCATCAAGACTATGCTGAATCTCGGCAAAACCCATGACACTCTGACGGTTGTAGATGATCAGATCGGTACACCGACCTATACCTATGATCTGGCAAGACTTCTGGTGGATATGCTGGAAAAAGAAGAGTACGGAAAATATCATGCGACCAATGAGGGCGGATATATCTCCTGGTGCGACTTTGCAAAAGAAATCTTCCGTCAGGCAGGTATGGATGTCAGGGTTCTGCCTGTAAGCTCCGCAGAATATCCTGCAAAGGCAAAACGTCCGTCGAACAGCCGTATGGAGAAAAAGAAACTGGAAGAGCATGGATTTACTCGTCTTCCGGATTGGAAAGATGCTCTTAAACGTTATTTGAAGGAAATTATGTAAACTGATGAATAAAAAAAATAATTCCAGACCAAAGATCCGGACAGCACAGAAGCTGTCCGGATTTTGTCAAAGCCCTGACGTGAGGGCACTTTGCTTTTTGTTTCTGCTGCTGAGTGCAAGCTGCAGCTTTATGTTCCGGGATTATCTCTATGGAAATGATCTGATGATCTTTAATGATATCGGAAGTGATAGCTGGCAGCAGTATATCATGAATTATACCAGTATTGTAAATCATCTGAGAGATGGAAGCTTTTCTCTCTGGGATTTTAATAATGGACTGGGAATCAATCAGTTTAACTTTAATCTGTTTGATCCATTTCTGATGCTGCTTTATGGAGCCGGAGTGATTCTGGGACCGGCACATATGCTTCTCTACATCAATGTGATCCAGATTCTCAAGATCATGGTGGCGGCATTTGCTTTTTACTGGTTTCTCTCGCAGTTTTCATTCAGTGTGCTGTCCAGGATGATCACATCTTATGCATATGCACTGAATGGTTTTCTCTTGGTATGGGGACAGCATTACCAGTTTGGAATGGTAACGGTGTATTTTCCACTATTACTTTTATTCTGCGAGAAATTTTTAAGAAAAGAGAAAAAATGGAAGCTGTTTCCGGTAATGGTATTTTTTTGTGGGATCTATAGTGTGTATTTCACATATATGTGCCTGGCGG
>OLGD01004894.1_pt1 | contig 10402 bp, 6 predicted proteins | sample 1605311 | NCBI WGS metagenome assembly OLGD01 (sample SAMEA3888917, study PRJEB22519) | human gut metagenome | biome: human gut; feature: human-associated habitat; material: faeces | place: Denmark | collected 2010 | reverse complement strand
TAAGCCGCTTGTCTAACTCCTTTAGCTTTTATGCACTGGAGTATTTAATTCGCGAGCTTAATTAACAGTTTACGCGCATTATCATGAAGCGGAATTGCAAAGATGACATTTCCTTATCAATTGGAAACCCGGGAAAGAGGCTACCGGCAGCATAAAAATGCATAATACGACAAATACAGCGATGCTATAAAAAACGCTTTCATTTTAGTTGATTAAAATATTTCGCTTATAATTTCTTTTGCATTGCGTAATAAATTTGATTGGCTTCCGGTATTTAGCTTAGAATTGCGTTCATTTATCGACGTAGAAGACATATCAGGGATTTTCACAATATTCTCAAGATATTTTGCCTCCTCCATGGTTGGTATGCCGTTTTCGCAATTATAGTTCTTTGCCGGATTGAAGCGCATATCTATAAACTTATAGCTCCCCAACCCCTTTACATTAAAACATTCATATATATTATTTGGCACATTCTTAGATATTAAAATAAAAGTATATGTTTTCCGTATGACCGATTTATCCTTATAAAAATAATCTACTTTTACTTTAAAAGGCATAGTATTGTTTTTAGGCAAAAAAATAGCGCGTATAAACAATTCTCCACTGCTGTTTTTCATTACATCAAATTGATTTATTTTTTTCTTATCAGAATAGACGACGTATGTATAACTGCCGCAACTAAAAGTTAGGCATGAAGTTGTAATATCAATACCATCTTTCTCTTGCACATATTTATAAACATTGGCGAGAATAGAGCGGGGATCTATTGTTAGCGCTACAATATTATATAGAGATAAATCAAAAAAATCAGGGGAATCAGCAGGAAATATATTAGCCAGCCTTACATCATCAATCAAATCAACTCTATATTCACCAATATCATATAATGTTAGATTATTTGGGGCTTTGGGGTTATAAAATATATACTTGCCATCGGAATAAAGCACATAATGTTCGTTAACGATTTCCCTCGGTTCTTTCGCGTTTAGTAATTCCGGTTGTAAAAAGCAAATCTCTTCTTTTACCTTTAAGGCAAAATTTGCCCTTTCAAAAACGCCAATGAAATCTAAATTGTCAGAAACGGCGAAGACGTTGCTTATGCCTTTTAGCAATATTAGCACAAAAATTATATTCTTTTTCATAAATTGTTCGGGAGATTTTGTGAGGTTTATCCCCACATGAAAGTTGGTCTATAAATGCAAATTAGGCAGTTCTTGACGTTGTAAGCGCTCATGCACATGAAGCGGCGAATCCTGAAATCAAAATACTGACAATAATTTGCCGCACTATTTATTGCCTGCCTTACGGAGCAAAAAATTTTACTACATACACATCACATTGCGCGCTCACTATTTCAATGGGGCACACCTTTATCCTATATAATCGATAGTAACGGCAACACATGTAGCCTTCCGTTGCGTACATTCCTTTTGAATTATTATAGGCTGCACAAGATATTTCATATAATGCAGTTTAACTTTTAATATGCATATCGTCAAGATCTTTTATTATCTGCGACAATATGATATATATAATACAAAGCAAATAATTGAATCCAGGTTTTGGATAATTCATACTTTCCAAGCCCAATTGGCATTGCAATACCGGAGAAGGCTATGGACACATATTTGTTCCAGCACAATCATCACACTTGTTCTTTGGCTTAAATACTGCTTAGCGTAAATCAAAAAAAAAAGAAATCACGAAACCCGCACGTCTGCCTAATCCGTGCGGACCATGCCACGCCTGCCGCAAGGCCCCATACGGGCGTTCCGCTCCGGCAAACGGCTTTTACAGAAACTTTCCCGTCCGGCTTTCAGGGGAATTTTTTATATCTTCGGGGGTTCCCGCCGCCACTATCCTCCCTCCGTCGCCGCCTCCGCCGGGCCCCATGTCTATTATGTAGTCGGCGTTGCGGATTACATCCAAATCGTGTTCTATGACCACTATCGTCGCCCCGTTTTCGACGAGCCTCTGGAATACCCCGAGCAGCGTCCGGACATCGAGCGGGTGGAGACCGATAGTGGGCTCGTCGAATATGAATACGGAATCCGACTGCGTCTTGCCCATTTCGCCCGCGAGCTTCAGCCTCTGCGCCTCTCCGCCGGAAAGGCTCGGCGTGTCCTCGCCGAGCGTAAGATAGCCGAGCCCCATGTCGCATAGCGTCCGCAGCCGCTGGCATACCGTTTTCATTCCGGCGCACGCGGAGAGCGCGCCGAGGGCGTCCATAGCCATTATTTCCGGCAGCGAAAACTCCCCGCCCTTCCCCGAATACTTTATATTATGCGCCTCCTTCGAATAGCGCGACCCTCCGCACTCGGGGCACGGTATATCCACGTCCGGCAGAAACTGCACGTCGAGGCTTATGACGCCCGTGCCGTCGCACATCGGGCAGCGCAATTTGCCCGTGTTGTATGAGAAGTCGCCCGCGCCGTGCCCGAGCCGCCTGGCGTCGGGGGTTTTCGCAAAAATCTTGCGCAGCTCGTCGTGCACGTTTACGTAGGTCGCCACGGTAGAGCGGACGTTGACACCGATGGGGGCGGCGTCGATGAGCTTGACGCGCGCGATGCCGCCAGCCTCGAGTGACGCGACGTGCTCCGGCAGCCCCCGCCCCGCAAGCCGCGCGGACAGAGCCGGAGCGAGGCTCTCGAGAACGAAAGTCGTCTTGCCCGAACCCGACACGCCGGAAACCACCGTCAGCCTGCCTTTCGGAATCTCGGCTGAAAGCGGCTTTACGGTGTGGATTGCGCGCGTTGAAATGCGGATTGCCCCGTTTGAGAAAATCTCGCCGGCGCCCGCACGGGGCCTCGCCCTGACTTCCGCCGCGCCCGACAGAAACGCCCCTATCCGCGACTCCGGATTTTTTTCGATGTCGGCAACCGTCCCTTCGGCGATTACGCGCCCGCCGTCCGCCCCCGCCCCGGGACCCATCTCAACGAGCCAGTCGGCGGAGGACAGTATCTGTGCGTCGTGGTCGACAAAGGCGACCGAATTTCCGTCGGCGACCAAATCGCGCATGACGCCTTTCAGCCCTTCGACATTCGACGGGTGCAGGCCTATGGACGGCTCGTCCAAAACGTACAATACGCCCGTCGTGCGGTTGCGGACTGCGCGCGCGAGGTACATTCGCTGGCGCTCTCCGGTGGAAAGCGTTGAGGAGGCGCGGTCGAGGCATAGGTACCCGAGCCCCAGATCGAGCAGCCGCCCCGCGGCGACTTTGAACGACGCGCAAATGCTCTCCGCCATGGGCCGCATCTCAGCGGGGAGCGAATCCGGAACGCCCTCCGCCCAATCCGACGCCTCCGAAAGCGTCATCTTGCACGCCGCGTCGAGCGATATGCCGCGCAGCTTCGGCGCGCGCGCGGCGGGGCACAAGCGCGTTCCTCCGCAATCCGGGCAGACGTCGCGCTTCAAAAATTTTTCGACGCGCTTCATTCCCTTTTCGTCCTTCACCTTGGCGAGAGCGTTCTCGACCGTGTACACCGCGTTGTAGTAGGTGAAGTCGAGCTCGCCCGCCTGGTTGGACTTCCTGGCCTTGTAGAGAATGTGCCTCTTTTCGGCGGGGCCGTCGAAGACGATCTTCCGCTCGCTCTCGGTGAGCTCCCTGAACGGGACGTCGGTGCGGACGCCCATCGCGCGGCAGACGTCTGTCATAAGCGACCACATCAGGGAATTCCACGGAGCGACGGCGCCCTCGTCTATCGAGAGCGACTCGTCCGGAACGAGTGTAGACCTGTCGACTGTCCAAACCGCGCCCGTCCCGTCGCAAGTCCGGCACGCGCCGCGGCTGTTGAACGCGAGCTCCTCCGCCGACGGCGCGTAAAACTTCGCCCCGCATTCGGGGCATTCGAGCTCCCTGCCGGCGGCGACCGCGAGCGACGGCGCGAGATAGTGGCCGTTTGGGCACCTGTGGCTGGCGAGCCTCGAAAACATCAGGCGCAGGCTGTTCAAAAGCTCCGTCCCCGTGCCGAAAGTGCTGCGGATCCCCGGAACCGCTGGGCGCTGGTGGAGGGCGAGGGCGGCGGGGACATACAGAACCTCGTCGACCTGCGCGCCGGCGGCCTGCGTCATGCGCCGCCGCGTGTAGGTGGAGAGCGAATCGAGGTATCGGCGCGACCCCTCCGCGTACAGGACGCCGAGCGCAAGCGAAGATTTCCCCGAGCCCGAAACTCCGGCAATTCCCACGATTTTGTTAAGCGGTATGTCTACGTCCACATTTTTTAGATTGTGCACGCGCGCGCCGCGAATCTTTATTTTGTCTACCATAAAAAAATTCCGTTGGCGGATGGACGTTCGCCCCCAATCGGGGCGAACAGGCGGAAAGTTTTAGGGCAAACCCGCAAAAAATCCACAAAATTATCCGGCGGACGGCGCGCAATGCGCGGAAAAAATTTTGCAAAAAAAACGCCGAAGCCTCGGGAAACCGAAAGATTTTCACGCGCTCGGGCGGACTGATTTCAACTCAGGGAAAAGAAACGCCCGCGCCGGAAAGCGGCGCGGGCGCGGAACTACAACAGACAGACAGTTCCCAAACGGCAATATTTTATTTCGAGACAAGCTCCTGCGCTTTTGCCAGAGCTTCCGAAAGCTCTTCGCACGCGGATATGGCGGCGTTCAAGGCGTCCTTGTCGCCGAGGCTCCGGCTAAGCGGCTTCTTAAAGGCGTCGAGCGCGCCGAGAGCCTTTTCTATCGAAGCCTTCACTTTCGCGTCGGCATCGGGGGACTTGGCGGCGGCGACGGGCGAAATCTTTTCGTAGGAGGCGCGCACGCTCAATATGTTGTCGCGGCAGTCCTCGAGCGATGTGAGGCTGTATAGCGATTCGCATTCCTTCGGGTCGCCGGACTTTGCGGGGCCGCCTATCTTCGACTCCGCGAGCTCCGTCACGATGTCAACGCACCCCTGCACGATCTCTTCGAGAGCCTCCGCCTGCGAACCGTAGCGGCTGCCGGATTTTCCGGCCTTCTTGATCTCGTCGGCGTACGGCTTTCCGACTTCGATTTCCGCCTCTTCAAGGTATTTGGCCTTCTCTTCCGAGAGCGCGCCGGAACCGGCCCACCACGATTCGAGCGCAATGCAGTCTTCAGCTATGACGCGGGACGCCGCCGCAAGATACGCCATCTGCCCCTTGGTTATGTCGGATGCCTTGCGGGGCTTGCCGTCGCGGTAGAGCAGGTACTCGACCGCGTGGAATCCGCGTAGCGCGGCGCCGAGATAGTCGCGAACATAGCCCGCGTCTATTTCGAGCTTGCCGGAGTCAATCTGTGCGAGCACGGCGTCGAGCTGAACCCTGTCGAGCGGCCAGGAGTCGAGCTTCGGGTCGAGGCTCGCGAAAGCGGCGGGGCCGAACAGAAATGATTCGCTGAGCTCCCACTGCTTTCTGACCTCCTTCCAGCGGCCGGCGGCTTCGGCGACTTTGGCGTCGGAGGGGTCTTTCTTCAAAGACTCAACGGCCTTGTCGAGTTTTACGGCGGCGGCGCCCATTTTGGAGTATGTGGCGACGACGACATTGTCCGCGTAGTCGGCGAGGGCGGATTCAACCTCCGCGGGGGCCTGCGCGAGCGCCGCCGCCGCAAACGCCGCGCTCCCGAGGGAGAGCGCCAGTTTTTGTAACAACGAGTTTTTTTTCGATTCTATTTTCATTTTTGCGTGTGGAAAAATTTTTTTCGCTTTTCAAAGGCGCCCAGCGAAGAACAGGCGTTTCTTTAAAAAAGTTAGCTTAAACTAACTTTTCCAAGAAGGCGGCGTCAAGCAAAAATGTTAGTTTATTCTAACTTTTCACCCCTCCCTTTCCGGACTGGACGAATTTCCAGCTCCGCGCGCAATGCGCCCACGGATTTTAACCTTCGCTTCGGCGCAAGCGGCAAACCGCAAAACGGCGCGCAAAATTCAGCCGCCGCCCGCCGGCAAAAAACGGAAAATTCCAATCCGGATTGCCTTCCGCAAAGCTTTTGCACAGCGCGGACAAACCGGCGGAAGCGGAATTTTCCGCTTTCGCGCTTAAAATCGAACCATTCCCAAGCGTTCGCCGCGCCGCAAAATGTTTGCCTTCGCCCCGAAGAACTCCGCAAAGACAAACTGGTTTTTCCAAAAGCCGGATGCCCGCCCATGAAACCTTCCCGCGCAGGACGCAAAATTCTCGCCGCACCGCCGGGCAGCGCGCATTTCCAACGGAATGCGCCCATGCGAAATTTCACTCTAAAAAACGCGCAAACAACGCGCAGGAAAGGCGGCGCGGCGGCGTTTATTGCCGGATTCGCCAAACGCCCTGTCCTGCGCCGCCCGAACGCCCCAAAAAAACGCCCGCTTTCGCGGTTTCCGAAAGCGGGCGCGACGGGCGGGAAAGCGGGCTTTGCGCCCCCGCCAAAAGTCTCAATACCTCAATATGTACCCGTTGAGCAGCAAATTTTTCAACTCCCGCTCCGTAATCCACACGGGCTTCCTGGAGAGACCCGCAACGAGGTATTCGTCAGTCCTTTTGTTGAAGCCCAAAAGCAGCGCCGAAGAAAACATCCTGTCGCGCGAGCCGGCAATCTTCTTTTTTTCGAGCTTCCGCAGCGACTTCGACCACTCGTCGGGAGACTTCGCAGAACTCCTCTCCGCAAGGCGCGCGGTAAAGTCGCCCTGATACAAGTCGGAATTCGCCATCCAGCAGAGAATCGGAATGCCGTCTTCAATCCTCTGGCGGAAGTTGTTTGCCGTAAACCCGACTTTCTGCAAGCCCATATTTTTGGAGGCAAGATACCTGTTCGCGCCTCCGATCAGCCCGTCGATCGGAACGCTGCTCTTGCGGTTGCCCTTCTTGTCCACGGCGCCGGTTGCCTTGTTCATAGATTCGTCGAGCTTCTCAAAATCGAGATCCTTGTCCACGTATGAAATGAACACGAGCATCGACGGCCTCACAACATCCACATTTTTCAGCTTGGAGCTGTCAGGCATAGGAAGCTTGCTTATGAACACGTCGCCAAACTGGTTGGTTTCTACGCGGGTTTTAAATTCCTGCTTCAAATCGGCCTTCAGTTTCGCGGCGTCCGCATTGCCGGCCGCCCAAAGACCCGGGAATGGAAGAGATGCAAAAAGCAAACAGGTAAAAATAGTTTTTATTTTCATATGTAATCTCCTTTTAAAGGGAAAAAAACAGATTTTCGGAAAAAAGTCAACCAATTAAATCGGCGGCCGCCCCTCCGCCTCAAACGCGCGATAAAGGGAAGCGCCGCGGCTATTTGCCCGCCGATGCCTTCGCCTCCCTGGCGCGCTCCGCCTCGGCCTTCATAGCGTCGGAAAGCGCTACCGCCTTTGAAAGCTTTTCGCCGATATCCGCATGCTTTGATAGCTCGCGCGCAAGCGAGGCCACCGCCCCGACGTACTCCATTGAATCCGACAAGCCCGCGAGGCGCTCGAGCGCGGCCTTCGCCGACTGCGCGCCGCCGCGCGGAATGAGATAGCGGCATATCTCCATCGCCAATCCCCTGTTCGAGGCTTCGGAATAGAGGTCGCGCCCGAGCGCGTCGGAGGCGAGGCGGACGGATTCCGCAGAATTACCCTCCGCAGCCGCGGCCTGCGAGAGTTTCCAAAGCAGCGCGCCGTCGGGAATTTTTCCGACGTACTTCGAGCCGAAATCGAACGCCGCCGCCGCGCCTTTTTCGCGCGCGATTCTGTTCATCACGCGGATTACGGAATACTGCGAAAGCGCGTCCGCCGAGCCGGAATCTATGGCGCGCATCTGCGCGTCAAGACCGGTTTTGAACGGTTTGAAAAGCGGGTCGCCCACGAAGACGCCCTGCCAGCTCAAAAACGGCATCGCGGCAGTCGCTGCCTCGCCCGAGGACATTCCGCGCGCGAGGGCGAGAGCGTAAACGTGCGGATGGTGCGTGCCGCCGAGGTACGGCTCGTAGACGTTCCCGAAAACCGCCGCCGCGCCTTTGGAAACGAACGCCGGAGTCCAATTGGCGGCGTTTCGCATGTCGGAGGCGCTGAACGAATATATGTGCAGCGCGCTCGCCCCGCGCGGGAAAGAAAATCCCTTCTCTGCGAAATATCCGCACGGGCGGAAAGTGTACCACCCGAAGTAAAACGCAGGCGCGTCCATTCTGTCCGCGCAGCCGAAGAGCCCGGGCTCCGAATTTTCCGATACGTCGAATCCCGCGGCGGAAAGGATTTTAGCGGCGGCGTCGAGCCACCGGTCGCCCGTCTTTTCGCGCTTGGACTTGTCTATGTAAACTCGCCCCGCAATTCCCCTTTTCTCGGCCTCAATCGCGCTCTTCACGAGCCCCTCCGCGTCCGCGCGCGCCGCTCCGTCGAGCCGCGCCACGGGAATAACGCCCGCTATCGACGGCGTCATGCCCCAAGAATAGTTGTTGAAGAGCGGGTTTTTCAAAAATCCCGCGAGCTTTTTTGAGGAAACGAACCTGCCCGAGAGCTCGGAATCGACGCTCGCGGCGTCGGAAAACGATTTGGGAGGGTTGGGCGCGGGGGACTTCGGCGACGGGTTCACCCCCCACGGAACGCCCCGGCAGAGCACGAGAAACCCTATGTCGTGTGATACATACGAATAGATTTCGCGGCCGGACGGCTCCCTGCCCCCGAGTTTCACCGCCTTCAACGCTCCCCGCTTTGCGAGCTCCGCGACGAGCGGGTTCTCGATTTTTTCAAAGTATTCCGCCTTTGAGATCTTGCCGGCTTTCGGCATCGGCAGCCCGACGATATTCCCCTTGGGAATTCCGCGCGCCGATGCGTAAAAATCGGCTATCGCGAGAGAATCGGGGTCGTCCGAATTTGCGACAACATAAACCTTTGACGGCAAAACTTCCGCGCGCGCGCAGAGCGCGAAAAGGGCGGCGGACAAAAAAAAGAAAACGGCGCGTTTCATGGTTTGCATTTTGCCCGAGGCCGCCGCCGTTTACAAGCGGCAAAAAACCCATGGCCCAAAAATTTCGCCATTTTTATTTTTCGCCGCGGTTCTTCCGAAACCGCTCCGCGCGAAAAGGCAAAAAACGCTACGGGCAAACCGGAACGTTTTTTGCGGAAATATTGAAAATGGGAAAATTTATTTTTTCCGCGCGCGCCGCGCGGCAAGCGCGAGCGCGAGCGCGCCCAACACCGCCGAAACCGCCGCGGGCTCAGGAACGGCGTTTAGCACGAGCTTGCCTAGTCCGGCAGCGTCGTCCCACTCGTAAGTCCACACGCCCTGCAACAGATTGCCCTCGCCGTCGTAGGCTGTCAACTTCACATATGTTTCATACGTTGAAAGGCAGAGCCTGTCGTCTTCGACAAATATATACGGATCCTCAAACAAAACAGCGTCCGCGCGGTAGTCGTAGAATATAATTTCGGCATTTTGCACCGCGTGGGTGTCGTTCTTTGTGGCCAGCGTTTTTATCGTAAGCGTCGCGCCGTCGGCTACCGAAAGTTCGAGAACCGCGTTTCCGTTAAATTCCAACTCACCTATCGAATTGTCGGCGGACGCATTTATCCTGAAATTGCTTCCGGTATTTTCGTCAAACGAAATCCACGAAAGATTGTTCAGAACATTTTCCGAGCGAAGATTGAGCGTAAAACTCCCGCTGCCCACGCGCAAACGCGGGGCGGACAAACCGCCCGAATACAAATCCCACACGCCGCCGCCGGCGGTTTGCAAATCCTGCGAAGATTCGAAAGTCCCGCCGTCGCGAACGGCGAGATTTTTCACGCAAAAATACGAATCGTTCTGCGTCTCTGACATTACCGAAACCATGCCGCCGTTTATATTAAGAGTGTCTATATATGATATCATTGCCCAGCGCGAAATATACGTCCCCCCAAAGGAGAAAGACCCCATTTTGCCGATATTTACAGTTCCATTAAAATCCACAATCCTGTACCAATGGACGGAAGAAGGAGGATTTTGCCCCATGATATAGAGCGAGCCCCCCTCGGTCTCGGAGCCTATGTTAAGCGTTCCGGTGCCCGTTAAAATCTTGTTGCAGTTTCCCTCGTATTCCCAATTGACTTGCGCCATATCGCCTAATATGTTCCACACGCCGGCGGAGCCTATCTCAATTTTAGTCCACCAGCTTGCGGGAATGTAGTTGTTGGAGGAAGTGGTGAATTCCTCGTTCAGCGGGGATGACGGAAGAGCGGCCATAAGCGGAGCGGCGGCAAAAGACAAAAACGCCGCGGCGAGCGAAATATTTTTTGAAAAAAAGAAGCGTTTGACTTTCATAATAATTTTGAAAAATAGGCGGAAGGGTTAACAATGTCAAGCTTTTGAGCAATTTTTAATCAACTATTTCCATACATCCATCCGCCGGATTTTCCCACCCCCCTACGCGCATTTTTCCACTCTGCTTAAACAGCAACCCCGCGTATCCGCCGCCGAAAACCCGCCGTTCCCACTCCCCTTTCTTCCGCGGACGATAAAAA
>OLGD01004891.1_pt1 | contig 10418 bp, 10 predicted proteins | sample 1605311 | NCBI WGS metagenome assembly OLGD01 (sample SAMEA3888917, study PRJEB22519) | human gut metagenome | biome: human gut; feature: human-associated habitat; material: faeces | place: Denmark | collected 2010 | reverse complement strand
ACAAAAATGACCTGATAATATTTTTTGTCGGAAAATTTAGATAGGCTCTTAGATTCTGTTTCTCTGAAAAAGAGTTTCTGAAAAAAGTGCATGTGCGATTAAAAATCCGCATGCACTTTTTTGTGCTGTTAGGTCGATAAATCGCTTTTCGATAGATTATGCAAATATGAAATTTGTGAGTACTTTTTTGTATTCCGATTAATTTAAATTTCAAGAAAATCACTTGTTTTATCTGTTTTTAATTTCCCATTATAAAGACTAATGTGCTTATTATCTAACTATTATATCTGAGATAAGATGTGCTTTTTAGGGTGTATGGGATTTTATGTTATGAAATGAGAAAAAAAGAGGACGTTATTTTTATTCACAAATAGCGAACAAAGGTTTCGTCTATAATGTTATCTAAAAAGAAAACATCTTAAATTATAAATAACAAAAATTGAATTATGAATACGGAAAGATTTTTTTTATCATGAATTATCGGTTGAGCGGAAATATGAGAACCGTGATGATAGTCTATTAAGATTGCTATTTAGCGTGAAGTGCGTCTTCGATTATTTAAAAGTCAAAAAATAAAATCCAAGATATAATAATTTTATCGAGTTATCTATTAATATTTTTAATTATGAAAAAGTCTATTATCTTATCAGCATTTGTGATAAGCGCGTTTGCAGCAAATGCTCAGACTGACCAGACTGCTCTCCAAGGTACTAAAATAGGAGATAATTGGTCTATAGAACTCAAAGCGGGTATGGTAACCCCTTTGACTCACAGTTCTTTTTTTAAAGATGCCCGTCCGACTTTCGGACTTGGAGTAACTAAACAATTAACTCCGATTTTCGGAATGGAGTTTCAGGGTATGGGGTATATAAATACGACAGATAGTAAAAATGCTATCGATGCTTCTGACGTCAGTTTGTTGAACAAATTTAATTTGATGAATCTGTTCGGAGGCTATCCCGGTACTCCCCGTTTATTCGAAATTGAAGCGGTGGCCGGTATCGGTTGGATGCATTATTATGTAAACGGTTCTGATGACGATAATTCTTGGTCTACCCGTTTCGGGTTGAATCTGAATTTTAATTTCGGAGAAACGAAAGCTTGGACTTTAGGGATTAAACCCGCTATTGTATATGATATGGAGGGTGATTTTAATAGAGCAAAAAGCCGCTTTAATGCAAATAATGCATTTTTTGAATTGACAGCCGGGGCAACTTATCATTTTAAAGGTAGTAATGGAAAGCACCATTTTACGAAGGTCAGAGCTTATAATCAGACCGAAATCGATCAATTGAACGCTTCTATTAATAATCTTCGTACACAAGTAAACGAGAAAAACAGTGTCGTAAACAATGCAAATCAAAAGATCGGTATGTTGCAGCAAGAGTTGGCCGATTGTCGCAATCGTCCTGTAAAAGTAGAGACTGTGGTAGAAACCAGCCGTATTCCGGAATCTATCATTACCTTCCGACAGGGCAGATCGACAATTGACGCTTCGCAATTACCTAATGTAGAACGAGTCGCCGTTTATATGAAAAAGCATGCCGAGGCAAATGTGATTATCAAAGGTTATGCATCTCCTGAAGGAAATCTCGAATTCAATAAGAAGCTGGCTCAGGCTCGGGCTGAAGCAGTAAAGAACATTCTTGTGAAAAAATATAAGATCAATGCAAGTCGCATTACGGCAGAAGGACAAGGAATCGGAGATATGTTTACAGATCCGGATTGGAATCGGGTAAGTATCTGTTCTATCGTAGAGCCTTGATCGGTTTCATTGAAAATGAAATCATCGGTTACTTTTTTGAAATTACTCCTCGTATTTAAGGATACGGGGAGTTTTTTATTCTTGAAATGTATTTTGAAAGGAGGCTTGTCAATCTTATATTGACGAAAATATCAGGATGAATTATCTTTGTATTCTTAAAAAGAAAAGATGCGGATGATTTTATTTAAAGATGTGACATTCATTTATGACGGGAAACCTCTGATGACTCATTTTTCGGATGAGGTATCTTCAGGCGAAAAGGTTGTCGTTTATGGTGCTTCGGGAACGGGAAAAAGTACTTTATTGAGTAGTATTGCAGGGTTGGTGCAGCCCGATGAAGGTGAAATATGGGTTGGCGGACAATTGCTTACCGGTGCTACTGTATCGGATATTCGTCGTCTTATAGCTTGGGTACCTCAGGAGTTTACTTTACCCTATGACACTGTAAAGGAATGTGTGTTTGCGCCTTTCAAACTCCGGCAAAATAGGAATAAAATACCGGCAGAGCAAACCGTTTTAAATATATTCGGGCATTTGGGACTGGAGCAGGAGATATATACAAAACATCTTGTCGAGATTTCCGGAGGGCAACGTCAGCGAGTTATGATCGCTATTGCGGTCTTATTGGATAAACCGCTTTTGTTATTGGATGAGCCTACGTCGGCTTTAGATTCTGATTCTATTGAAAAGCTGATCGTATTCTTGAAATCTTATAAGAGTATGACAATGGTTGCCGTATCGCATGACGAGCGGTTTATCCGGGCGTTTGATCGCAGTATAAAAATAGGAGAAGAAAGATGAACGGAATTGTCGATATCGGTTGGGGCAGCATGTGCCTCGGTTTTTTATTATTGTTGATACCTGTGACGGCATTGGCCTATTATCGTACGGGATTGGTGAAGGATACGCTCATTGCGGCAAGTCGGATGACTTTACAATTGTTTTTGATCGGTTTTTATTTGGAATATTTGTTTACATGGAATTCGGCATGGATCAATTTGTTGTGGGTGATTGTTATGATTTGTGTAGCTTCGTGGACGGTATTGGGGCGGACTAAATTACCGGTAAAGCAGCTCTTTATCCCGGTAATAGTTGCGTTTTTTTGTTCTATCTGTATTATAGATGTCTATTTCTTAGGAATAATTATAAAGTTAGATCATCTGTTCGAAGCACGTTATTTTGTTCCTGTCAGCGGTATGATACTCGGCAATATGCTTTCGGCCAATGTTATAGCTCTTAATGTCTTTTATGGAAGTCTTGACCGAGAACGCCAGCTTTATTTTTATTTATTGGTAAACGGGGCGACACGAGGTGAAGCGACAGCGCCGTTTATGCGTGAAGCGTTAATAAAATCATTTAATCCGACTATTGCATCGATGGCTGTCATGGGGTTGGTTGCTTTACCGGGGACTATGACCGGTCAGATACTGGGCGGAAGCAGTCCCAATGTCGCGATCAAATACCAGATTATGCTTATGATTACGATCTTTTCTTCGTCATTAATATCTGTCTTATTGACACTTTGGGCAGCTAAACGCCGTTCGTTCGATAGCTGGGGGATTAAAAGATTCTGAGGATACCATTGTGTCTGTATTTGGAAGAATGAAGTAATTCTATTTATTTTTGTCGTAGCAAAGATTGAATTTTTTGCATCGGCAAGTGACCTAAAGAAAAGAAAAGCATAAAAAGAGAAAATATAAATCCGTAAAGTGCGATAAATCAATGATTTTATGAGAATTTGTATTTTCTCTTTTTCTCCATACTTTCTGCCTGTTTTCATATTTTTTTCGTATTTTTGTCCCCAGATTGTCCCCCGAAAGGGATGCGAGGGACAAAAATCTGTCCCCCGAAGACAATGAATCACATCTCTCATTAAAATAGGAACAGGCTATGACTAAGAAAACAACAATCCAGAAAGAGCCCGTAAAATTACGGGAAAAGAAGTTGGCAAACGGTAACGTGAGCTTGTATCTCGACATCTACAGAAATGGGAAACGTCAGAAAGAGTATTTGAAACTTTACCTGATCGATGCCACTACTCCGTTGGAGCGTGAGCAGAACAGACAGACATTGGCAACCGCTCAGGCTATAAAATCCAAACGCCTCATTGAAATGCAGAACGGAGAGTATTCTTTCACTCGCCAATTCAAAGAAGATACTCCTTTTTTGGAATACTATCGGAAGATGGTTGAAGAAAGACACAAGAATCCTGAATCTGACGGAAACTGGGGTAACTGGAGAAGCTGCTTGCGTTATCTCGAAATCTATTGTGATGATAAAACCACATTCAAAGATATTACTCCGGAGTTTATAAACGGCTTCAAGGATTTTTTGAACAATGTGGAAAAAGACACTCACAAGCGTACCGGTCCACGTAGGGAAAGGGATGTGTTTCAAGGCTTGTCCCAAAACTCAAAAGTCTCTTATTTCAATAAGCTCCGCGCCTGTATCAACCAGGCTTACGATGAAAGAATCATACCTGTAAATCCTTTGCGTGGAATCGAGGGATTCAAAGCCGCAGAAGTAAAGCGTGACTATCTGACCTTGGAAGAGGTAAAACAGTTGGCTGCTACTCCTTGCCGCTATCCTATTCTAAAAAGAGCTTTCCTCTTTTCATGCCTGACCGGACTTCGTAAAAGCGATATTCAGAAACTCACATGGAGCGAGGTTCAAAAATTTGGAGATTACACGAGAATCGTCTTCAAACAAAAGAAGACTGGCGGACAAGAGTATCTTGACATTTCCTCACAGGCAGAAAAATACCTCGGTGAAAGAGGCAACCCGGAAGATCCCGTCTTTACAGGATTTACATACGGAGCTTGGACTTCATTGGAATTACAGCGTTGGAGCATGGCGGCCAATATCAATAAGAATCTGACCTTCCACTGCGGGAGACATACCTTCGCTGTGCTTATGCTTGACTTGGGAGCGGACATCTACACTGTATCAAAACTATTAGGGCATAAAGAACTGGCGACCACACAAATTTATGCAAAGGTGCTTGACAAAAACAAGCAGAATGCCGTATCATTGATTCCTGATATTGATTAAATCCCGTGTTTATGACAAGGCAAGAAACCGTTATAAAGATAACGAAGATTACCCGAATCGTCGGTGAAATGAAAAGCCAATTGGATCTGGATGATGAAATCGAATTTGAAGCACTTGACTCTTCGTGGATGAATATCGGGAAATGGGCGAAAGAGATTTGTCTATATATGGAACAAGCTCCCTCTCCTCTTTTGGCAAATCTTATAACAAATAACGAATTTACCGTTCCTGTCGTAAACTATGTACAAAGTCATAGGCAGGAAATTGATTCTGCATACGTCAAGGTAATTGACTGTTATGCGAACAATATGCAAGCGTTGCTGTCACTTTGCGAAAGGCAAGAAGAAGAGGTGAAAGGCGAATATAAAGATTTGATTGAGCCTTTAGCCAATGAACAGGTGGCTACATTATTACAAAGAGCCATACGCGCAGGTCTTTTGGATGAACACTATCAGCCGATGCCGCAAACGAAGCCGCTGCAACTGAAAGTGATAGCCTATGCTGTATCTACCATCTGCAAACTTCCCAGCACCTACATCCTTTTTGAAAAGCAATGGAAAAGGGAAAATGGAAAGCGATTCAGCACTTGGCGTGTTCCGAGATACAATACGGGACTTTACGAAACGACCAAAGCCCTCTACCCGGAAGTTGACTTTACTGAATTTGAGCCAACGCATCAGACAGAGACATTCTACACACCACAGAGTGAAAAAGATATAGCAGTGCTGTATCGAGATTTAGTGAAATACGGATACATCGCACCTGACACTGGCTTGAAAACATTTGTCGGCATTTTCAATAAAAAGACATTCAGCAAGCCGGTAGAATGGATTAAAACGCAACGGCAGTTGTCCTTTTTCGTATATCAGGCATTTTACAAATTCAACAAGAAGGATTTGTGGGTAAAAGGAGAATGTTGTTTCAGCATAAACGGACACACTCCGCACAAAGCTTGTTTTGTATCAGGTTACAGTTGGATTAAGCGAGCCGGATGGTTGGATAGGTATGATGTTAAATTAAAGACTATCTGTGATAAGTTCAACCACATTGAAAATACGTTCAATGAAGAAACTTCTGATGAACGGCTCATTCATACGAGCAAAGTTGTATTTTACAGTCCGAATAGCGAAGATGAGATACATTTAATGTTCTCCGCCCTACTTGACGGTGGATATATCTCCTCCGACACCACATTTACCGCATTCAAAGGTATTTTCGATGAAACGGTATTTGAACATCCTATAGTATGGATGAAAACACAGACTTCACTTATGTATTTTGTACATTTGGCCTTTAAGCAACACAATCCCTATGATGTATGGGTAAAATGCGTAAACTGCTTCCGCTTGCAAAATGATAAAGTACCTAACAGAGAAAGTATGGATAGTAATTTTCGTTTTATAGTAAAAAAAGGATTGATGGACACATACGACATTCAACTTAAAACCATTGCAGATAACTATCTTAGCACTCAAAACAAAAATGCCATCAACGCAAAGGTGGCAAACAACAATACTTAAAATAATGTTTTATGTCAAAGAAATTATCTTTGCACCTCTCTCTTTTTGAAAAGAGCGATGCGAGGTTTCCAATGGACTCCTGCGCAGACCGGTAAAGAAGGGCTATTCCGGTTGGTTGAGCAAGCCCATAAGTCTTACAAAGACGAAGTCACCACACGGCAAAAAAGTTACAGGCGATACGTGCTTGACTTTACCCATTCACATCGGTTTCACGATGCGAATGATGCCTGGAGCAAGAATGAACATCTAAAGAATTACCACACGGTAATAGAGCTTCTGAGAAAGCATGAAATTTTGATTCGCAAACATTTCGACCATGACCTATTGGACGAAAATGGGATCATAAAACTTCTGAACGAATTTTACGCCATTGACCTGTCGGAATCCGCTACCGAGTCCGACAACAGCAGTCCGGGGAATCCTATTCAGACCAATCAGAATACCAACATCAAACCTTTACTTGACAGACATACTCTGGACCTCATTGTGCAGCTTGCCAATGAGGTCTGTTTGTTTAAGGAAGTTTTGGATGCAGACAATGTTGCCATTTGTTATGCGGCAGACACATTGCAGACTGTGACTTCAAGAAACAACAGCAAATTGGTTTTATTGTTGGATAAACTGGCTTCACACGATGTGATAACCTATAACTGGCAATCGGTAATTGCCCAAAAACATCTTGTCATCAGTTCTTCAGGGAAGAAATTACTGACCCAACACGATATGTCATCAACCCTCAATCGGATAAAAGACACCACTCCCAACGCCATAGATAAGCAGTTTTTGGCAATCATAGACAAGTATATCACTCTAATCAAAAACAGAGAAGTATAACAAAGGAATAACAAATTGTTGAGAGTTGTATTGAGAATTGTGTTGATACTCAACAATCTCAACATAATCAAGCGAATATACTCATCTACCTTTGCCCTCCGTAATCGATTACTCACGGAGGGCATACCTCCCATTGTCAAATTTAACAGCATCAATCAATGAGACATCGAAGAACGACAAATGAAAATAAGATGCTCTCCAAAATGGAGAACATGATTTCGATGATGGCAACGGAGAAACCTTTTGAACGGCTCCAATCGTTAGAACAAAAGATCAACGAAGTGGATAAAATCCAGACCATCGAGAATTACATTGCACAGTTGAAAGAGCGTATTTGGGCAGTCAAGGAAGTGCTGACTACCGCTGAAGCTTCTGCTTATCTCGGTTTGTCCGAGAGTTATATCTACAAACTCACTTCTCTCAAGCAAATACCACACTACAAGCCAAACGGCAAATTGGTGTATTTCAACAGAAAGGAACTTTGCGAATGGGCAATGAGAAATCAAGTACAAACAATAGGGCAACCTGCTGCTATAACAAGAGAAGAATTATGAATAGAAAAGAAATAGACTTACTACTCTCCCGTATCGAAGGATTGAAATCATTCCTCGAAAACAACTCCTTGGAAAATTTTCAGCAGGAAATCCTGAATGTTGAAAATTACCTGAAACGATTCGGTTCTTTGGCCGAACTGCTATCCCATCTTGAAAATGTGGAAAAGATAGCTTATGCCGCAAAAGAGTTTCTCAATATAGACGAGGTAGCCGCCTATCTACAAGTGTCCAAAGGCTATGTCTATAAGTTAACCATGCAGAAAGAACTTACCGTGTATAAGCCGAATGGAAAAAACATATTCATTCTCAGGGATGACCTGAACCGATGGATAAAGCGCAACCCCTGTTTCTCCAATACAGAAATAGAAAGGCAAGCCAATATCATCGCTTACACATTGGGACAAAAAAGTAAGAACAAACCAACAAAAGGAGGGAAAAAATAATGCAACCTGATATGATACAACCCAACAATTATCGGATAGACGAAGCCAAATATAAGTCTTTATTGAAATATATACGGCTGAGTGTTACCGAAAAATATGAGTTTCCACAGGAAATCGTACAAATAGACGGCGTTACCATTGCCACAATCGGAAATTTCAGTGCTTCCACCGGCAAACCCAAAAGCAAAAAGACATTCAATGTCAGCGCCATTGTCGCATCGGCTCTTTCCGGAAAGGAGATTCTAAAGTACAAAGCAGAACTGCCATCTTGCAAGAATAGAATCCTATACATCGATACAGAACAAAGCAAGTGCCATTGCCACAAAGTGCTTCATCGAATCCTCAAACTGGCAGGATTGCCTACTGACCAGGAAAATGACAACATCCAATTCTTAGTTCTGCGTGAATACACTCCCGACCAAAGGAGAGATATTATACGATGGGCACTCCACGAAGAGCAAAACATCGGGCTCGTAATCATTGACGGCATCCGTGATTTAATCCATGACATAAACAGTCCCAGTGAATCTCTTGACATAATCAATGAACTGATGAGATGGTCAAGCTATTACGAGCTGCATATCCACACCGTCTTACATCTAAACAAAGGCGATGACAATACCAGAGGCCATATAGGAACAGAACTGAACAATAAGGCTGAAACTATCCTGCAAATATCAAAAAACAATGAAAATGGAAAAATCAGCGAAGTAAGAGCCATGCACATAAGGGACAGGGAATTTACACCTTTCGCATTTGAAATCGGAGAAGACTCCCTTCCTCACTTGGTAAAAGAACATCAATTCAAAAAGAACAAAATGGACAGACTGGCTTCTTATATAGATATGACCGAGCAGCAACACCGAACCGCCTTGGAAGTAGCCTTTGAAGAATGCGCGGAATATGGCTATCAATCTTTGCTTGAAGCTCTTAAAAAGGGATATGAGAGCATTGGGTATTCAAGAGGAAGAAACACATTGGTAAACTTGTGTAAGTTCCTGTTGGAAAATCATGCCATTACAAAAAACGGTCGTACCTACTCCTATAACCCTTCATTCCACCTCTAACCGGTATGGTTTAGTTTGTGGGTATATATAAGTAAACCATACTAAAATGAATATAAAAGAAGCGAAACAGATACGGCTCGTGGAATATCTGCGGATAATAGGACATTCTCCGGTCAATGCGCGCGGCTGCCAGTATTGGTATCTCTCCCCATTGCGAGAGGAACGTACCCCCTCGTTCAAGGTCAACGATAATTTGAACGAATGGTACGACTTTGGGCTTTCTGCCGGAGGTGACATCATAGAACTGGGAAAACACCTTTATCGGACTGGCAATGTAAGTATGGTATTGCTCCGCATCAGCGAGAATGCCATTGGCGTACCTTTTCAACAGTTACAAAGCCGGAGTGTCCGTCCCTGTCCTATCGAGGAAGAAATGGAAAACGTGGAAGTAAGAGAACTGAGCCACCATGCCTTGTTGTCTTACCTCCGTTCCAGGTATATCAGTGAGAATATCGGCAGGCTGTATTGTAAGGAAATTCATTATGAACTACGCAAAAGACACTATTTCGCCATAGTCTTTGAAAACAAGACCGGCGGTTACGAGGTGCGCAATCCTTATTATAAAGGATGTATAAAGGGGAAAGACATATCCGTCATCAGGTATAATAAGGATATAATCCAAAACCATGTCTGCGTGTTCGAGGGTTTTATGGACTTCTTGTCTTACCAAGAACTTCATAGAAAAGGAGACTATCATGTCTGCATCGACAGCCCTACCGATTTTCTTGTGATGAACTCAGTCAGTAATCTGAAAAAGTGTCTTGTGGAACTGGAACGGTACACCACCATCCATTGCTATCTGGATAACGACCTTGCCGGGCGAAAAACAGTCGAAACTATTACCGGACTTTACGGGGAAAAGGTAATCGACCACTCCGAAAGTTACTACAACTACAAAGATTTGAATGACTATCTGAGAGGTAAAAGGCGTTAGTCTTTGTCTTCCCTCTGATAGAAATCTTCCAACCAGCGAAAGGCTCTCCCAAATACGGAGGGCTTTTCTTGTTTATTGCCTCGGACAAAACCTGTCAAAGTATGATAATTGAGTATGATTTTAGATTTTCTCAGAATAATGTTTAATATTCAGCCGCTTTTCGCAAGGATATTTCGTAGTATGAAATTATTGTACTTCCTTTGCGTTCATATTTTAATCATATTCTAAAATCAGACTATAAGATATGAAA
>OLGD01004888.1_pt1 | contig 10421 bp, 6 predicted proteins | sample 1605311 | NCBI WGS metagenome assembly OLGD01 (sample SAMEA3888917, study PRJEB22519) | human gut metagenome | biome: human gut; feature: human-associated habitat; material: faeces | place: Denmark | collected 2010 | reverse complement strand
ATTGAAGGACTGAAAGATGCTGGAGATACGGCAATCTTCAAAGAATGCAAACAGTGGCTTCTGGAGCATATCAGTCTATTTGAACATGTGACAAAAGAAGATGTCGAAGCAATTCCTGCAAAAGTCTGTAATTCCATTACACTTTCTACCATGCATGGATGTCCTCCACAGGAGATTGAGAACATCGTTATGTATCTCCTTCGGGAAAAACACATCAACACCTATGTAAAATGCAATCCGACGCTTCTTGGATATGAGTTTGTGCGTAAGGCAATGGATGATCTTGGATATGATTATATGGCATTTACAGATTTCCATTTCAAGGACGATCTACAGTATGAGGACGCAGTTCCGATGCTTAGACGCCTCAAAGAAGTGGCTGCACAGGAAGGACTTTCCTTCGGTGTGAAACTGACCAATACCTTCCCGGTGGATATCAAGAGACAGGAACTTCCGGGAGAAGAGATGTACATGTCCGGTAAGGCACTGTTCCCGCTTTCTATCACAGTAGCTGCACGTCTTGCAGAATCCTTTGACGGAGAACTTCCGATGTCCTTCTCAGGCGGTGCAGATCAGAAGAACATTGATCAGATCGTGGGCTGCGGCATCTGGCCAGTTACAGTGGCAACCGTTCTTCTCAAACCGGGCGGCTATAAATGGATGACCCGTATCGCAGAAAAGGCAGATGAATGCCAGACCGAAAAGGGTGGAAAGGTCAATGTAGAAGAAGTGAAGAAGCTGGCAGCAGACGCACTTGGAAACGCAAACTACAAAAAGGGTACAAAGAAAGCCGGAAAGAGAATGGAAGAGAAATCTCCGCTTCTTGACTGTCTTAAAAAGAAAGATGCACCGGAAAACAAAGAATTTACAGCACATAGACGTGTCTGCGGAAACTGCGTGGATGTATGTCCGAACCGTGCGAATGTTCTGATCGAAGTACCGGAGATGGAACTTCTGCAGATCCTTCATGTCGATTATATGTGCAATGAGTGCGGCAACTGTCGTTCTTTCTGCCAGTATGCAGGAGCACCATACAAAGACAAATTTACATTATTTGCGACAGAAGAGGACATGAAGGACAGTACAAACAACGGCTTTGTCGTACTTGATGCAGAGAAGAAAGAAGTCAGAGTAAGAGTTGCAGATAAAGAAGAAACTGTAAAGGCAGATCAGCCATCCGGCATCCTGACGGAGGGACTGTCAAAGCTTATCTGTGCCGTAATCAATAAATATGCTTACCTGTTAGGGTAATACCAGGGGATTTCAGCTTCCGTTTCTGCCTTAGGGCTGACGGAGGCTGATACCCGTCAGAACAGGAAAGGAGAATCCACTATGGCAGTATTTAAAGTAAACGGGCAGAGTGTCTGCCCGGAAAAAAATCAGAAGCTCATAAGATTCTTAAGAGATGAGCTTCATCTGACATCTGTAAAAGACGGATGCAGTGAGGGAGCATGTGGAGCCTGTACAGTGATCATCGATGGAAAAACCTGCAAGGCATGTGTCCCGGATACCGACTCTCTGAATGGGAAAGAAATCATAACAGTAGAAGGCCTGACAGAATGGGAGGCAAAGGTATACACCTATGCATATGGAAAGGCCGGAGCAGTTCAGTGTGGATTCTGCATTCCTGGAATGGTAATGTGTACGAAAGCACTTCTTGACGAAAATATGGAACCTTCCGATGATGAGATCCGATATGCACTGCGCAATAACTATTGCCGCTGTACAGGATATGTAAAGATCATGGATGCTGTTCGTCTGGCTGCAAAGATTTTAAGATCAGGTGAGCTTCCGGATGACGGAGATCCGAACTGGACACTTGGAAACTGCGTAGCAAGGATCGATGTAGAAGAGAAAGTTCTGGGTTATGGAAAATATCCGGATGATTATTATCTGGATGGAATGCTTCACGGCGTGGCTCTCAGAAGTAAATATGCACGTGCAAGGGTTCTTTCCGTTGACACGTCTAAAGCAAAAGCTTTTCCGGGCGTGGAAGCAGTGGTGACAGCAGAAGATATTCCGGGAGAAAATAAAATCGGTCATCTGAAGCATGACCAGTATACGCTGATCCCGGTTGGCGGTCTTGTGCATTATCTTGGCGATGCGATTGCACTGGTGGCGGCCAAAGACCGTGAAACGGCAGAAAAGGCTGTGAAGCTTATCAAGGTAGAGTACGAAGTACTTCCTCATGTGCATACGACCGCACAAGCAGCTGCACCGGATGCACCAAAGGTTTTTGACGAAGAAGAAAACAATATCTGTGCACATAAACACATCAGCAGAGGAAATGCAGAGGAAGCAATCCGAAATGCAAGACATGTGCTCTCAAAGCATTTTGAGACACCCTGGACGGAGCATGCGTTTCTGGAGCCGGAATGTGCAGTGGCTTTCTATGATGAAGATGGAGATATTTTTGTTTATTCTACAGATCAGTCTGCACATCAGACACTCCATGAATGCTCGCTGCTTCTTGGAACTGACAAAGTAAAAGTTCAGAATGCACTGGTAGGCGGCGGTTTTGGCGGTAAGGAAGATATGACAGTGCAGCATCTGGCATCTCTTCTCACCTATGTAACGAAGAAACCTGTGAAGATGAAACTGACCAGGGCAGAATCCCTCCTTGTTCATCCGAAACGCCATCCGTTCTCCATGGATATGACCATGGGATGTGATGAGGACGGAAATATTATGGGAGTAAAAGCAGTAGTAGTTTCAGATACAGGAGCTTTTGCTTCACTGGGCGGTCCGGTACTGGAACGTGCATGCACCCATGCGGCAGGTCCGTACCATTATGAAAATTTTGAGATTGAGGGAACCGCGTACTATACAAACAATCCACCGGCAGGAGCTTTCCGTGGATTTGGTGTAACACAGACCTGTTTTGCGACAGAAACTCTCCTGAATATGATGGCTGACAAAGTTGGCATCACACCGTGGGAGATTCGTTATCGTAATGCGATCCGTCCGGGAGAGGTTCTTCCGAATGGGCAGATCGTAGATGAATCGACCGGACTTATTGAGACACTGGAAGCAGTTAAGGAAGACTATGATGCTGCAATGGCAGCAGGAAAACCAGTCGGAATCGGCTGTGCCATGAAAAATGCCGGTGTAGGTGTTGGTATCCCGGATACGGGCCGCGTGAAGCTGATCGTCGAGGATGATGAGAAGTTGCATATCTATTCCGGAGCATCCTGTATCGGTCAGGGACTTGGAACGGTTCTTGTGCAGATGGTGGTTACAAACACGGATCTTACGCATGAGGACATCGTATATGAGAGAAGCAATACCTGGATCGCTCCAGATTCCGGAACAACTTCCGGTTCCAGACAGACTATGATCACAGGAGAGGCCTGCCGAAGAGCCTGTGAGAAACTGATGGAAGACCGGAGAAAGGGCAAAGAGCTTAAGGATATGAAGGGGATCGTATATTACGGAGAGTATCTGGCAAAGACAGATCCGCTTGGAGCAAATGTACCAAATCCGGTATCTCATGTGGCATATGGATATGCGACACAGATGTGTATTCTGGATCCGAAAACCGGTAAACTGGAGCAGCTGGTTGCCGCACATGATGTAGGCAAGGCTGTCAATCCACTGTCCTGTGAGGGTCAGATCGAGGGCGGAGTTGTTATGTCCATGGGATTTGCACTGAGAGAACAGTATCCGATCGACGAAAACTGTAAACCAATACAGAAGTATGGTTCTCTTGGACTGTTCCGTTCCCATGAGGTTCCGAAGATCAAAGCGATCGTTGTTGACAAGCCGGGACTGAATGTGGCCTGTGGAGCAATTGGTATCGGTGAGATCACGTCGATCCCGACAGCGCCGGCCATTGCTGATGCATATTTCAGATATGATGGAATCCGCAGATATGAGCTTCCGCTTGCCGGTACACCATACGAAAGGAAGGGTTGATTATGGCAGTCAAAAAGAAATTTCCATACAAGGCAGCCCTTGTAGCCTGCAACGGTGGATGCAGGGCGGTGAAAGGAGAAACAGGCTGCAGTGACGGCTGTATCGGCTGTGGTGCCTGTGTCGAAGCATGTAAATTAGATGCAATCTCCATCAATGAGTATGGAGTGGCAGAAGTGGATGAATCCAAATGTATCGCCTGCAAAAAATGTGTCAAAGCCTGTCCGCAGCAGATTATTCATATCCATGAATGTGCAAACTATATTGTAGTTAAATGCTCCAACAAGAGTAAGGGAGCAGAGGCGAAAAAGCAGTGTGAAGTAAGCTGTATAGGATGCGGGATCTGTGAGAAAACCTGTACTGCAGGAGCAGTCAGAGTAACGGACAATTGTGCAGTGATAGATGAGGAGCTCTGCTTAAGCTGTGGTATGTGTTCTGTAAAATGCCCGCGTGGCGTGATCCATGATCAGCGGGGAATCTTTACGCCTGTACGGTAAATACAAAGATATAAAAGTCTGAAAATTATCAAAATAGATTGCAAACATGCTGTAGAATATGTTACAATCAGAGTATCTGATAGGTTGCTGTGAATGAAATAAACAGTAATCCTGATAAACAGAATACCTGAAGTGGAAAATAGCATGGTTCGGAGCCGGACGTGAGTTCAGAGGGGAACAGAGAAGTTTCTTGGAACTCAACCGGCTCTTTTTATAGCAGCTGATTTTTCAGAAAACAGGGAAAAAGCTTCTGATTTGTGAATAAAATGAGGGCAGGTGAAAGGTTATGATAGGAAAAAGCGTTCCGCGTGTAGACGCGTATGAAAAGGTGACCGGCAGAGCCAAATTTACAGAGGATCTGATACCGCAGGGGTGTCTGACTGCAAAAATACTGCATGCATCTATCGGAAATGGTATCGTAACCTCTATTGACACAAAAGCGGCAGAAGCGCTGGAGGGTGTCGTGAAGGTTGTGACCTTCAAAGACGTACCGGATCATTGTTATCCGACACCGGGACATCCATGGTCAGTAGAGCCGGCACATCAGGATGTGGCAGACAGAAATCTTCTTACAGGCCGGGTGCGTTATTATGGAGATGACATTGCAGCAGTTATTGCAGAGGATGAGATCACGGCATCACGGGCATTGAAACTGATCCGGGTAGAATATGAGGAATATCCGGTAGAGATCCATCCCCGAAAATCCATGCAGGGAAGTAATCCGCCGATCCATTTCGATAAGAAAGACAATGTACTGGCACGTTCCAATTATATGGTCGGGGATGTGGAGAAAGGAATGAAAGAATCTGAAACGATCGTGCGTGGAACTTATAAGACACCGATTGTTCAGCACTGTCATATTGAGAATCCGATCTCCTATGCCTACATGGAAAAAGGCAGGGTCGTGGTAGTGACTTCCACACAGATTCCTCATATCGTCCGTCGAGTGATCGGCCAGGCACTGGGAATTCCGTGGGGCCGTGTTCGTGTGATTAAGCCATACATCGGAGGCGGTTTCGGAAATAAGCAGGATGTTCTCTATGAGCCTCTGAATGCCTTTTTGACCACGCAGGTGGGCGGCAGACCGGTCAAACTGGATATCAGCAGGGAAGAAACCTTCTGCAACACCAGAACCCGTCATTCCATCGAATTTGATCTTGCAGCGGGTGTGGATAAGGAGGGCAGGCTTCTTGCCAAGGATATGCATTCTTACTCGAATCAGGGTGCTTATGCCTCTCATGGTCATGCGATCGCAGCGAACGGACTGACCTCCTGGCGTCTGCAGTATGCCTGTCCGAACATCCGGGGAGAAGCCTATACGGTCTACACCAATACACCGGTTGCCGGTGCAATGCGCGGATATGGAATACCTCAGGTATGCTTTGCGATAGAATGCTTTATGGATGATGTTGCAAATGCGATTCATATGGATCCCCTCGAATTTCGTCGTAAAAACCTGATCCAGGGCTATTATGAAGATATTTATCTGAAACCGATCGCGGCAAATTCAAACGGTATATTTGAATGCCTCAAAAAAGGTGCAGACTATATTCGCTGGGATGAAAAACGCAAAGAATATGCCGGTCAGAGCGGGTCTATCCGAAGAGGTGTCGGTATGGCACTGTTCTCTTATAAGACAGGTGTCTGGCCGATCTCTCTGGAAATATCAGGAGCAAGACTTTCGCTGAACCAGGATGGAAGCGTGCAGGTGATCCTTGGAGCCACAGAGATCGGACAGGGAGCAGATACCGTATTCTCTCAGATGGTTGCAGAAACACTTCAGACAGATATGGAGCATGTACATATCATGTCCACGCAGGATACGGATATTTCGCCATTTGATACCGGTGCATATGCGTCCAGACAGACGTTTGTGACAGGAACGGCAGTCCGTCATTGTGCAGAGATCCTCCGTGATAAGATCCTCGCCTATGCCAAAACACTGCTTCCGGACATTGATACCACAGAACTTGAGCTTAGGGATAACTGGATCTGGGCAGGAGGGGAGAGAGCAATCTCTCTTTCAGCACTGGCAGAGGAGAGCTATTACAGCCTGACGAATTCCTCTGTGCTGACCGCAGAAGTCTCGGAACAGGTGAAAAGGAATACCATTGCGACCGGCTGCTGTTTTGCAGAGGTTGAGGTAGATCTTAAACTCGGAAAGATTAAGATCCTTCATATCATCAATGTGCATGACAGCGGGAAACTTATAAATCCACAGCTTGCCGAGATGCAGGTGCAGGGCGGTATGTCCATGGGTATGGGATATGGCATCAGCGAGCAGCTGCTCCTGGATGAGAAGACGGGACGTCCGCTGAATGGAAATCTTCTGGACTACAAGATGATGACCATGCTCGATACTCCGGAGATCAAAGTAGATTTTGTGGAACTGAATGATCCGATCGGACCATATGGAAATAAGGCCTTAGGTGAGCCGCCGGCAATTCCGTGTGCACCGGCAATCCGAAATGCTGTCCTGCATGCGACAGGAATTGCATTCAACGAGAATCCACTGACACCGCAGAAACTGATCGATGGTTTTCGTAAACATGGGCTGATCGCAGCGGACAGCAGATAATATCTGAGAGGAGAAAGCTTGCTATGTATGATATTGAAAATTATTATAACGCAAAATCCGTTTCAGAAGCCATAGCGCTTCTTACAGAACATCCGGATGCAAGAATCATCTCGGGAGGAAGTGATGTTCTGATTAAGATCCGTGAGGGAAAAATGGCAGGTTCCTCCCTGGTGTCGATCCGTGACATTGAAGAAATCAAAGGAGTCGAAAAGAAAGATTCCGGAGATATTTATATAGGTGCAGGAACTGTATTTTCTCATATTACGGCAGACCCTGTTATTCAGGAGTGTATTCCTGTGCTTGGAGAAGCGGTAGATCAGGTCGGAGGTCCGCAGATCCGAAACATAGGTACGATCGGAGGAAATATCTGCAATGGCGCGGTCAGTGCTGACAGTGTGCCGACGGTTTTTTCCTATAATGCTCTTCTTAAGATAGCAAATGCCGAGGGAGGAAGGACAGTGCCGGTCAGAGAGTTTTATCTCGGACCGGGACGTGTTGACCTTCATCCGGGAGAGGTCCTGACGCATGTGATCATTCCGCGTGCCGAGTATGAGGGATATCACGGACATTACATCAAGTATTCGATGAGGAATGCTATGGATATCGCAACTTTAAGCTGCAGCGTAGTCAGCAGGATAGATTCTGCCAAAAATATCCTGGAAGATGTGCGTATCACCTTTGGTGTAGCTGCACCGGTTCCGTACCGCTGTGTGGAAACTGAGGAACTGCTTAAGGGGCAGAAGCCTGGAGAGGAGTTATATCAGAAGCTGGAAGACAGTATCCGAAAAGAAATCCATCCAAGAGATTCCTGGAGAGCATCGAGGGATTTCAGGCTTCAGATCGGCGGAGAGATCGCACGCCGGGCACTGATCCAAACGGTAAAACTTGCAGGTGTACCTGCGAAAGATCAGGGAGGTGAGGAAGCATGAAAAGAGAGAAAGTACTGGTAGAATGTACTGTAAACGGAAAAGAAGTGGCAGAATACGTCGATCCGAGAGAATCACTTCTCGATATGCTGAGAAACCGTCTGGGTCTTACTTCGGTAAAAAAAGGCTGTGAGGTGGGCGAGTGTGGTGCCTGTACGGTCATTATAGATGGCGAAACCATAGATTCCTGTATTTATCTTGCTGTCTGGGCAGAGGGCAAAAATATTCGCACTCTGGAAGGTCTGGAAAAAAACGGCGAGATCACCAGGATTCAGGAAGCCTTTATCGAAGAAGGTGCCATTCAGTGCGGTTTCTGTACACCGGGATTTATCATGTCCGCGACGGTGCTTCTTGAGCAGGGAAAAGAACTGACCAGAGAAGAAATCCGTAAAAAAATGTCCGGAAATCTCTGCCGCTGTACCGGTTACCAGAATATTGTCAATGCGGTAGAAAAAGTTATGCATGAGAATGCAGAGAAGGGAATATAAAAACATGGAACATAAAACAAAATTAATCGTCCGCGGCGGAGGTGATCTTGCCAGCGGGGTGATTCACAGACTGTACAGATGTGGATATCAGGTGCTGGTGCTGGAATGCAGAAGGCCAAGTGCGATCCGCAGAGAGGTTTCCTTTGGAGAGGCGGTCTACGATGGACTGGATGTAGCCCTTGATTTCAGGGTCTTCCACAAGCGGCATGCGGGAGCGGACGAGCACGTCGAACTTGCGTCCGAGCTCCTTTTCGTCCTTGACGCCGAAACTGCCGAAAAGCGCGGCCTGCGCCGGGATCGCGCCCTGAAAAAACAGGGCGAATGAAAGGATCACGGCGACGAGGCCGCGCCAGAGGCGGCCGGGGGCATTCCCGGCCGCACCGTAGCGTGCGTTCAGATGATATCCCATACAGGGCCTTCGGGGGTGTCCCGGACTTCCACGCCGAGGGCCGCGAGCTCGTCGCGGGCCGCGTCGGAACGGGCGAAGTCCTTGGCGGCGCGGGCTTCCTGCCGTTCGCGGAGGAGTTCGGCCACCTTGTTCATGTCCAATCCCTTGCGGCGGGCGCGGATTTCACGCAGGGAGGCGAGGAAGTCTTCCGGCTTTTGCGCGAACAGGCCGAGCAGGGTATCCCATTTCGCGGTGGCGTCACGGAATGCCTTGAGGATGTCGCGGCCTCCCTCGTTGTTGCGGAGCTTCTTGTCTTCGAGCACGCGCCCGGCGATGCGGATCATGTTGAAGAGGTGCCCCATGGCGGCGGCGGTGTTCACGTCGTCTTCCAGCGCGTCCATGAATGCCTGATCCTGCTGTTTCAACTCTTCCACAAGCTCGGCGGGAGCCGCGCCGGGCTTCCAGTTTTCGCGGGCCAGAGCCTTGTCCACTTCGCGCAGGCATTCGTAGACGCGCTTCTGGCTGCGTTCGCTCTCGTCCATGTTGTCGAGCGAGAAGTCGATGGGGCTGCGGTAGTGCTTCCCGGCGAGGAAGTAGCGCAGGGTTTCGGCAAGGTAGGTTTCGAGGATGTCGCGGATGGTCTTGAAGTTGCCGAGCGACTTGGACATCTTTTCGGAATCGACCTGCACGAAGCCGTTGTGCATCCAGATGTTGGCGAGGGGCTTGCCGAGCGCGGCCTCGGTCTGGGCGATTTCGTTCTCGTGGTGGGGGAAGATGAGGTCAAGCCCGCCGCCGTGGATGTCCAGCGGCAGGGGGATGTACTTTTCGCTCATGGCCGAGCATTCGATGTGCCAGCCGGGGCGTCCCTTGCCCCACGGGCTTTCCCAGTAGGGTTCGCCGGGCTTGGCGCTTTTCCAAAGGGCGAAGTCCAGCGGATCTTCCTTTTCGTCGCCGGGCACGACGCGCGCGCCGGAACGCAGGTCGTCGGGCGTGCGGCCCGACAGCTTGCCGTAGCCGGGGAAGGAGCGCACGCGGAAATACACGTCGCCGGAAGGCGTGGCGTAGGCTTTGCCGTCGGCGATGAGGCGCTCGGTGAGGCTGAGCATTTCCTGAATGTGCTCCGTGGCCTTGGGCTCGATGTCGGCGCGGATCACGTTGAGGCGGTCCATGTCTTCATGGTAGGCCTTGATGTAGGTTTCCGCGATTTCGGTGCTGGAAACGCCTTCGTCGTTGGCGCGCTTGATGATCTTGTCGTCCACGTCGGTAAAGTTGCGGACGAAGGTGACTTCATAGCCTTTATAGCGGAGCAGACGCACGAGGATGTCGAACGCCACCGCGGAACGGGCATGCCCGATGTGCGACAGCGCGTAGGCCGTGATGCCGCAGGCGTAGACGCCCACCAGCCCCTTGCGGATGGGCGTGAAGGTTTCCTTTTTTCGGGACATGGTATTGTAGAACTGCATGGGGGCTCCTTTAGGCGCGGGGAAGGGGGAACCGGGGGCGCTTTCGGCAAAAAGCACCTTTCCCGGCCCCACCCGCAAAAACTTTGGCTGATGGAGAGGCGCACGGCGGGAATCCCTTTACGCACGGAACCGGAAGCTGACGCCGCCGGCAGGCCCTTGCTTGGCCTTC
>OLGD01004887.1_pt1 | contig 10423 bp, 9 predicted proteins | sample 1605311 | NCBI WGS metagenome assembly OLGD01 (sample SAMEA3888917, study PRJEB22519) | human gut metagenome | biome: human gut; feature: human-associated habitat; material: faeces | place: Denmark | collected 2010 | reverse complement strand
ACAGGCACCAGCTTGATCTGCACCGGCCACTGGCGCAGCTGGCTGGGGGCCATTTCCGGCGCAGCGGCGGCGGTTTCGGCGAATCGCGCACGCCTGCGACCAGCACGTGCGGGTCGTCGATCTCGGCCTCGCCGTGGTCGGGGAACAGGGACGCGAAATGCGCGTCCGGCCCCATGCCGAACATCGCGATATCCAATGCCGGATTTTCGCCCAACTGCTCGATGAGCTCGCGCTGGTACTCCGCGGCGGCCTCGGCCAGCACCGCATCGGTCTGTTCGGGGGAGGCGGCGATCTCTTCGGCGCCGCGGGTATCGGCCGGCATCGCATGGATGTTCGCCGCCGGCATGCGCCCGCTTTCCACAAGCGCATCGTACCAGGCCTCGCGAGCCTGCTTCGCGTTGCGGTCGTCGTCATCGGCCGCCACGAAGCGCTCGTCGCCCCACCACACGTGCACACGGCTCCAGTCCACGGCATCGTTCAGCGGGCTGGCGTTCATCGCGGCGAACACACGGTTGCCGTCGGTGCCGCCGGTCACGGCGATATCCACACGTTTACGATTCGGCTCGGCCAGCAGATCGATGATGGTCAGCAGCGTGCGCGCGGCCACAGCCTCCGCCAGTACCTGCGGATTGGGGTATACGACGGTTTTACGTTCTGTCACGTTCACTCCTTGTATTATGGTTCGACGCTCGGTGGCTACTGCCTGGGCTTGACGAGATCCAGTCCTTGCGAGACGACCTCGCTGTAGATCTCATCGGGGTAGAGGCGGCCAAGCTCCTCGCTCAGGCATTCCTCAAGCGTGCGCGCGGGCACGCTGATGGTCTGCGGCGACTGGCCGGGCACACTGATCACGGCGAACCCGTCGTCGGTGGAGGGGCGCTCCAGGCTCAGCACGCCGTCGCCGCGCGTCAGGTACACGCCGGTGACGGCCGTGGCGTTCGGATCCTCCTCAATCATCACCGGCACGTTCAGGCGCAGTCGCAGCCATGCGGCCAGCAGATCCAACGGCAGATAATCCTTCTGCCCGGTCACGCGCACATTGCTCACCGGCAGGTGCGGCGGCTGGTCGAGCATCGAGGCGATCATCGCACGCCATACGGTCAGGCGTGTCCACGACATGTCCACGTCCTTGGCGGAGCGGTTGCGGCGCAGATCGTCCATCGTGCGCCGCGGGTTCGAGGAGTGCATCGCGTCGGTGATGCGGCTGCTGGCCATGGAGCCGAGCAGGTCCTTCGACAGATTCGCGGGCGCCTCGTTCGGCCACCATGCCACCACGGGGGCGTCAGGCACGAGCAGCGGGATCACCAGGGTGTCGGCGTGACGGACCAGACCGCCGCGCGGACGAAGCACGATGATCTCGCCCGCACCGGCGTCGGAGCCGAAGCGGATCTCGGCGTCAAGGAAGGTGGGATGCTCCTCTTCCGGGCTGATCTTGCGGCTGCTCGGGGCGACCGCGATCACACGGCAGGGATGCTCGCGGCTCGCATTGTTGGCGACTTCGAGATCATGCTCGAGCTCGGCCTCGTTGGTGGAGATGAGCAGGGTGAGCACACGGCCCAGGGCCGCCTCGCCGCGCTCCTCGTGCAGTTCGTCGATTTTCGCCGAGATCTCGCGGGTCTCGGTGTCTTGCAGGGTAATGATCACGGCATCCTCCAACGGTGTCCATCGCGGGCGAGCATTTCAACGGCCTCCTCCGGCCCCCACGTGCCGGAACGATACGGCTGCGGCTGGCCGAGCGTGGACCAGAACTCCTCGATCGGGTCGAGGATCTGCCAGCTCAGCTCCACCTCGCGGGTGGTCGGGAACAGCGGCGGATCGCCCAGCAGCACGTCGAGGATCAGGCGTTCGTATGCCTCAGGGGAGGATTCGGTGAACGAGCGACCGTAGCCGAAGTCCATCGACACGTCGCGCACCTCCATCGACGTGCCGCCCGGCACCTTCGCGCCGAAGCGCATGGTCACGCCCTCGTCGGGCTGCACGCGGATCACGACGGCGTTCTTGCCGAGCTCCTTGGTGGCGGTCGATTCGAACGGCAGATGCGGGGCGCGTTTGAACACCACGGCGATCTCCGTGACGCGCTTGCCCAGGCGCTTGCCGGTACGCAGATAGAACGGCACGCCGGCCCAACGGCGGGTGTCGACGTCCAGGCGGATCGCGGCATAGGTCTCGGTGGTGGATTCGGGATCGATGCCCTTCTCGTCCAAGTAGCCGACCACCTCGTGCGATCCCTGCCATCCGGCGGCGTACTGGCCTCGCGCGGTGTGCGCGGCCAGATCCTTGGGCAGGCGCACGGCGGAGAGCACCTTGGTCTTCTCGGCGGTCAGATCGGCGGCGGAGAAGGAGACGGGCTCCTCCATGGCGGTCAACGCCATAAGCTGCAGCAGATGGTTCTGGATGATGTCGCGTGCGGCGCCGATGCCGTCGTAGTATCCGGCGCGCCCGGCCACGCCGATGTCCTCGGCCATGGTGATCTGCACATGGTCGACGTAATTGTTGTTCCAGATCGGCTCGTACATGGCGTTCGCGAAACGCAACGCCAGCATGTTCTGCACGGTCTCCTTGCCAAGATAATGGTCGATGCGGAACACGCTCGACGGGTCGAACACTTCGGAGACCACGCGATCGAGCTCCTTGGCGCTGGCCAGGTCATGACCGAACGGCTTTTCGATGATCACACGACGCCAAGCGCCCTTGTCGCTTTTCGCCAGACCACAGTCGGCCAGCTGACGGGACACCTGCGGGAACGCGCGCGGCGGCACCGACATGTAGAACGCGTGATTGCCGCGCGTGCCACGGTCGCGGTCAAGCTCGGCGACCGTGTCGGACAGACGCTCGAACGCTTTCGGATCATCGAACGTGCCTTGTACGAAACGGATACCGGCCGCAAGCTGCTTCCAAGTCGATTCCTTGAACGGCGTACGGCAATGCGCCTGCACGTTCTCCTTGACGAAGTCCTTGAAATGGTCCTCGGTCCAGTCGCGGCGTGCGAAGCCTGTCAGACCGAAGCTTGGCGGCAACAAGCCACGGTTGGCCAGATCGTAGATGGCGGGGAGCAGCTTCTTACGGGACAGATCGCCGGTCACGCCGAAAATCACGATGCTGCATGGGCCTGCGATGCGGGGAAGTCTCAGATCGCGCGGGTCGCGCAGCGGATTCGTCCATGCGTCGGCCGCGTTGGATGCGGTTGAAACGGTTTCACTCATGCCTTTCATACTAACGCGCGGGCTCCACTCGCCACCAAAGGGAATTCGAAAACGTCATTGCCCTTTTTTAGAGCATCCTACAAAACGGCATGGCGGTTCCCTCGTTTGGTGCCGCCACTACAATGCCTTCGGAAGCGAACGACGAGCCGGCTGCGGCTGGCGGAGGCAAAACATGGTGCACAACAAGCAGGGCATAGACATGCTGCACGGGCGCATATGGACGAAAGTCCTGCGATTCGCGCTCCCCGTGGCGGCGACCGGCATTCTGGAACAACTCTTCAACGCATCCGGCATCATGATCGTCGGCAACTTCTCCCAATCCGACGGCACCGCCGCGGTCGCGGCCGTCGGCTCCAACGCGCCCGTCACCGGACTCATCCTCAACCTGTTCATCGGCATCGCTCTCGGCGCGAACGTCGTCATCGCCAACGCCATCGGACGAGGCAGCCGCGAAGCGGTGCGCAACGCCGTGCACACGTCCATCGTCACCGCCCTGATCGGCGGCGTGATCGTCGCCATCATCGGAGAATTGCTCGCCGGACCGCTTCTCGGCATGCTCAACGTGACCGCCGACGTGTTCCCCCTGGCGCTCGCATACCTGCGCATCTACCTCATCGGCATGCCCGTCATCCTGCTATACAATTTCGAAACAGCCATCTTCCGCAGCATCGGCGACACCCAGGCTCCGCTCGCCGTACTCGCCATTTCCGGCGTGCTCAACGTGACCATGGGACTGATTTTCGTCGTACTGTTCCATTGGGGTGTTTCGGGCGGCGCGACGGCCACAGTCATCGCGAACGTCGTCAGCTCCATGATTCTGCTGTATCGACTGGTTCATACTGACGCAGCCATCCATGTTGATTTGCGCGAGTTCGGCATCGACTGGTTTACCCTGCGTCAGATTCTGCGCATCGGACTGCCCGCCGGCGTGCAAAGCGCGGTGTTCGCCGTGGCCAACATCATCATCCAAGCCGCCATCAACAGTCTCGGCACCGTTGTCATGGCCGCCTCCAGCGCCGCGTTCAACATCGAAATCATCGCCTACTACGTGCTCAACTCGTTCAGCCAGGCCTGCGCCACCTTCACCGGGCAAAACTATGGAGCCAAACGGATCGGACGCTGCAAGCGCGTGCTTGGCATCTGCATTCTGGAGGATTTCATCGCCACCGCGGTCACCATCGCCGTCGTGCTGTTCTTCGGCCATAGTCTGCTGGCGTTGTTCGATGCGACACCGGAGGTCATTTCCGTCGGCTACACCAGACTCGTCATGGTGTTCTCCGCCTACACGTTCAGCATGCTGTACGAGGTCATGTCCGGATATCTGCGCGGCTTCGGCATCTCACTGGTGCCGGCGCTGCTCACCGTAATCGGCGTGGTCGGCGTGCGCATCACCTGGATCGCGTTCGTGTTCCCCGCGCATCGCACGTTCGAGGCCATCATGATCGTCTACCCGATCAGCCTCGCCGCAACCGCCGTACTCATCGGCATCGCTCTGCTCTGCTACCGTCCGTCCAAGCGATTTGCCGTTAAACCTTAAGCGTGTGCGGCTTGCCGCCGTTCATGAACGCGGCGATTCGCCGGGTCAGAGCGCGGGGAAGAACCCGTTCCGCGAGCGCGCCCGCCTTGGTGAGCGGACCATGGTAGGCGAGGGTTGAGCCGCGCATCATCCTGCGGTAGGCGTACGTGGCAAGCTGACGTGCGGTGGCCGGTTTGGTCATGGTGAAGAAGTTGCGGCCACTCATATTCGCAGCCTTCTGAAAGCCGGTCGTGGTCGGACCGGGACATACGCAGGTCACCGTCACGCCCGTGCCGCGCAATTCGTGGGCCACGGCCTCGGATAGCGAGCGCACGAATGCCTTCGACGCGAAATACATCGCCATGTATGGGCCTGCCATCATCGAGGCGACGGACGAAATATTCAAAATCCTGCCATGCCCGTTGGCGCGCATGTCTCGGCCATACCGATACGTCAACTCAGCGAGCGCATGCATGTTGAGCTGCATCATCTCGTTTTGCCGGTTCCAGTCGGCGTCGAGAAAATCCGTCCAGTCAGCGAAGCCTGCGTTATTAACGAGATGGTCGACCGCAATACCTTGTGATGTGGTGAAATCATGGAGTTTCTTCGGTGCGTTGGCTTCGCTCAGATCTATGGCGAACGTCACCACATGCACGCCAAAACGCTGCTCGAGCTTGGTTTTTATCATGTCAAGCCGTTCCTGGCTGCGGGCGGTGATCACCAGGTCATGTCCGTCCGCTGCGAACAGCGCCGCCAGTTCGCGTCCGATGCCGCCGGACGCTCCCGTGATGAGTGCGTATCCCATGCCAACTCCTTCGTTTTGGTCCTATCTCGCCTATGAATGGCGGATTTGCGGGTCTGCCTGATGCTATCTCCACTATAGATGGCGGATGTTTTTCGACTTATACCCCCTGAGATAGCGTATGGGGGTAAAAAGCGCGGCTTTTCACTTTGCCGTCCGCCATCTATAAGCGAGATAACATGTGTCGAAAGACGAAATCCGCCATCCATAGGCGAGATAGGTGTTTTGTGGAGGGATGGAGGACAGTGGTGAAAACAAAGTCGCATTACGATTCGCCGCTTGGCGGCATCACGCTGATCACCGACGAAACGGCATTGCTCGGCCTGTGGTTCGATTGGCAGCCAGGCTATGCGGACGATGATTCCGCGGTTTTGGGTGATTCGCCGACGATTGGCGCCGCGAAACGATGGCTGGACGAATACTTTGCAGGTTGCATACCTCGGACCGAAGTGCCGTTGCGGCTGGAAGGCACGCCGTTTCGCAAGGAAGCATGGGCATTGCTGCGGAAAGTGCCATACGGCGAAACGGTTTCATACGGCGGACTCGCACGTCGATTGGAGTTGAAACGTGCGGACGGGCGTAGGGTATCCGCACGCGCCATCGGGGGAGCGGTGCACCGCAATCCGATCGCGCTTATCGTGCCCTGCCATCGGGTCGTCGGCGCTGACGGCAGTCTCACCGGTTATGCGGGAGGCATTGAAACCAAAATCCGTCTGCTCCAACTCGAAGGCGTGCTGAAGCAGACGGAACGGATGGATGTGGATTGCGAATCTATAGACCGGATTTGGCGATCCACCCGCTGACGGCTTCGGCGGCTTTACTTGCGTTGTTCTGTGCGTCGGTCCCCATGACCGCAAGCCCCGGCTTCACCGTCGTCTTGGTGATTGCGGTGATACGTTCCGGAGTCCGTCCAAGCCCGCTGCCGCCGTGCGTGCAGAACGGATAAATGGTTTTGCCGGACCAGTCGCGGCTTTCCAGAAAAGCGTACACGGGCATCGGCATATCGCCGCACCAAATCGGATAGCTAAGGAACACGGTATCGGACGAATCGAGCGCATCGACATCGCCGCTGAGCGTGAACGGCGGACGCGCGTTGACACGCTGCTCCTCCTGCACCATTTCTGAGGTCGCGGCGTACCGTTCCGGATAAGGCTCGGTACGTGTGATTTCAATCATCGGCGAATCGGTCCGCCGGGCCACCTCTTGGGCAAGCTTCGCGGTATTGCCGACCGTCACCTCGCCCACTTCGTAGTTTTCGCCGGCGCGGGAGAAAAACACCACCACCATGTTGCGTCCTTTCATGGTCCTTGAAGAGGCCGTTGCCGCATCCGTCATGCGTCAGTCCAAGGGTTTATCAGTCCATCTTTGGAAACGATTGTGCTCGATACGCGAGCAGACCGTCGATGAACCGTGCAAGACCCTCGATCATGCGTGCACGCGGACAGGCCACGTTGATACGCACGAAATCATGACCGTTGCCACCATATTCGGAACCCGCGGAGAACATCACCTTATGCTCGCGTTTGAGATAATCGCACAACGCATCCGTGTCATGCGTGATGGCCGAACAGTCGACCCACAACAGGTAGGTGGCATGTCCTTCGACCATGATGATGCGCCGGTCGGCCGGCACCGAAGCGTTGTATTTGTCGAACATCGCACGCGCGGTCGCCTTGTTGCCGGCCAGATAAGCGCGCAGTTCGTTCAGCCACGGTTCGCCCTCGTTGAACGCGGCCAGGGTGGCGTCCATGGCGAAGGCGTTCGGCTCCGCCACCTCATCGGTGTTCAAAGCTCGCCACACCTTATGACGCAGCACCGGATTCGGAATCATCACGGCCGCGGAATTCAGTCCTGCGATGTTGAACGTTTTGGTCGGAGCCATGCAGGTCACCGAATTCATCGCGCAATGCTCGCCCACCGAGGCGAACGGCACGTAATCGAAACCCGGATCGGTCAGATCGCAGTGGATCTCATCGCTGACCACCGTCACATGATGCTTCCAGCACAGTTCGCCGATACGTTCCAAAGTCTCACAATCCCAAATACGGTCGATCGGATTATGCGGGTTGCACAGAATCATCAGCGTGGTCTGCGGGTCGGCGAGTTTCGTTTCGAAATCAGCCCAATCGATCTCGTAATGTCCTTCGCCGTCATAGGCGAGCGGCGATTCAAGCACACGGCAGCCATTGTTGAGAATCGAATTGAAGAAGATGTTGTAGACCGGCGTCATGATCACGACGTTCTCGTTCGGCGTGGTGAGTTTCCTGACCATGCTGGAGATCGCCGGCACCACACCGGTGCAGAACACCAGCGAGTCCGGGTCGATGGCAAGCCCATGACGGCGTCCCCACCAATCCACGTACGCCTGATTCCATTCTGGCGGCACGATCGAATAGCCGAAAACGCCATGCTCGACGCGCCGACGCAACGCCTCGCGGATTACGGGCGCGGTCTGGAAATCCATATCCGCCACCCACATGGGCAGCGCGTCGCCAGCCTCCTCCCATTTGAGCGAGTACGTGCCGGAACGGTCGATCGGAGTATCGAAATCGTAAGTCATACCGCCAATCCTACCTACTGTTATGCGGCGTCGGCTGTCACGATCGTCGTGGCCGTCGGATCGATTTTCGCCGGATCGAGCGTCAGCTCGTTGATATGGTCGGCGCGAATCGTGCCGGACGAAGGATTGAACACGCTGTCGATCGTGCCGCGCACGTCGGCATCGACGGAGGAATATTCGAACGCGAGCGTCGTATTGACGAGCCGGCAGTCACGCAACACCAGATGGTCCACGTAGCACAGGCCCTGCAGACTTTCGATCGTGCAATGCTCGAACGTCACGTTACGCGAGTTCCACGCCAGATACTCGCCGGAAATGAACGAATCGCGCACCGTCACGTTCTCGCAGTTCCAGAAACAATCCTTCGAAATCAGACGGGAATTGGAAATCTCCACGTTCCTTGCGCCATCGAACGGATAATTGCCCACCAAACGTAGGTTGTCGGCTTTCACATCCGCGCAATTCATCGCCAGATAGTCGCCATGCGCGCTCACATTGTCCAACGTCACGCCGGAACAGGCCCACAACGTCTCCTCGGCGTTGATCCACGTTGCGTAACGTCACGTCATGGCAGCGGCGGAAATTCTTCGGCGCCTCGATCGTCGAATCCTCCACCTTGATATGGTCCGTGTACCATACGCCCGCACGTGCCATCTCAAACCACGTGCAGTCCTTCGCATCGATATCCGAGCAATACCACAGCGGATACTTCCATTTGAACGAGCTCGACCTCAGTTCGATGTCATGGGCATGCTTCAACGGCGATTCGCCATCGTCGAAAATCGTATCGACGTACCGGCGGTCATGCGCGAAGAACTCCGCGCGCTCGCCGGTGAGGAACGCCTGGCGGGTTTCGGACATGTCCTGCTCCGCAGCGGATGTAAATGTATCTGGAGTGTTATTCACCGTATGCTCCTTCATGCTCTGTTGGAAGAGAATAGGAACTTCAAGTACTTGAAGTCAAACAGGGAGCCACGTTCGTCTGGAACGAACACGGCTCCCTGCGGAAAATCGGGAAATGCGCGCCGAAACAGGCAGAGGAATCAGCCGATCAGCGCTGCCGGATACTTCGCCACGGCGGCGTCGATCTGCTCATCGGTGGACGTGGCGACGCCTTGGATGAGGAACGGCTTCAGATATGTGGCATGCGTATGACGGAACGTGGTCTCGAACGGGGAAAGCAGCTCCTCCATGGTGCGCACATGGCTGCCTTCACGCGTGTAGGAGTCCGCCGGAGAGCCGGTGGACACGGCCAACATGAACTCCTTGCCTTCGAGCGCCCGCCCGCCGCCGTAGGCCCAGCCGGCCTTGATCACGTCATCCTCCCACTGCTTGAGCAGCGCGGGGGAGCTGTACCAGTAGAACGGGAACTGCAGCACGATGCGGTCATGCGTTTCGATGAGCTCCTGCTCATGTTCGACGTTGATTTTGAAGTCGGGATATGCGGCGTACTCGTCCACCACGGTCACGTCGCCGGTCTCGTTGGCCGCGTCCATGAGCTTGCGGTTGACCTGCGATTTTTCCAGATGCGGGTGGAACACCAGTACCAGTGTCTTCATTCATGCTCCTTGTCCAAAGGTTTTTCGTTACGTTCCAGTATGCAGCATGATAATCTCGTCGCGCATGCTTTGTACGTAATCCGTCGATGTCCACGCGCCGATACGGTTGCGCATGGTTTGTCGGGGTCGGCGATAGTATGTTGGCCGTCGTTGTGGCGCGTCGGGGTATATCAGGGCGCGGCAAGAGAAGGCATGAGAAGAGAAGCATGGGAACGGACGGAAGAAGGGCTGATATTTAATGGTGCGGACGCAGAACAGGAACGCCGTCATGGGCAAGGCGTTCAGAACGGCATTGCCGCGGACGTCGCCGGTCTGCATCAGCTTTTTCCTTCTGGCGTTGTCGTACGGCGTGCTGATGGGCACGCGCGGCTTTTCGTTCCTGTGGCCCATGTGCATGAGCGCGTTCATCTTCACCGGTTCCATGGAATTCGTCACCGTGAATCTGCTGGTGTCCGCGTTCAACCCGTTCGTCACGTTCATGCTGGCCGTCATGCTCGGTACCCGTCATCTGTTCTACGGCATCTCCATGCTCGGCCGGTTCAAGAACATGGGCGCCAAGAAGCCGTATCTCATTTTCTCGTTGTGCGACGAGACCTTCGCCATCGAGAAGGACGCCTCCACCGCGGTCCCCGTCGCTTCCCTGGCCGTGGGCGGCGAGACCTACTACCGCCTGCGGGACGTGGCCGCCGCAGTCTCCGGCCAGGACAACCAGTTCAATGTGAGCTGGGACAACGGCGTGGTGATCACCACCGGCGCGGCCTACGCCGACGCCGTGCCCGCCGG
>OLGD01004886.1_pt1 | contig 10427 bp, 9 predicted proteins | sample 1605311 | NCBI WGS metagenome assembly OLGD01 (sample SAMEA3888917, study PRJEB22519) | human gut metagenome | biome: human gut; feature: human-associated habitat; material: faeces | place: Denmark | collected 2010 | reverse complement strand
TTGAACGCCCTCAAAGCATTGCGCGGCGCACCCATCAGCATGGGCCGGGGTGAGACTCCCGTGGGCTGCTGCCAGCGGCCATCCGGTTTTGCCAATAACAATTTACAAATGAGGCGAAAAATATCATGAGTATAAGGGCGGCGCTATATTGCCGTGTAGATTGGAGAATTTCTGTTGAAAATGAAAACAAGGAAGAATATCTGCGATGACCGTCCATCATTTTTTCGGCTCATATCCCATAGCATATAAGGAAGGGGGGCTAAGACAGTGACGGAGGTTGATCGCGAGATTGCTTTGGCTTTATTAAAACGACTATGGAAGCGGGAGTTGATTTCGGAAGAAACGTATGTTTCTGCCAGCAGCTCCCGTTTTTTTGACAAACGGCAATTTACATCTGATACTGAAACCGTCAACAAAATAACTGAGGAGGTCAGTACGGATGGTAACAATTAGATGGCTTCGAGAGCAGATTCGGCAGGGAAAAACCATTTACGATCTGCCGCTCCGGGTTACGTTCTATGCGCGTGTTTCTACGGAAAAGGTGGAGCAGCAGGGTAGTTTGGAAAACCAGATTCAATACTACACAGAGTTCATTCAAAAGAACCCGAATTGGACGTATGTTCCCGGCTACATTGATGAAGGTATTTCTGGAACGAGCACTTATAAGCGTGACAGTTTTCTGCGCATGATCGAAGATGCCAAACGTGGGATGTTTGACTTCATTATCACAAAAGAAATATCCCGTTTTTCCCGCAACACACTGGACAGTATCCAATATACACAAGAGCTGCTGGACAACAATGTGGGTGTACTGTTCCAAAATGATAATATCAACACACTGGACAGCGATAGTGAGTTTCGGCTGATCGTCATGGCTGGTGTGGCACAGGACGAAGTTCGAAAACTATCCGAGCGGTTAAAATTTGGCTTTCGGCAGTCTATCAAGAACGGCCATGTTTTGGGAAATAATCGCTTATGGGGTTACGATAAGAAAGATTGCAAGCTGACAATCATCCCGGAGCAGGCGGAAGCGGTCAAGCTGATTTTTCAGCTTTATGCCACCGGAAACTATGGCCTGCGCAAGCTGTCACAGGAGTTGACTCGCCGTGGATACACAAGCCTTTTGGGAAACAAGTTCAATTCCGTCACCATCGGCCATATTCTGCAAAACCCAAAGTACAAGGGGTGGTACTGCGGTAATAAGACGCAATCCTTGGATTATCGGAAGAAAAAAACGGCATTTCTTGATGAAAGTGAGTGGGTAACATACCCAGATCCTAATATCCCTGCGATTGTATCAGAAGAACTCTGGAATCAGGCAAATGTGATATTCAAGAAACGCAGTGCCAGAACAAAAGCCTACGGCGTAGGTTATCAGAGCAAGTATCCATACAGCGGGAAAATCATTTGCGGAAAGCACGGAACCACCTTTCACCGGCAGAGCTTCAAAACCATGGAGGGACACACAGAATTCTGGCAGTGCAGGATGTACCGTGAGCATGGAAAAGCTGGATGCGATTTGCCGACGCTCCGAACAAAGGAGCTGGACGCAATTTTGGCAGACCAATTCCAAAAGCTGGTGAAAAATCAAAAGCAGATTGTCCGACTTGTGATGGACAGCGTTTCCAGCGTTCAGCAGAAGCGTGATTACTCCGGACAAATCACCCAGTTGAACACACAGATCAGCCAACTGGAGGGAAAAAAGGATAAACTGCTGGAGCTTAGTATCGCCAACGCAATCACAATTCAGGAATTCAAAAAGCGAAACAACCGCTTCAATGAGCAGATTGCGGATATGCAGGAGCAGATGATTTCTTTACAAAAGCTGGAGGAAAATGGTTCAGCTGCGGGTGTTGACTTGTCCGCAATCGAAAAAGCGCTTTGGCAGGAGCTTTCCTTTCAGGATACCATCTCGACGGAGGTTGTTGCGGCGATCCTCGACCATGTGGTGGTCTGCGAGGGCAGCACGAAACAGCGAATTGATCTGGAACTCTATTTAAGGCTGGGGCAGACCGCTTCAGTCACTTTTTCACGGGAGAGATTTGCATTTTGGAACACATCTTTTTCACGATGTGCGCCACAAGACGCAGGTTGTGCTCGATGAGCACGTTGCGCGCCTCAAGGTCGCCCGCAGCGAAGCGTTCGAGATACTCCTTTTCCTCGGCGGCGGAGAGCGGGCGCGGGAATGAGCCGGGATTGCCGGCAAGGCGCAGGGAGAAAAACAGGCTGTTGCACAAAAGCCAAACGGCAGCGGAAAGCATATACATCAACTCCTCCCCTCACCCTATGTCGGGGCAGGAAGTCCCTATGCGTATGCTTTGCGCCGCCGTCCGCCGCTCTCTTTTCCGATTATTTCCTGTGCGTATGGCGAATGACAAAAAATGTGATGACCCAGACCGTAAAGCCGACGAGCAGATATTGCATGGCAGCGTTCTCCTTTCTGCGGTTCATTGCTTTTCGCGTTTGGCCGTCAGCTCGCGCTTGAGCCGTTCGCCGGTCGGCGTGGCGGCAAGGCCGCCGAGCGCCGTTTCGCGGAACTCGACCGGCATACGCCGCCCGACCTCGCCCATCGCGTCGATGACCTCATCGACGGGGATGCGGCTCTCGATGCCCGCGAGCGCCATATCCGCCGCGCTCACGGCGTTGACCGCGCCGATGACGTTGCGCTTGACGCAGGGCACCTCGACCAGTCCCGCGACGGGGTCGCAGACAAGACCCATGAGATTCTTGAGCGCCATCGCCACCGCGTGACCGATCTGCTCGCCCTCGCCGCCGCGCAGGGCGACGAGCGCGCCCGCCGCCATGGCGGACGCCGTGCCGATCTCCGCCTGACAGCCGCCGGACGCGCCCGCGATGCTCGCCTTGTAGGCGATGACCGAGCCGATGCCTGCGGCGACGTAGAGCGCCTCGAGCAGCTGGTGCTGCGTCAGCTCCTCATATTTGCACAGCGGCAGCAGCACCGCAGGCAGAACGCCGCAGGCGCCCGCCGTGGGAGCCGCGACGATGCGGCGCATACAGGCGTTGGACTCCGCCATGGAAAGCGCCTCGGCGATGACCTCGCTGACGTAGCCGCCGGTCATGGCGCAGCCGCGAAAGGTATACTGGCGCATCTTCATGCCGTCGCCGCCGACCAGTCCGCTCACCGAGCGCTTGCGGCCCGTGTAGCTGTCCGCCGCGTCCTGCATGGCCTGCCATGTCGTGAGCATCTTCGCCATGCTCGCCTCGCGGCTGACCTGCCGCTCGTCCATGTCGTCGGCAAGGACGACCTCCCAGAACTCCTGCCCGTTCCGCGCCATGCGCTCAAAGATTTCGCTCATCGAAGCCAGAGCCATCCTCGTCGTCCTCCTTATCGTAGTATGTCACGCCCAGAATACCGGGCAGCTCGGAGATGAACTCCACCTGCTTGGGCTTGATGTGCTGGTCGGTCTCGATGACCATGAGCGCGTCGCCGCCGCGCTTGTGGCGGTGGACGCTCATATTCGCCACGTTCACGCGCAGCTGGTTCAAAATGCTCGTCACCGCGGCGACGGAGCCGAACTCGTCCTGATTGCGCACGACGAGGGTGTTGCTCTCGCCGGTGAAGTTGACCTCGATGCCGTCGAGCTTGTTGACCATGATGCGCCCGCCGCCGAGCGAGCTTGCCTGCACGGTCAGCGCGCGGCCGCCTTTGCCCGTCAGCTCCAGCACGGCGGTGTTCGGGTGCGCGTCGCGCAGGTCGATCTCGTCGATGGTATAGCGCAGCCCCGCCTTCTTCGCCTCTTTAAAGGCGTTGGGGATGCGCAGATCGTCCGGCTTCATGCCGAGCAGTCCCGCGACGAGCGCACGGTCGGTGCCGTGGCCCTTTCCCGTTTCGGCAAACGAGCCGTAAAGGTGGAGCTTCGCGTCCGCGACCTCCTCACCGAGCAGCGTGCGCGCCATCGCGCCGATGCGGGCTGCGCCCGCCGTGTGCGAGCTGGACGGCCCGACCATCACGGGGCCTAAAATATCAAAAATGTCCATACCGTTTTTCTCCTCTTCGGTAATGGTAGTCTGTGCCATTATAGCAGACACGGCGCAGATTGCAAGCTCACTTCCCGAGGGGCGCGGTCACGCCGCGCAGCCACGCGCGGGTCTCCGCGTCGAGATGCGGCGCGAGCGCTTCGTAAACACGCGCGTGGTAGGCGTTGAGCTGCGCGAGCTCGCGGTCGCTCAGGAGCGACGGGTCGATGGTATCGCGGTCGAAGGGCGCAAGCGTCAGCGGCTCGAGCGAAAGGAAGCATCCGTAGGCGTTGGTCTCCGCCTCGCGCACGAGCAGAAGATTTTCCAGCCGCACGCCGAATTTTCCCGCAAGGTATAGCCCCGGCTCGTCCGAGAAGATCATACCCGGCTCCAGCGCGGTGTGCCGCGCGTTGGAGGCAATGCTCCAATGGATGCGCTGCGGTCCCTCGTGGACGCTGAGCAGATAGCCGACGCCGTGGCCGGTGCCGTGGTTGTAGTCCAGTCCCTCGTCCCAAAGCGGGCCGCGGGCGAGAATGTCAAGGTTCTCCCCCGTCACGCCCGCGCGGAAGCGCGCGGCGGCGAGGGCGAGGTGTCCGCGCAGGACGAGCGTGCAGGCGCGCTTCTCCTCCTCGGCGACCGGGCCGAGCGCGACGGTGCGCGTCACGTCGGTCGTGCCGGTGCGGTAATGACCGCCGGTGTCGGCGAGGAGCAGTCCGTGCGCTTCGAGCGGCACATCGGTCTCCTCCGTCGCCTCGTAGTGGACGATGGCGCCGTGGGGGCCATAGGCGAGAATGGGGTCGAAGCTCGGCTCAAGATAGTCCGCGCTTTCGCGGCGGTATTCCTCCAATTTCGCGGCGGCGGAAAGCTCGGTGGCTCCCTCCCGCACGGCATCGTGCTTGAGCCAGCGGAGAAAGCGCGTGAGCGCGATGCCGTCGGCAAGGTGCGCACGGCGGAGGTTCTCCTGCTCCACGGCATTCTTGACCGCCTTCATGGGCACAATGGGACTGGGACGGTCGAGCGTCTCCGCACCGTCCGGCACGCTCTGCGTCAGGCGATAGTTCGCCGTCGCGCCGTCGAGCAGCACGCGCGTACCGCGCGGCAGAGCGCGGACAAGGCCGTAGATGCCTTCATAGTCCGCAAGGCGCACGCCGTCGGCGGCGAGCGCCGCTTTCACTTCCTCGCCGACCGCGCCCGCGCGGGCGCAGAGCACGGCATCCTCCTTTGTCAGCAGCAGAAAGCCGAGGAACACCGGCGTGCAGGCCACGTCGTTCCCGCGCAGATCCAGCAGCCACGCAAGCTCGTCGAGCGCCGTGACAGCGAAGGCGTCCGCGCCTTCGTCCGCCATCGCCGCGCGCACGCGCGCGAGCTTGTCCGCGCGCGCTTCGCCCGCGTATTCGATCCCAAGCTCCCACACCGGCGCGGCGGAGAGCGGCGGGCGGTCGGGCCAGAGCGCATCGACAAGGTCTTCGTCCCCTGCAAAGCGGATATGCTTTGTGCGCAGCTTATTCCCGAGCCGCCGCGCAAGCGCGGTGTTGACCGTGCGGGCATCAAAGCCGAGCAGGCTCCCGTCCTCCAGCTCCGCGAGCAGGAAGCGCTCGAGTGTCGGGACGTCCGGCTCGCCGGAGCGCATCAGCTCGATGCCGCTGCCGGCCAGCTGGCTCTCCGCCTGCAAAAAGTAGCGCCCGTCCGTCCAGAGGAGAGCGCGGCTCGGCAGGATGAGCAGCGTCCCCGCGCTGCCGGTGAAGCCGGAGAGGTATTCGCGCGCCTTGAAGTAGTCACCGACATACTCCGAGGCGTGAAAATCATCGGTCGGGACAAGGTAGGCGGCAAGTCCGCGCTGCACCATCGCGCGGCGCAGCGCCGTGAGCTTTTCTGCGGTGGTCATCATGGTTTCCTCCTGCTGTGCTGTCATTATTGTTCTGCCTTTATAGTATACCGCGGCGCGGGATTTGTAAAGCCGAGCCTTGACAAGCGGTGGGGCAGCGTCTATAATATTTTTACTTATAATGTGTTGGTATGCGCCGCCGTCGGTCCCGAAGGACGCCGAAGGGCGGCGCATAGAAAGGAAACGACATGAAAAAAGAGTACAAAATGAGCGCTGCCCGTCAGCAGGAGCTGCAGGACGAGCTGACCTACCTCAAGACCGTGCGCGAAAAGGAAGTGGCGGAGCTGATCAAAGAGGCCCGCGGCTTCGGTGACCTGAGTGAGAACAGCGAGTACGACGAGGCGAAGAACGAGCAGGGCAAGCTCTACTCCCGCATTGCGGAGTTGGAGGACATTCTGCTTCATGTCGTCATCATCGACGAGAGCGAGGGCGCGTCCAACGCCGTGAGCATCGGCTGCACCGTCACCGTCGTGGACCTCAAGACCGGCCGCGAGATGCCGCCCTACAAGGTCGTGGGCAGCCAGGAGGCCGATCCCATGCACCGCGCCATCAGCGAGGAATCCCCCTTCGGCAAGGCCCTCATGGGCGCGAAGGAGGGCGACGAGATCAGCGTCGAGGCCCCCGTCGGCATCATTCATTACCGTGTGGAAAAGATCGAGCGATAAGGCTCGAGGACGATCATAAGGAGAAAACGATATGGCAGAGAACAATCAGGCAAACGCTCCCGCGCAGGAGCAGGACCTTTCCGAGATCCTCAAGGTCCGCCGCGAAAAGCTGGCGGCGCTGCGCGCCGAGGGACGCGATCCCTTCCAGCAGACGCGCTTTGACGTCAGCCACCACGCGCAGGACATCAAGGACCATTTTGACGAGCTCGAGGGCACCGAGGTCACCGTCGGCGGCCGACTGATGAGCAAGCGCGGCATGGGCAAGGTCAGCTTCTGCGACTTACAGGACAAGTCCGGCCGCATCCAGATCTACGCCCGCAAGGACGAGATGGACGAGGAGGAATACAACCGCTTCAAGAAGTACGACATCGGCGACATCGTCGGTGTGCGCGGCGAGGTGTTCCGCACCCAGCGCGGCGAGATGAGCGTGCGCGCCAAGGAGATCACGCTGCTCTCGAAGTCCCTGCGGCCGCTGCCCGAGAAGTTCCACGGCCTGCAGGATAAGGAGCTGCGCTACCGTCAGCGTTACGTCGATCTCATCGTCAATCCCGAGAGCAAGCGCAACTTTGAGATCCGCTCGAAATTTGTGGCGTTCCTGCGCCGCTACCTCGACGACCTCGGCTTCATGGAGGTCGAGACGCCCGTGCTCAGCCCCATCGCGGGCGGCGCGAACGCGCGGCCGTTCATCACGCATCACAATACGCTCGACATTGATATGTATATGCGCATCGCCACCGAGCTGCACCTCAAGCGCCTGATCGTCGGCGGTCTGGAGCGCGTGTACGAGGTCGGCCGCATTTTCCGCAACGAGGGCATGGACACCAAGCACAACCCCGAGTTCACCACCTGCGAGCTCTACCAGGCGTTCACGAACCTTGACGGCATGATGGACATTCTGGAGGGCATTCTCGCGGGCGCCGCGAAGGAAATTCTCGGCACCTATCGGCTCCAGTGGCTCGGCCACGATATTGACCTCACCCCGTCGTGGAAGCGCGTCACGATGGCCGACGCCGTCAAGGAAGTGACCGGCGCGGACTTCATGGCGATCGAGGGCGACAACGACGCCGCCGTCGTGCTCGCCAAGAGCGTCGGCGTCGATATGGACGGTGTGGACAAGACCTGGGGCAACGCCCTCTACGAGACCTTCGACCAGAAGGTCGAGGAGACGCTCATCCAGCCGACGTTCATCACCATGTATCCCGTCGAGGTCAGCCCGCTCGCCAAGCGCAGCCCGTCCGACCCGCACCTGACCGAGCGCTACGAGATGTTCGTGTGCGGCTGCGAGATGGGCAACGCCTTCACCGAGCTCAACGACCCGATGGATCAGTATGAGCGCTTCAAGGCGCAGGTCGAAAAGCGCGCCAACGGCGACGACGAGGCGGAGATGATGGACGAGGACTACGTTATGGCTCTCGAATACGGTCTGCCCCCGACGGGCGGTCTGGGCTTCGGCATCGACCGCTGCGCGATGATGCTCTGCGGCACGGATTCCATCCGCGATGTGATCCTGTTCCCCACAATGAAGCCTTTGGACTAAAATTCCACAATATATAGCGTCTGACGAAACAGGACGGCACAAGATGTAGTAAAAAGGGCTTACAACTACAACTTTTCTACAACTTTTGCTTGAAATCAGACGGCATCAGACGGGCCAAAATGAAGGGCAAATCCGTGTTTTTTATGCGGATTTGCCCTTTTTTGCAATTTTCACATTAGCACCAAATTACCCTTGATTGCCTCTGCTTTTTCCCTCATGTTTTCTTGTGTAATATGCGTGTAAATATCCATAGTTGTGGAAAAATCAGCGTGGCCCATCACCTGCTGGATAAACTTGATGTCGTTCGTGCTTTCGCAGAGCCGCGTGCAGAATGTGTGTCTCATGTTATGTACGCTAAAATGCGGCAGCAGTTCCGGCTCACGATCTTCCAGTTCAGCCTGATCCATTTCTTCGGCGTTGTAGGCGATGGAGATACGCTGGATGGCCCGATTGATATTATGGGCACTGAGAAAGTAACCTTCCCGATTCCTAAAAAGGAAACCGTGATACCCATTCATCACAAGGTCTTCCGGATAGAGTGTGTCCATGACTTCAATCAATGTGCGGAGCTGTTCAGCAACCTGCGGATACAGGATAGGGATGGTGCGGGTGCCGCTGGCCGTTTTAGGGGTGGTGATATGAAAACCTGCTTTCCCATCGATCACACGATAGATCAAGTTGTGATTGACAGAGATGGTGTTGTTCTCCAGGTCCACATCATTTTTAGTTAAGCCAGTACATTCCGCAACACGCATTCCCGTACCGAGCAGCACGACCATGACAGGCAGCCAGTGGCTATACATCGGTGACTTGGAAATGAACCGAAGGAAGTTCTTCTGCTGTGTCATAGTCAGCGCGATTCTTTTCTTCGGGGGCGCCCCGGCTCCCTCTGTTTTGAGAGAGCGGTAGACGCCTTTGCTTGGATTTTTTCGGATGTAGTCATCATCGACCGCCAATTCAAGCGTGGGGTGAATCAGGTTATTGATGCTTTCCAAGGAATTGATCGCAAAGCCTTTTTTCAAAAGCTTCGTGTAAAATGTCAGGATGTCGCTCTTTCGGATGTTGGGCAGGGGAATGTTGGCAAACGGCTCATCCTTCACATAGTTGCTCCAAAGATATTCGTAATTCGCCCGTGTAGAAGCCTTTAACTGGATTTTCGTATCCATGAGGACTTTGAACATATCATTTAGGGTGATTTTCATAGCCTCCTGGGTGCGAATACCGTCTTCGCTGTCACGGTTGAGCACTTTTTCTTTGGCCCGCAGGCTGGCAAGGTCAAAATCATAAATGTACTTTTTCTTCTTACCCAGCTTATAGACAAACATATAGCTGCCGTCTGAGCGTTGTGTTTCTCCTGGCCGCAGGTTGCGGCCTTTGTTGTCTTTTCTAACTTTTGGCATAGGCTGATACCTCCCGATGTTTTGTGTGTTGCTGCGCCCGGAATGGGCAGTTTTAAGGCGCAGTACCTCCGCGGCTTGTGTGAACTGGCGCATATTGAGGACTGCATCGAACTATGGCAGCACCTGGCTGAAAACAAGACCTGCCTGACGGAGTATCTTGGCTTGACCAGAGAGGAACATGAAACCTTCCTGCGGCAAGGCAGGGATGCCCTCGGCACCCTGCTGGAACCCCAGCGGCGGAAACAGAGATTTGTGCTCTATCAGTTGGAACTGGACGAGCAAAAAGCGATCCCATTTGCTTTCAAGGAACTTGCGGCGCTGCAAAAGGCCGGCTATGAACAGCCGCCCGCCGCCATGTACCGCATGGTCGGGGCTGGCGAAGTCTACTGCCCGGTGGAACAGAGCGACGCAGAGATTTTGAAGCGCCTGTTTGCTGACTGCCGGGAGGAACTGCCGGAGGGCTGCCACGGGCGGCCAATGGCGCTCTCTGATGTGGTAGAACTGGACCATTCTCCACGAAGGGTCTACTACTATGTCAATGGGGAGCATGAATTTCCGCAGGTCAAGTTTTCCCCCATGCTTGCCAAAAAGGACATCAAAGAAGGGACATAAAGAGGCTTCAATGGTTGTTGTAAATGAGACGAAGAGAGGGCAACTTCTGGCGCTTCTGGAGCAATGCGCCCATCTGAACGCTGATGTGCGGCCCCGCACGGATAAGGGATATTTTACGGTGACGGTCCCGCCGCCGTGGAATGGCCCGGCCCAGCGGAAAGCCCAGGAGGTGCAGGACAGGATCAAAAAGTGGTCGGAGCAGTATCCCAATGTGATATGTTACTGTTTCGACAGCTTCAGCACACTACTCTATGTGCTGTGACACAGGTAAACGATGGCATGGAACAGGTTTTATCCTGATCCATGCCATTTTTGTCAATGGAAAGGAGTTTAGCCCCAGCTATGGGGAT
>OLGD01004885.1_pt1 | contig 10427 bp, 12 predicted proteins | sample 1605311 | NCBI WGS metagenome assembly OLGD01 (sample SAMEA3888917, study PRJEB22519) | human gut metagenome | biome: human gut; feature: human-associated habitat; material: faeces | place: Denmark | collected 2010 | reverse complement strand
GGCTGAAACTTACAATCGGGCGCGACTCTTTTGTTATCTCCGGAAAGTGCGACTAATAATTTACGGACAATTTATAACCGGAGCGCGGGTGCTGGAATCTTGGAATGCCAACCTTAGCAATATGGATTTGACGGGATGGAGATTGCCGGCACCCGATTCAGCATCGAGGGCAACTCATCTGAAAAAGCCACGCTCGAATTCATGTACGACGCCGCCGAATACAAGGAATTCGCGCAGCAGGGAATCGATGTCGGCATCGGATTGGACAGCAACTCGAGATTAACTTTCCTCTCCGATTACGAAATAGTCGTAGAGCTCACGGGCGCGGTCGAAGCGGGAGACAATTTCATGCTAATCGACGGCGAAACGGCAACCGCAATAGCCGTCGCGGACGCTTTCACGAAAGGCGAAAACATTAAAGTAAAACTCAACGGCAACGAGCTCAACACCGACGATTGGGATTTCGTTTTTTCAAACGGCGACCTCAGCGTAACCATGCCCACCGCCGTCCTCGAACCCGCAATATACACCGCCGTCGCAGGCGCGCTATCACCCGCCCCGCGCCGCAGCGCGGAAATAAGCGCCTACCGCCGCGATATGAACTTTTCCATCAGATAATTTTTAAGAATCAGCCCGTTGCGCTTTGCGCCGCACTCGCGCGCCGTTTTATATCCGAGCCTCTCAAAAAAGGAACGCGCGGTAATAGAGACATGCGCGTATATCCTGGCGCAGCCGGAACGCCGCTCGAGCTCGCGGCAGAGCGCCGTGCCCGCCCCCCTGGACTGGAAATCCCCGCGGACGTACAGCCTGTCGAGATACCCGTCGGGCGCGATGTCGCCAAATCCGACTATATTCCCTTCAAACTCGGCGACGAGCGACAAATGCGAGAGCAGCGACATATTCCATTTCTCGCTGTCCTCGTTTCCTCCCGCCCATGCGTCCAATTCCTCCGGCGAATAGTCCTTGGCGTTGACGGAATGGACAGTGCCGTAAAAGAGCCCGAGAATCTCCTCCAAATCTCCGGGCGCGTATTCCCTTATAGACAACATTCCGCAAGGCGCCCCGCGCTTATGCTCCGCGCGAAAAAGCGCACACGAGACGGACGGCCGCCTCCACGCACTTCTCGCACGGCGTCCTGTGGACCGCCTTTATCTCGCGGCAAAGCTGCGAGCCGGCGGCCTCCGCGAATTTGGCGCGCACATCGTTTTCAGCGGAATCCGGGCAAAGTTTCAGAGCCGCGTGCAAAGAGCCGCACACGCCCCCGGGCGCTTTTCCCCCTCCGCACTTGGCGAGCTCCTCCAGCCCCGCCGAATCTTCGGGGCGAAACGCCGCGTAAACGGTCTGGGAACAGTTGTACGGCTTTCTGAATTTTGAAAGGGCCGCTTCTATTTTTTCGCTTTCCATAATAGACCTCCTATGCGTTGGAGACGGCCTCGTTTTGAAGCTTGCAAATGCGGCTTATTCCGGCGCGCGCGAGCGACACCAGCTCCGCGAACTCCGCGTCTGCGAAAGTCGCCTCCTCGCCGCCCGCCTGGATTTCCACAAACCTGCCGGAACCCGTCATCACTATGTTGGCGTCGACATCGGCGTCTTTGTCCTCCTCATATGGCAAATCGAGCACCGCCCGCCCGCCGACAATCCCGACGCTCACGGCGGCCACGGAATCCGCAAAAGGATCTTCCGCGATTTCGCCCGCCTCCAAGAGTTTCCTTACCGCGAGTTTCGCCGCGACATACGCGCCGCTTATAGAGGCTGTCCGCGTTCCCCCGTCGGCCCTTAGCACGTCGCAGTCTATCCATATCGTGATCCCCGGGATTTTCTCGAGATCCGCAACCGCCCTGAGCGAGCGCCCTATCAGCCGCTGGATTTCCACCGACCTGCCGTCGGGCTTTCCGGCGGAAACCGCGCGCTGCTTGCGCGCAGGCGTGGAGTACGGCAGCATTGAGTACTCAGCGCTAAGCCAGCCCTTTGGGGGGACGAGGGAGTTCATCCATGCGGGCACCCGCCTCTCTATTGTGGCGGCGCATATCACCTTTGTGTTCCCAAAGGACGCGAGCGCTGAACCCGTAGCGTTGGGCGCGATACCCGGCTCGAATTTTATCTCCCGCAATTCGTCCGGCGCCCTGCCGTCAAACCGCAATTTCATTTCGTCGGAATTTTCCATTTGGCGAAAAAGTTTGAACAATCCGCCAATATTCGCCACAAAAAAATTCGCGCAATCGCAGAACGCGCGACCGCAAATAGTGTCTAATCAAAAAAGGCAAAAAAAACATGTACTCGATGCAATACCAAAACGCGGCGTCCCTAGCGTCGGAACGCTCCGAATTTATAAGAAAAGTCTACATGAACCTCGCGCTCGGCTTTGCGGGATTCATCGCGCTGGAGGCGTTTTTGGTCTCCTGGCAGCCCGCGGTCGACCTCGCGCAAAGGATGGTTTCCGGCAACAACTGGCTGATAGTGCTGCTGGCGTTCATGGGGGTTTCGTGGCTTGCTAATTCGTGGGCCATAACGGGGGCGACGCTCGGCAAACAGTACGCCGGATTCGCCCTCTACATAACCGCGGAGGCTGTAATATTCCTGCCGCTGATAATTTTTGCGAACTCTTTTGCGCCCGACACGATCCCGCAGGCGGGCATAATAACGGCGGCCCTCACCGCGGGAATCAGCGCGTACGCGTTTTTTTCCAAGAAGGATTTTTCTTTCATGGGGTCGTTTTTGACCATCGCGTCGTTTGTGGCGCTCGGCATAATCGCGTGCGCGGTACTATTTGGAATCCAGCTTGGGCTGTGGTTTTCAGCGGCGATGATCGCCTTCGCGGGGCTCGTCATACTCTACCAGACGAGCGTCATGATAAGACGCTACCGCAACGACCAGTACGTCGCAGCCGCCCTCGGGCTGTTCGCAGCAATAGCCCTGATGTTCTGGTATATCCTCCAATTCCTGATATCCTCCCGCCGCTGATTTTCCACCTCCGCGCGAAAGGCAACAATAAAAGGCGAACTTTCTTCCGAAGGTTCGCCTTTTTGCCGAAAAACGCGGAGAGCCCGCGCGCCGGGCCTGCCAGGCAACGGGAAATATCCCCCTGATAAAAACCGCCCGATTTAGCCGCCGGCGCATTCCGCGCCCGCGCTTTTCAGAAAATTGGAATAGAGGCGCAATCCCCTGCTTTGGCTCTTTTCCGGATGGAACTGGCACGCGGCGAGGCCGCCCGCGGACACGGCGCTGACAAATTTTTGCCCGCCGTATTCGGTGGTTCCCCAAACGATGTCCGCGCGGGGAGTTTCGACGTAATAGCTGTGGACAAAATAGAATTGGTCGTCGTCAGAGATTCCGTCCAAGAGCTTTTCGCGGCCGCCGCGCCGGAAGGCGACATTGTCCCAGCCCATGTGCGGCACTTTAAAGCCCCGCGGGAGATTCAGCTTTTTGACCGATCCCTCGAAAATGCCCAGGCATTCGGTTCCGCCGCCCTCTTCGGAAAATTGGAAGAGCGCCTGCAAGCCGAGGCAGATCCCGAAAAACGGCTTTCCGGCGGCGATCCAGTCGCGTATGGCGGAATCGAATCCGGTCGATTTGAGGAGCTTCATTGCGTCGGCGATCGCCCCCTGGCCCGGGAAAACGAGCAGGTCTGCGGAGTCGATTTCGAGCGGCGAGCGGATCAGGCGCGCGCGCGCTCCCACCGCCTCCCACGCGCGCAACACGCTGCGCAGGTTGCCCATGCCGTAGTCTATTATCGCTGTGCTTCTGCCCTCGGACATGTCAGATTGAACCCTTTGTCGTGGGCAGCGCGCCGCCGAGACGCGGGTCGATTTCCGCCGCCATGCGCAGGGCTTTGGCAAAGCCTTTGAACGCGGCTTCGGCCACGTGGTGCGGCTCGCCCCCGCAGAGCAGGCAAATGTGCAGGTTGGCGCCTGCCTCGTTCGCAAATGCCTGGAAAAATTCGCGGCAGAGCGAGACGTTGAAATCGCGCACGCGGGCGTCCCTGTCGCCGAGATCGTACACGAGTACCGGACGGTTCGAAAGGTCTATTGCAACGCGCACGAGCGTTTCGTCCATGGGAAGCAGGAAAAATCCGTACCTGCGGATTCCCGCCTTGCCGCCGAGCGCCTCGCGGAAGGCGCGCCCCAGCACTATGCCGACATCCTCTACCGTGTGGTGGTAGTCTATGTCGATGTCGCCGGAAGCCGCGATTTTCAGGTCGAACAACCCGTGGCGCGAAAAGAGCTCCAGCATGTGGTTGAAGAACGGTATGGAGGTCTCGATTTCGTAGGCGCCGGAGCCGTCCAGATTCAGCTCGACCGCCACGTCGGTTTCCTTCGTCCTGCGGGATATTTTAGATGCGCGCATCATTTGCCTTTCTTCCATGCGAGCGCCGCCGCGCGGAACGCCTTCATCTGTTCGGGCGTCCCCACGGTCAGGCGGATTGACTTGTTTACGCTCCTATCTTTCGGGAAATACCGCAAGAGTATTTTTTGGGAGCGCAGAAATTCAAAGAGCGAGGCCGCCGTTTCGGGGGACGGGGGCGCGGAGTCGCGGCGCGGCTCGAAGAGGATGAAATTGCTGGAGCTCTTGACGTAATTCCAGCCGATGGAGTCGAAGAACTTTTCGGTTTCGGCGCGCTCGGCTACGACCTTTCCGACGCATTCGAGGTGGTATGCGGCGTCTTTGAGGGCGGCGGCGCCGGCGGCCTGCGCGAGCCTGTCGAGGTTGTAGCTGTCGCGGACCCTGTCGAGCACCTCTATTACGGACGGGCGCGCGAAAGCCCAGCCGACGCGCATTCCCGCGAGCCCCCAGCCCTTGGACGACGTGCCCGCTACTATCAGATTTTCGTACTTTTTGACGAGCGGAACCGCGGTCTCGCGCGCGAACGGCGCGTATGCCTCGTCCACGAGCACCATTCCGGGGAAGTTCTCGCATATTTCGGCCACGGCGTCGAGCCCGAATCCCTTGCCCGTCGGGGCGTTCGGATTGGTAAAGAAAAATATGTTCGCCCCGCAGGAAAATATTTTTTCAAACGGGATTTTCAGGCCCTCTCCAAACGGGATTTGCAAAATCTCCGAGCCCTGCATTTTCGCGAGGACGGGATAGAGGGAATAGCTCGGGTCGATGGTCGCGATTTTCAGGCGCGAGTCAGAAAATGCGCGAACCGCCAGGTTGAGGGCGTCGTCGGAGCCGTTTGCGGCGAAGGCGTATTCCGCTCCGAGCCCGTAATAGTCTGCCGCCGCGCGCCTGAGCTCGGCAGACGACGGGTCGGGATACAGGCGCAGCCGCTCGCCGCCCTCGCCCATCGCCTCTATCACCGCCTCGCGGACGCGCGGGGACGGCGGATACGGGAGCTCGTTGGTGTTGAGCTTCACCCAGCCGGAATCGGAGGGCTGCTCTCCCGGGGTATAGGGGGAAAGCTTTTTTACGGAGGCTGAAATTTTGTCGCCGAGGCAGAATTTACTTTTCATTTTCCATCATCCTTGCTTTGAGCGCGTACTGCGCGGGATTTTCCACGGGGTCGGCGCGCATTCCGCCGGGCAGCCGCGCGAGGTACGGGTCGGGCTTGCGCTCGAGGCTGAACGGCTCTTCGGGCAGGTTCTCCGCGTCGAGTTCAAGCTCGTCGACGGGGTCGAATTCGTCGAAGAACATGGATATCCTGCGCGCCTCGTCTATGAGGAGCTCTATCGGATTTTTCGTCCTGAAATTTTTGTCGACATATTCCACGACATGCGGCCGGCGCATTTTTTCCCATTGCGCCTTCAGCTCCTCGACGCTCCTGCCGGACGCGCCGGAACGCCGCGACAGCAGCACGCAGTCGGCGAAATGCGAGAGCATGTCAACATACTTGGCGGTCTGCTTCGGGAATTTTTCCGCCATTGAGCAGTCCACAACCGACCATATGCGCGCCAGCCTTATCTTCCCGCCGGACGCCAGACCCTTGAAGCTCTCGATTTCGTCGGCAAGGCTTTTTGTGGAGTCGGCGAGGTAAAACACGCGCGAGATCTTCCGCGGGTCGAGCGCGCCGAGCTTTTCGGCGGCGTCCGCGGCGTCGGAATACTTCACAATTCCGGCGTTGTCGGCTCCGGCTATGGCGGCGTCGAAATCGGACGGCTTTTCGCCCGCCGACACGAAGACAACGGAAAATTCACCCTCCATAGAGCCGCGCTCAACGGCGTCCCATACGACGCCCCTGCGCCCCGAGGTCGGGGTTCCTATCACGAGATATGCGGGAATCTGCACGCGATGCCTCCTTTCAAAATTTCAAATGCGCGCCGAGCGGTTCAAGAGTAGCGCGTCCGCCGCGACCAAGGCCGCCATCGCCTCCACTATCGGAACGGCGCGCGGGAGCACGCACGGGTCGTGGCGGCCGCGGCCGACGACCTTCGCGGGCTTCAGATCCCGCGAGACGGTGTCCTGCTCCTTGGCTATCGTAGCGGTTGGCTTGAAGGCCACCCTGAAATCGACGGGGCGCCCCGACGTCATTCCGCCGAGCACGCCGCCCGCGCGGTTTGTCAGGGTCGTCACCGCGCCGTCGCCGCCGAGCGCAAACGGGTCGTTGTGCTGCGAGCCGAACATGCGCGTCGCGGCGAATCCCGCGCCAATCTCAAACCCCTTCGTCGCGGGCAGGGAGAGCATCGCCTTGGCGAGGTCAGCCTCGAACCTGTCGAATACGGGCTCTCCCAATCCCACGGGCAACCCCTCTATCCGGCAGCGGACGACGCCGCCGACGCTGTCGCCCTCCGCGCGCGCCTTCTTTATGAACTCCGCCATTTTCGCGGCGGTCTGCGGGTGCGGGCACCTTACGGGAGACGCCTCTATATCCTCCAAAGACGGGGTTTCGGAGACGGCGGGCATGGAAATCGCATGGACGCTCTCGACCCACGCGCGCACCGAAACGCCGGAGCCGAGAATTTTGCGCGCAACCGCCCCCGCCGCCACCCTGGCTATGGTTTCGCGCGCGGAGCTCCTGCCGCCCCCGCGCGGGTCGCGGAAGCCGTACTTCATGTCGTACGTGTAGTCGGCGTGGGAAGGGCGCCATACTTTGGCGATTTCGGAATAGTCGCCGGAGCGCTGGTCGAGATTTTCAACCATTATGCAAATAGGCGTTCCGAGAGTTTTGCCCTCGTACACTCCGGAGAGAATTTTGCACTCGTCGGGCTCTTTGCGAAGCGTGGATATCGCGCTCTGCCCCGGGCGGCGGCGGTCGAGCTCGGCCTGCACGTCGGCCTCGGAAAGGGCGATTCCCGCCGGACAGCCGTCTATGACGCAGCCTATCGCCGGCCCGTGGCTCTCGCCGAATGTGGCGACCCTGAAAATTTTACCGAATATGTTTCCCATTGTGCGGACGAAGTTAAACTAAGTTCGCGCGCATTTCAACCAATCTCTTTCGGAACGCGAGTAGCGAAAGGAAAGGAAAGGAAAGGAAAGGAAAGGAAAGGAAAAAAGCCGCGCGAAAAAAAATCCCAATCCGCGCAAAGCCAATCAAAATCCGCACGAACTCTGAAAAACTTGCGCGCGCAAAAAAGCGCGGGGTTCCAAACAGTCCCCCGCGCGAAAAAACTCCGGCGCAAACGCCGCGCCGAAACGCCGCCGGACGGCGTCCGCGGCGCGCCCTACCTTCTGCGGCGGGCGGCAATAAAGAGCGCGAGCGCCCCGAATGCCGCGGCGAACGCGGCGGGCTCGGGAACCACGGTGAGCGTGAGGTTTTGCCCGTCCCACGCAAAGCTGTGCTCGATTCCGTGGGCGTCGAATATGTCCGCGCGCAAGTCGAAGTCAGAAAGCCCGCTCTCCGCAAAGCCCTCCGACCACTCGTCAACGGCGACTATCTTGTATTCGCCCGCGGCCAGCCCCTCGGGGTTTATCATGCCAAAATCCACCGTTATCACGTCGTCCTCATTTTTATACGCCGTGCCAAGCGAATATACCGAAACGTCCGACAGCGGGTCGAGCCTGCCGACATTCAAGATAAGCTGCGTGTTTCCCTCGCCCTTTTCCGCATTATTGTAGGTATTTCTGAGGTCGGTGGAGGCGAAGTCCACGCGGTGCGCATAGAAAGCAATCGTCAAATCCAGAGCGTTCGGCAGCTTGAAATTATTGGCCCTTACGCTGTCGATAAAGCCGTCGTAGGCGCCGACATTCAAATTGCAGCCCGACTGACCCGTGGGGGCGCCGAACGAGAAATCCCCGTCAATATTTATGTTCACCACGCCGGAAGTCGTCTTATTGATATATGTGTGCGCTATCTGATAGATGGAAAGCGAGGACAAATTGAGGTTTATAACCTCTGCGGGCGCAAAATTTATATCTATGCGGTTGTTTATCCTTATGCGCATATTTCCCGCCGTAAAACTGTCGGTAAATACGACCGCTTGATTATCGCCGAGTATCCTGTTCCCGAACGCGACGGAACCGTCGGGCTGAAGTTCGCCCATGCAATAGCTGTTTATGATTACGTCGGAATCGGCCGAGATGGTTTTGGACTGGTCGTGGCTCAAAGCCCCGGCCTCCCATTTGCCGCCGTCCGGAATGTCGCCCGGGATTCTGTCGTCGGCGCCCCCCGGAAAAACGTAAAAATTATAATTGTCGCCGTTTTTAAAAGTGGAAAGCTGTTTCCAGAGGCTCATATCGTTGACGTTCGAGCCGCTCGACGGCGCCAGGAAGAAAAAAGTGTCTGCGGCATAGGCGGAAAATGCCGACAAGACAAATGCCGAGTATAAAATGACGAATTTTGCTTTCATAACAATGGCAGGTTATGAAATACATTTAAAAATGTCAAACAATTAAATTTCACAAGGTTACATTGAAAAAATAATCCGCGAAACCGCATCCCCTCCGCCATTATTTTTACACTCCGCATTTCGGGACTTCCCCAAAAGTCCATACTCGAAAACGATACCTTCGCGCGGGCGAAAGCGCGCCAATTCGCAAAGAGCGCAAAAAATATCGCCTCCCCCTCCCGCAACTTCCGCTTTGCGGATGCCGCGCCCGCAGGCAAATTTTAAAATTTTTGCGCCCCGCGCCCTTGCGCGCTTCCATAAACAAAACGCAAAAAAAGCGGAGGCTTTACCGCCCCCGCGCGACTGAAAAAACTTTCATATCCAACTTATCTTCTCCTGCGCCAGGCGGCAAAGAGCGCGAGCAGCCCCAAAACCGCCGCAACTTCCGCAGGCTCCGGGACTGTGACGTTCAATATGAGATTCTGGCCGTCCCATTCAAAATTGTGCTCTATTTCCATGGTGTCGAGCAAATCGTCGTTGATGTTGAAATCCGCGAGCGAGCCGCTTTCCGCAAACCCTTCCGACCGCGAGTCGACCGACAGAATTCTGTACTCGCCCGCGCCTATGCCGTCGGTGTCGAGATAAGAGAAATCTATGTTTATGACGCTGTCATCGAGCTTGGTTGTAGTGCCCAAATAGAAAAGGGCCTGGGAGGCGTCCAACTTGTTTATGTAGAAGTTCACCGCGGCGCAATTCCCATCCTCTGACGTGAAATTGGTGCTTGCGGCGTCGATTTTATTGACGTAGAAATTGAAAGTAAAAGCGGTCGTCTTGGGCCCCCAAACCTCTATGGAATCCGCGTAAAAACTGTCGATAAATCCGGAAGAAGAACCCAGGTACAAGTTGTCTCCGCCCTGCCAGATGAAGCGCCCCTCAACGCGGATATGCGCCTCGCCGGCGGTGGTTTTCGTAAAATGGGCGTTTGATATGTAATTCAGATTTATTTCCGAAACCCTCAGAGTGACGCTGTCGGCCTCGGCAAACTGGAAATCGACAGTCCAATTGATGCGCGCGAACATATTGCCGGCGGTAAAATCGCTGTTGAAAATTATGGGAGAGGGATTTTTTACATTCGCGTCGTTGAAAGCGACAGAGCCGTCCGGCCGGCGTTCGCCAAGGCAATAGCGGTTGAAAATAATATTAGTCTCGGAGGTTATCATCCCCGACTGGTCGGAGCTTATCGCGCCAGCGCGGTAATTGCCCTTGTCGGTACTCACCCTGTCGTCAGTTCCCTCGGGGAAGAGCTGAAATAAAAAAGTGTCGCCGGAAGAATTGTAAGTGGAGAGGTTTACCCACTGGCTGCGGTCGTTCGCTATATTCGCGGCGCCGTCGGAGCCGCCCATAAAAAAGAAAGTATCAACCGCAAAAGCGGAAGAGGCGGCGAAAACGCAAAACGAAAGCAAAGAAAAAAATTTCGTTTTCATATTTAATTTAAATTATTTTCCCAAAAATACAAGTCAAGCGATAATTGACAATACATACCTCCCCGACAAACCCCAAACGCTCCGGACGGCAACCCCGTTGCCCCTTGCTCGCTTTCAGCAAAAATCGCAACTATGCCGCTTCCATAGAAAGGGGCGGGCGGCAGGGCCGCCAGCCATTGAAGGGGCTTACGCCCCTTACGCCCATTGCTTCGCAATAGGGCTATCCCCACTGTTCCAAAATTGG
>OLGD01004868.1_pt1 | contig 10468 bp, 9 predicted proteins | sample 1605311 | NCBI WGS metagenome assembly OLGD01 (sample SAMEA3888917, study PRJEB22519) | human gut metagenome | biome: human gut; feature: human-associated habitat; material: faeces | place: Denmark | collected 2010 | reverse complement strand
CCCGCACACACTCTTCCTTACTGTCGTGGAAAATCTGCCACTTTATCAACAGACTCTTATTTTTTCAGGAGGTATCATCCATGTATATCAGCATCACGAAAACGACCCATCCCGGAACGCTCCTCCCCTCGGATCAGCTGGGCTTCGGCATCCACTACACCGACCACATGTTCATCATGGATTACAGCGATGAAAAAGGCTGGTACGATCCCCGCATCGTTCCCTTCCAGAACATCTCCCTGTCCCCCGCCGCCTGTGTGTTCCATTACGGCGCCGAGGTCTTTGAAGGGTTGAAGGCCTACCGCCGTCCTGACGGTGAGGTGCAGCTGTTCCGCCCCTGGGACAACATGGAGCGGATGAAAAACTCCGCCATCCGCCTGGGTCTGCCGGTAGTTCCCCCGGAGGACGCACTGGAAGCCGTCAAGGCGCTGGTGAAGGTTGACGAGCGCTGGGTCCCCTCTGATCCCGGCACCTCTCTGTACATTCGTCCCTTCCTGTACGGCACCGATGCGAAGCTGGGGCTTCACGGCGTTCACACGGCCCAGTTCATCATCATTCTCTCCCCGGTAGGCAGCTACTTTGACAACGGCATGGAGCCGGTGAAGATCATCGTGGAGACCGAGGACGTCCGGGCTGTCCGGGGCGGCACCGGCGAGGCCAAATGCGGCGGCAACTACGGCGCTTCCAACCGGGCCGGAGAACGGGCCTTTGCCAACGGCTATTCTCAGGTACTGTGGCTGGACGGCGTGGAGCGCAAGTATGTGGAGGAAGGCGGCGGCATGAACGTGGTCTTCAAGATCAACGGCAGGATCATCCCCCCCATGCTGACCGGGTCCATCCCCCCCGGCGTCCCCCGCCGCTCCTGCCTCCAGCTGTTTGAGGATTGGGGGATGCCTGTAGAGGAACGACTCATCTCCGTCGACGAGCTGTTTGAGGCCGCCGCCAATGGAACGCTGGAGGAGGCCATGTGCGTCGGCACCGCCGCCGTCATCTGCCCCATCGGTGAACTGACCTACGAAGGCAAGGCATATACCATCAACAACTTCCAAACCGGCCCTCTGGCGCAGAAGCTGTATGACACCCTCACCGGGATCCAGTGGGGCACACAGCCCGATCCCCATGGCTGGACCTGCAAGGTCTGAGCCGCCCGGCAATTTCTCCACTGATTTGAAAACTCCATATAATTTTACAGCCGTCTCCCGGAAAAATCCGGGAGACGGCTGCGTTGTTGATCCGATTCAGAATGGACTGCTAAAGACGTTTGGCAGGTCTTTCCGTTGTCAGTCCTCAATGCTGATAGCACTGACAGGGCAGCCGTCCCGGGCGGTCTCTGCCTCGGCCTGCTGATTGGCCGGGATCTCTCCACCGTGGGCCAAGCCGTCATCCCCCATGGTAAACACCACCGGGCAGGTTCCCGCGCACAGGCCACAGCCGATGCAGTTTTCGTTCACTGTTGCTTTCATACGATTTACCTCCATTATTCCTGAATGGTTCCGTCCCGGCCCAGTGTTACCACCTGCCAGGGCAAAAACTTTCCGCTTTCCCGGAGCGCCGTTTCCGCCGCCCTCTGCAAGCCGCCGCAGCAGGGCACCTCCATGCGGACGATGGTGACCTCCCGGATGTCATTGCAACGGATGATCTCCGTCAGCTTTTCCGCGTAATCTCCCTCGTCCAGCTTGGGACAGCCGATCAGCGTGATCCGGCCCTTCATAAACCGCTCGTGGAAATCCGCCCGGGAAAAGGCGGTGCAGTCCGCGGCGATCAGCAGTCTGGCCCCCTGATAGAACGGCGCCTGTACCGGCAGCAGCTTGATCTGAACAGGCCACTGCATGAGCCGGGAGGCCGGGGCAGACCGCATGGGGGCAGCCGTGTCCGTTCCCTGATGCAGTGTGTCTGCCTGACTGCCGGGGCAGCCCATCTGTAAGGGTGCACTGCCGGAACAGCCGCTACGGGTGACGGGAGCGCTGCCCTTCAGAGATGCCGCCTTTTTCATCAGTTGTGCGGCGGCAACGGCCTTTTCATCAAATGCGGCGGCCTCCCGCTCCACAAAGGTAATTGCGTTGGTGGGACAGTGGGGCAGGCAGTTGCCCAGTCCGTCGCAGTAGTCATCCCGCAGGAGCACAGCCTTGCCGTCCACCATGCCGATGGCCCCCTCCTGACAGGCATCGGCACAGGCGCCGCAGCCGTTGCATTTTTCCCGGTCGATCTCGATCACTCTCCGTACCATATAGAGTGTCTCCTTTTTTCTCAGCTATGCAGGCTTGTTTTTGTGCTCTTAGTATCGTATAATAGGCTCATAAAATCTGTTGCGTTTGCAACTTTTTCTGTAAAAACAACTGTCAGTTTCAGGAGGGATTTCCATGCGGGTGCGTGTTCCGGATTATTTTGACGGATTTTCCTGTCTGGCGGGGGCCTGTCCCCATAGCTGCTGCATTGGGTGGGAGGTGGTCCTGGACGAGGACACGGTCCGGCGGTATCAGCAGCTTCCGGGAGCCTTGGGCGAGCGGCTCCGGGATGCGATGGCCCTGGACGGAGAGGATGTCTGCTTTCCGCTGGACGGCCGCCGCTGTCCCTTTCTGAATCAGGAAAACCTCTGCGACATTCACTGCGCCTTGGGGCCGGAGGCCACCTCCGTCACCTGCCGGGAGCACCCCCGTTTTATTGAGGACTACGGACCCTTTCAGGAGATCACTCTGTCTGCCGCCTGTCCCAAGGCCAATGAACTGCTGCTGGGCACCCGTGACCCTCTGACCTTCCTGGAGCGTCAGGATAACCAGCCCACGGAGGACGGGGACGAATGGCTGGATTGGCTGGTCCCTCTGCGGGACCGCCTGCTGAATCTCTTGCGGGACCGGAGCCGCTCCTTAAAAGCCCGTCTGCGGGACTTCCTGCTCATCACCGGGGAGGCCCAACAGCTATTGGACAGCGAAAACATGGCGGAGCTGGCCGCCTTCTGCACGGGATCTTTGGCGATTTCTGCGGAAACCGATGCCGGTTCCGGTTCGTGGGAAGCTGCTGCCTGCCGGTGCTTACAGGACCTGGAAATTCTGGAACCGGACTGGCTTGCGCTGCTGAAACAATGGGAGCAAGCGCCGGAATTGCCCGGCTTCGCTCCCCAAGACCCGGAAAAGCTGGAACGCATCGCCGTGTACTTCGCCTTCCGGTATCTGCTGAAGGCCGTCAACGATGGAGACCTGCTGGGGCGGGCGCAGTTCTGCGCGCTGGGGGTGTTGGTAACGGACCGCCTCTCCCGTTTCGTAGGACTGCCGGAGGCCCTGCGGCTGTTCAGCCGTGAGATTGAGCATAACGAGGAGAATCTGGGTACGCTGCTGGAACAGTTCTGGCAGACGGAGGGCCTTTCCCTGTCCGCTCTGCTGGCGGCCTTCGGCGGATAGGTCCACCTTTGTGCGACCTGCTTGTCCACCGCAGATCTTTTTGTCAAAAACATTGAAATTGCACAAAAGCTATTGACTTATCTCCAATATCATTATATATTATAGACACAAAGAGGGAGAGAAAACCCTCGATGGGAAACCCTCTTTCTTCGCCGGAGAGCGTTACCGGAAGGTCAAATACGAAGCACATCATTTATGGGATCGCGTGAGACATGAATTCTGTACGCACGGTGCTTCATGGATTGGCAGGCAGTGTTTCAGCTCTCAACGGCAGATAGATGGAAGTAGAGGTAACCGTATTGAAAGAAATTCAGCAGAAGTAGCCCCCGTTTGTCGTTGGAACAAGCGGGGGCTGATGCTTTTTATAGGAGCCTACTGAGGAAGGTCAGAGAATTGTTTTGCCTTAATTTTTGTGGGAACGGACGGAGATTTCAGCAGACGTCCGCCTTTTATTGGAAACTTCATCAAATTTCAGGGAGGGGGTTGACATTCCGAACTTCCGCGCCTATAATACGGCACAACAAGGAAATCACAGCAAACCTATGACGGAGAGCAGTACCCAGTCAGGATGACCTTTCAGAGAGTTCCGGGCGGTGAGATCGGAGCGGGAGTCGGCTGGCGAATGGACTTCGGAGGGCGGTCCGAACGGGAAACCAAGTAGAGGCCGACGGGAATCCCACCCGTTATCCATCGGGGCGCGTATGATGGTACGCGTAAGCGAGTGGGCGTGTAAACGTCAATTTGGGTGGTATCGCAGAAGCATCAGCTTTTGTCCCATGAGTGGGGCGGAGGCTGTTTTTTTATTTCCGTTTGGCCCCGGCACAGCCAAAACGGTCATCTGCCACTCAAACATTTTATATTTTGGAGGAAACCAAAATGAAGAACAACATGATGAAGAAGTTCCTGACCATGACTCTTGCCTGTGCCATGACCCTGTCTCTGGCCGCCTGCGGCAGTAAGGCCGAACCCTCTGCCGACCAGAGCACCGCTGCACCCATCGAAACCGACACCAAGGCCTACAAGGTGGCCATCATCAAGCAGCTGGACCACGCTTCTCTGGACGAGATCGCCAACGCCGTCACTGCGGAGCTGGATCAGATCTCCGCCGATAAGAATGTGAAGATCGAATACGAGGTCACCTCCGGCCAGGGCGACCAGACCATTCTCAAGCAGTTGAGCGACCAGGCCATTGCCGACGGTGTGGATGCCATCATCCCCATTGCCACCACCGCCGCGCAGATCGCCGCCCTCTCCGCCGAGGAGACCAAGACCCCTGTGGTCTACGCCGCCGTCTCCGACCCGGAGACCGCCAAGCTGACCGGGATCGACTATGTCACCGGCACCAGCGACGCCTTGAATACCGACTTCATCATGGATATGATGTTCGCCCAGAATCCCAACACCGCAAAGGTCGGCCTGCTGTACTCCCTGTCTGAACCCAACTCTGCCAAGCCCATTGCCGACGCCAAGGCCTATCTGGATACTAAGGGCATCGAGTACGTTGAACAGACCGCCAATACCAACGATGAAGTAGTTGCTGCCGCCTCCGCCCTGATCGCTGCCGGTGTGGACGCCGTGTTTACTCCTACCGATAACGTCATCATGGCCGCAGAGCTGGCTATCTATGAAGATCTTGCCAAAAACGGCATCCCCCACTACACCGGCGCTGACTCCTTCGTCCGCAACGGCGCCTATGCCACCTGCGGCGTGAACTACACCGACCTCGGTACGCAGACTGCCGACCTGGCCTACACCGACATGACCGAGGGCATGGATGGCATGGAGGACTACTACCTGATGGACGGCGGCATCATCACCGTCAACACAGACACCTGTGCCCTCATCGGCAAGCAGGCCGACTACGCCTGCTTCAACAGCAAGGGCGAGGTGGTAGAGGTCACCACCACCAAGGACTGATCCAGTCAAATTCCCCGCCCCGCTCCCCCGGCCTGCTGCCGGGGGCAGCGGCATGAAAGGAGCGCATTCTCTTGCTGATGATCACACAAACCGCTCTGGAACTGGGATTTCTGTATGCGCTGGTGGCCATGGCCCTCTTCCTCAGCTACCGGGTGCTGGACATCGCCGACCTGACCACCGACGGAGCCTTCGTCCTGGGGGCCGCCGTGTCGGTCTCGCTGGCCGCCGCGGGCCATCCTGTGCTGGCCGTCCCCGCCGCCATGGCCGCGGGCGCCTGCGCCGGGTTCGTCACCGCTTTTCTCCAGACCAAGCTGGGGGTGCCTCCCATCCTGGCGGGCATCGTTACCAATACCGGGCTCTATACCGTCAACCTGATGGCTATGGGGTGGAAATCCAACGTCAGCCTGCTCAAGCAGGAGACGGTGTTTTCCCTGTTCCGGGCCACCGGCCTGGGCGGGGACTGGTATGAGACCGTCCTGGCCGCAGGGATCACCCTGCTTATGGGCGCCCTGCTGGTGAGCTTTCTGGGGACCCGGCTGGGCCTCAGCATCCGGGCCACCGGCGACAACCGGGATATGGTGCGGGCCTCCTCCATCAACCCCACCTTTACCGTCACCGTGGGCCTGTGCATCTCCAACTCCCTCACCGCCCTGTCCGGCGCGGTGGTAGGCCAGGCCCAGAAGAGCGCCGACATCAACGGCGGCACCGGCATCGTGGTCATCGGCCTGGCCTGCCTCATCATCGGGGAGACTGTGGTGGGCCGGGGCTCTATGCGCCGGGGGGCGCTGGCCGTCATCGCGGGCAGCGTCCTCTACCGCTTCGTCTACGCCCTGGTGCTGCGCTCCCCCATCCCCATCGACTGCCTCAAGCTGGTTACCGCCATTGTGGTGGCGCTGGCCATCGCCGCCCCGTCCCTGAAGCAGTGGTGGGGCTTCCAGTGCCGCCGCCGGGCGGCCGCGGGAAAGGGGGGAGCGTGACATGCTGGAGCTGAAGCAGGTCTCCAAGACCTTCAATCCCGGCACCGTCAACGAGAAAACCGCCCTGGAGGGGGTGGACCTCCGGCTGGAGCCGGGGGATTTCGTCACCATCGTGGGCTCCAACGGGGCGGGGAAATCCACCCTGTTCAACGCCGTGGCCGGGGATTTCCTCATCGACGCGGGCAGCATCACCCTGGACGGGGCGGACATCACCTATCAGCCGGCTTACCGCCGCAGCCGCCGGATCGGCCGACTGTTCCAGGACCCCATGCGGGGCACCGCCCCCCACATGACCATCGAGGAGAATCTGGCTCTGGCCTACCTGCGCACCGCCAAGCACCAGAGCTCCTTTTTCAGCCGGGTGTCCAAGGCCGACAAGGCCCTGTTCCGGGAACAGCTCGCCCGGCTGGGTATGGGGCTGGAGGACCGGATGCGCCAGCCGGTGGGATTGCTCTCCGGCGGCCAGAGGCAGGCGCTGACCCTGCTGATGGCCACCATGGTGCCGCCCAAGCTGCTGCTGCTGGACGAGCACACCGCCGCCCTGGACCCGGGAACGGCGGAGAAGGTGCTCAGGCTCACCCGGGAAATCGTGGAGGGGGATCGCCTCACCTGCCTGATGATTACCCACAACATGAAAAACGCCCTGGAGCTGGGCAACCGTACCCTGATGATGGACGGCGGGCGCATCGTCCTGGACATTGGCGGAACGGAGCGGGCGGGCCTCACGGTGGAGGACCTGCTGGAGCGCTTCCGGGCCGGGGCGGGCAAGGGCCTGGACAACGACCGCATCCTGCTCTCCTGAGCGGATCGTACAAAACGGAAAAGAGCCCCGACATCCCCAAAAGGACGCCGGGGCTTGTTTTCCATCGGGAGGGTAGGTACGCCGCCCGGAAGGGCGGCGGGGGCGTCAGCCCCAGCAGGTGCGTTGGGCGCTGGCTGCGGCGGACTCAGCCGTGACGGCGGCGGAGTTCCGGCAGACCTCGCAGAGCCACGCCGGGTCCCAATTGGAGCCGGAGTCGGAAGCGTCGCAGTCGCAGCCGCGATTGCAGCAGCATCTGCAGCCGCACGAAGAGCACCCGCAGCCCCAGTTTGAATGATTGCAGCACATTGCGCATCCCTCCATTGATGGGTGGATAGGGGACCGGATTCCCCGTTCCACAGGATATCTTATGCGCCGGGACGACAGGATGCGACCGGAACCGTCAGAACCCTCCCGCATAAGATAGGATATGACAGCAGGAGGGAGCGACACGAGCCTATGTATCCAGCGTACCCTTACAGAGGTTACCGCAGAGAGTGTGAACAGGTGGGGCTGACCTTTCCGCCCCAGCATCAAGAGCGCCAGCCCGGCCTGGAATATCTCATGGACCCGCCGCCCCTTGCGGAGAATCCGGCGGTGCGGGGCAGCGGCAGACTGGCGGGGAAAGTAGCCCTCATTACCGGCGGAGACAGCGGCATCGGCCGGGCGGTGGCGCTGGCCTTTGCCCGGGAAGGGGCCGACGTGGCCATTTCCTACCTCAACGAGCACAAGGACGCCGCCGAGACCCGCCGCCGGGTGGAAGCCCAGGGCCGGGGCTGCCTGGTGCTGCCGGCGGATCTGCGGATGGAGAGCGAGTGCGCCCGGACGGTGGGGCGGGTGATGGACCGGTTTGAGCGGCTGGATATCCTGGTGTGCAACCACGCCGTCCAGTATGTTCAGCCGAGCATCCTGGACATCGGAGCCGACCAGCTTTCCGACACCTTCCAGACCAATATCCTGTCCTATTTCTATCTGATCCAGGCCGCTCTGCCTGGGATGGAGCGGGGGAGCGCCATCATCACCACCACCTCGATTACCGCCTATCAGGGGGCGGAGCGGCTCATCGACTACAGCGCGACCAAGGGGGCTGTGGTCTCCCTGACCCGCTCTCTGGCCAGGGCTTTGGCGGGAGAGGGCATCCGGGTGAACGCCGTGGCTCCGGGGCCGGTGTGGACGCCGCTCCAGCCAGCCTCCCGACCGGCGGAGGAGCTGGAAACCTTTGGCTCCGGCACTGATGCCACACCCATGGGCCGGGCTGGCCAGCCCTTTGAGCTGGCCGAGGCCTACGTGTTCCTGGCCGCTCCGGATTCCGCTTTTATGACTGGACAGATTCTCCATGTGGACGGGGGCTCTTTCGGATTTTCCTGACGGAACTGGAAGGAAAAGGAGCTTTGTTGCTTCCTTGAAAATTTTGGGCAGAGAAATCCCTTCCAAATGTCAAAGGGGTATGCTATAATCATTAAAAATAGAGGCCGGAGTATGAGACACATAGGCGAAATGCACAGGCAGGAGAACGGACGGTCGCCATAAGACCATGTGACAGCCGCCCGGCACACACAGAGAAATGATAAGGAAAGAGCTGAATCGGTGCCATGAGAGACAGTGTGGGCCAGGGGAAGGCCTATGAAAAGGTGATCGACTATATCCAGGGGGAGATTCTGAAGGGAGATCTGAAGCGGGGCGAGAAGCTCCCGCCGGAGAGGGAACTGGCCGAGCTGCTGGGCGTGGGGCGCAATTCCGTGCGGGAGGCCATGCGGACCCTGAGCCTGATGGGCTTCATCTCCAGTACCCAGGGAGCGGGAAATTTCGTATCCTGCAATCTGGAGAAAAACCTGGCCGAGTCCACCCGGATGATGATGATGCTCAACGAGACCGATTACCGGCAGATCAGCGAGCTGCGGCAGGGCCTGGAGAGTCAGGCCATCCTGCTGGCTGCCGAGCGCATCGCCCAGGCGCAGCTTTCCCGGCTGGAGCAGATCGCCTGGGAGATGCGGGGGGCCGGAATGGAGCTGAGCGTGGCGCTGGACAAGGAACTCCACGGCATCATCGGAGAGGCATCGGGCAACCGGCTCATCATGGTGATCCTCCGCGCTCTGGCGGAGACCATCGACAGCTTTATCGACGACATGCACCGGCGCATTATGTCCAACGAGGATCTGGGCAAACGACTGCTGGATGCCCACCAGGGCATCGTGCTCGCACTGGTGGACCGGAACGGGCCGGAGGCGGTGCGGATGATGCGGGAACACTTCCGGGTGGTGGACGAGGCCATCTTCTCCCTGGTGCTCAACCAGGACGGTACACCCAAGACGGATTAAAGTTGTGTTCATTGACGGCCTCCGTGAGCAGGCCTTTCACGTCGGGCAGGGCAAAGATCTTCTCGGCTTTTGCTTCTCGATTTCCGTTTCGTACATGGTGCATACCTCCTGACAGATGGAATGGATGGATAGGATAGGAAAAGACCGCCTGCTTCTCAGTAGACGGCCTGGCTGACGGTATGGGATTTTTCCGACTTTGCGGCGGTAGCTGCCTGCTGAAAGCAGATTGTTTCCGCTGCAAAGTTCTCGGGGATAGATGCGCAAGCGGTGCAAGGGGTGCAGCCCCTTGTGCGGAGCAACGCGACGCAAAACAGCCCGGACTTCATTAGTCCGGGCTGTTCGCTTCGCAGAGCGCACGATACAGGGCCTGCCCCTGTATAAAAGTGCGCCATTCGGATTCGCTGCTCTCAGCCGTTATGACTCCGATAGAGGAAGGTGACGATCTGTGCGCGGGTGCAATCCGCATTGGGACTGAACGTAGCGGCGCTGGTCCCGCTGGTGATCCCATTTGCCACAGCCCAGTTCACAGCGTCCGCATAGTAGGCGTCTGCCGCCACATCGGTAAAAACATTTACAGAGGCCACAGCGGGAGACTTCTGGGCACGCCACAGGAAGGTGACGATCTGCGCACGGGTACACTTGCTATCGGGACTAAAGGTGGTGTCGCTGGTGCCCTTGGTGATGCCGTTCTCCACGGCCCACAATACCGCGTCATGATAGTAGGCGTCGGCGGCAACATCCCCGAAGGGCATGGCGCCGCTCTTGGGGGAGGGGCTGCCTGCGGCTCTCCACAGGAAGGTCACAGCCTGGGCACGGGTACAGGCTGCGTCGGGGCTGAACATGGTGCCGGAAATGCCCTTCGTGATACCGTTCTCCACCGCCCAAATCACAGCGTCTTTGTAGTAGGCATCGTCGTTGACATCGGTGAAGGGATTCTCCGCGGTCTTTGTGAAGGTGGCTTTGACGGTCACAGCGGAAGCGGGCATGGTGAAGGTATATTTACCGTTCTTTTCGGTGAGCTTCACCTTGTCGCCGTTCTTGTCGGTGACTTTCAAAGTGTCC
>OLGD01004855.1_pt1 | contig 10496 bp, 10 predicted proteins | sample 1605311 | NCBI WGS metagenome assembly OLGD01 (sample SAMEA3888917, study PRJEB22519) | human gut metagenome | biome: human gut; feature: human-associated habitat; material: faeces | place: Denmark | collected 2010 | reverse complement strand
GCTACGCCATGCAGCAGGAGCTGTGGGAGCTGCCCGCCGGCAAGCTGGAAAAGGGTGAGGACCCCTTCGAGGCCGCCAAGCGCGAGCTGGAGGAGGAGTGCGGCCTGACCGCCGACAAGTACACCTCGCTGGGCGAGTTTTTCCCCACCGTGGGCTACGACACCGAGGTCATCTACACCTGGGTGGCCACCGGCCTGCACGAGACCCACATGCATCTGGACGACGACGAGTTTCTGACCCCCGACCGCGTGCCGCTGGAAAAGGCTTACGAGATGGTCATGAGCGGTGAGATCAAGGACGGCAAAACCATCGCGGGCATCCTGAAGCTGAAGGCCCTCCTCGCCGAGGGCAAGCTGTGAATATCCTGTACGAGGACGCGGCCCTTGTGGTGGTGGACAAGCCTGCCGGGCTTTCCAGCGAGGAAGGCGTACCCGCCGCCCTGCGGCAGCACTGGAACGCCCCGGACGCCTTTGTGGGCGTGGTGCATCGGCTGGACACCGGCGTGTCCGGCCTGATGGTGTTTGCCAAAACGCCGAAGGCGGCCGCAGAACTGAGCCGCCAGGTCACCCAGAGCCAGAACGCCTACGCCGTGCAGGACGGCCGGGCCGAGGGCAGGGCAGAAGCGCCGCAGTTCGTTAAGCAGTACCGGGCCGTCATCGCCGGCGGACCGGACGAACGTCTGCCGGAAAGCGGCACCCTGCGGGACTACCTGTTCAAGGACAGCCGCAAGGGCCGGGTGTTCCCGGTGAGCCGCCCGCGCAAGGGTGTACGGGAAGCGGTGCTGGAATACCGCATCGTGCAGACAGCAGGGGAGAACAGCCTGACTGAGATCACGCTGCACACCGGCCGCACCCATCAGATACGGGTGCAGTTTGCCTCCCGGAAGCATCCGCTGGCCGGCGACGGCAAATACGGAAGCCGGGTAAAAGGCAATATCGCCCTGCAGAGCTGCGGCCTGCAGTTCCGGCACCCGGAAAGCGGGGAGCCCATGGCCTTCACCCTGCCGCTGCCGGAAGGGGAAGTGTGGACGAAGTTTTTATAAATGATGTATTTGCTGCGCAAACATGATGTTGTCCTTCGGACAAATGATGATTGCCGCTTTGCGGCAAAATGATGTGTGCCTGCGGGCACATGAAAAATTGCGAGGGGCCCGCCCCGAGCGCATCATGGCCGCCGCAAGCGGCTGCATCATTTCCGCGCAAGCGGAAACATCATGCCCGAAGGGTGTCTCATGTTTGCCCAAAGGGCAAATACATCATTCCAAAAGGAGTTTTGCCGCATGGAGACTGTTTACCGCGTTGTGCGCATTGACGAGCAGATGTACGGCTGCGAAGAACTGCCTGCCGGGCAGCCGGTGCTGTGTGACGTCACACTGGCCGATGCCGCCGGGAACACCCACATCCTGCCTTACCCGGACAAAGAGCTCACCCGCCTTGGCATCGACGAGGGCGACACCGTTGCCCTTACCGCAGACGGCACGCTGAAAAAAGCATAAATCAGGAGGAACACATGAAAAAGATCGAAACTTCTGCCCTGATCGGGCTGGGCGCCCTGGGCATCCTGTTCGGGCGCAAAATGCCCGGCGTGCAGGTCATCGCCGACGAAGGCCGCATTGCCCGCTACGCCGCCGAGCCGGTGGTGTGCAACGGCGAGGAATGCAAATTTTCCTACGTCACCCCCGCCGAGGGCAAACCGGTGGACCTGCTTCTCGTCGCCGTCAAGGCCACCGTGCTGGAGCAGGCCATCCAGGATATGGCAAACTTCGTGGGCCCGGATACGGTCATCCTCAGCGTGCTGAACGGCATCACCAGCGAGGAGCACATTGAAGCCGCCTACCCCGGCCACACCCTGTGGAGCGTGGCCATCGGCATGGATGCCACCCGCACCGGGCGCACGCTGGTGTTCAATCAGGCGGGCAAAATTCAGTTTGGCGAGCGCAGCGGCGAAATGACGCCCCGCGTGCAGGCCGTAGCCGCCTATCTGGACGCCTGCGGCATTGCCAACGAGCCCTGCAGTGATATCCTTTATAAGCAGTGGAACAAGCTGATGGTGAACGACGGCCTGAATCAGGCCGCTGCCGCCTTCGACCTGCCTTACGGCGGCCTGCGCCAGAGCGGCGAAGCACAGGACATGATGCGCAAAGCCATGCAGGAAGTGATAAAACTTGCCAACCTCGAGGGCGTGCCCCTGCCGCCGGACAACGACGTGAAGTTCCTCGACGCCATGATGCCCACCTTTAACCCCGAGGGAATGCCCAGTATGCGGCAGGATGTGCTGGCAAAGCGTCTGACCGAAGTGGACGAGTTCGCAGGCGTAGTGCGCCAGCGGGCTAAGAAATACGGCCTGCCCACCCCTGCCAACGACTTTTTCTACACCCGCATCCGGGAGATCGAAGCAGGCTACAGCAAGTAAGGAGTGCCCATGCATAAAATTTATTTCACCCGCCACGGCGAGACCGTGTGGAACGTGGAGAACAAGATCTGCGGCATGACCGACAGCCCCCTCACCGAGCGGGGCCGCCAGCAGGCGCGCCAACTGGGCGAGAGAGTGAAAGCCAGCGGGGTGCACATCGACGAAATTTTGTACTCTCCCCTGTCCCGCGCCGCCGACACCGCCAAGGCCATTGCGGACGCCACCGGCCTGCCCGCCCGGTGTGAGCCACGCCTGCGGGAGCAGTGCTTTGGCAAATACGAGGGCACGCCCCGCAACGGCGGAGAGTTCCGCGTTTCCAAGACCCACTTTGCCGACCGGTACGACGGCGGCGAGAGCATGATGCAGCTGGCCCAGCGCATCTATAACCTGCTGGACGAGCTGAAGGCCGACACCGATAAAACTTATCTGCTGGTGGCCCACAACGGCATCGCCCGGGTGGTGCAGTCCTATTTCTACGACATGACGAATGAAGAATACGCCATGGCAGGCATCAAGAATTGTGAGCTGGTGGAATATCATTTTGAATAACAAAAGAAGCCGTGCAGTGCACGGCTTCTTTTTGCTTATTATCCCTTATACAGCCCAAACAACTTGAGCAGCTTCTGCCAGAAGTTCAGCACCATGGGCTCCGCTTCCGGCTCGGCGGCCGGTTCCGGGGCGGTGATGGCAACAGTCTGCAGCGCAAACTGCACCGCGCTCACGTCGGTGTTCTCCGCCGAAGTGAAGCTCACTGCTTCCCCGCTGCCGGAAAGGCTTGCCAGCAGGCTGTCCAGCTCATCGCCCATGTCGATGCCGGAGACGTTGTCCCGCAGCTCGCCGGTGCCGCCGGTCAGCTGTGTAGCGCCTTCGGCCAGCTGAGCAACACCTGCTTTCAACTGGGCCACGCCGCCGGTGTAGGCGTTCAGGCCGTCGTCAAGCTTCGCGTACTGGCTGGCAAGCTGGTTCACGCCGTCGGTGAGAACCGAGAGATTGCCCAGCATCCCGGTGAGCACACCGGCCAGCTGCTGCACGCCCGCGTCAAATTCGCCGTAGCTGCTGTTCAGGGTGCTGCTGCCCTCGTGCAGCTGGGCAATGCCTCCGTTGACCGTGTCGAGGTAGGTCTGCATCGCGTCGATGTTGGCCGTGGAGCCCTGCAGCAGCAGAATGACATCTTTCAGCTGCGGCATCAGCTTGGAGAGCTGTTCCAGCTGGGCAATGGCTTTGGCATTGCCGTCCTTCACCACGTCAAGGTCGAGGCCGTTCTCCTTGAGGATGGCTTTGTAAGCGTCAAAGCTCACCTGCTGTTCCAGCTGGGCCGCGCCCTCGTCCAATTGTGCAATGCCGTTTTTGATCTGGGTGGATGCGTCCAGCAGGGTGTTCAGCTCGTCGGTGGAAGCCGAGATGCCGTTCAGCGCGGTCTGCATCTGGGTGAGGGCGGCGCGCACCTGCGCGGAACCGCCGGTCAAGGCACCGGAATTGCCGTTCAGGGTATCAATGCCCGCCTGCACCTGTGCAATACCGTCGGCCAGTGCGTTGGCACCGTCGTCCAGCTGCACCGAGCCGTTCTGCAGCTGGTCCAGCATGCCGGTCAGGTCCGCGTCCCCGAGGTCGAGGTTCAGGTTCAGCCGCACGCCGTTCAGCGAAACGGCATCCATGACAAAATCGGTCACGTCGGCGGTGACGGTCACATCGCTGTCCGCGCCCGGCAGCAGAATGTAGGACAGCTGCTTTTTGCTGCCCACGTTCGCCACGGTGGCACCCGGGGCTTCAATGTTTCGGGCAAGGTCAGTGTCCAGACTCATGGTCACCTGCAGGGCGTATTTGTCAAAAAAGTCTCCGGTGCAGTCCGGGTCACGGCTCACCTGCAGGCGGATGGCAAGTGCACCGCTTTTGCCGCCCAGCTCGTCGGGCGAAATTTCCTGCCCGTCCAGCGTATAGGTCAGCTTGACGACCCAGGGCAGCGCCGTGGCGGCGTCCATGGTGCCCTCATAATAGAGCTTGCCGTCCTCGGTCACGTTCACCGTGACGGTGTCGCCGCTCTGGCTGACGGCATCGTTCGTGGTCATGTTGCGCACGGCGGTGTAGCTGCCGTGGTCGGTGACGGTGTCGCCCGCCTGCACCGCAAAGCTGTTGACGGCATACACACCGGTCACCTCACCGGAGGCCGTCAGATTTGCATAGATCACTTCTTCTTTCGCGGTGGATGCCGCGGCAAAGGCCGGCAGGCTGCTGCCCACCAGCAGGCACCCGGCCAGCGCCAGCGCCGACACCCGGCGCACAAATTGCTGTTTCATATGGTTCAAGCCTCCTTCGGCTGTTTTTTCTCCTTGATAATGAGCGGGTCGGCCAGGTACAAAAAGCCCGGCAGGGCCAGCAGCACGATGGCCAGCGAGACCAGGCTGCCCACGCCCAGAAAGTTGCCCAGCTGGCCAAGCAATTGGTTCGTGGAGATGGCCCCCATCAAAAATCCCACCACGGCCATGGCGCTGCCGGTGGTGCTCACCGAGGTGGTCACGGCCGACACGGTGGCGGCAATGGCGTCTTTGCGGCCCAAGATCTCCCGGAACTCCTGATAGCGGTCGGAGAACAAAATGGCGTAGTCCACTGTCGCGCCCAGCTGCACCGAGCTGATGATAAGATAGGCGATGTAGAATACATACTGCCCCCGGAAATACGGGATGGCCAGATTGATCCAGATGGCCGTCTCGATGCTCAGCACCAGAATGATGGGCAGAAGCAGCTGCCGCTTCATGAGCAGCAAAATCAGGAACACCGCACCAATGGCCAGCAGATTCACCTTGACCATGTCGGCGGTGATGGTGTCCATCAGGTCGTAGGTGCTCACGCCCTGCCCGGCCAGATAATAATTGTCCGGGTAATACTGCTGCACCGTGGCACGCACGGTCTCCACCAGCGCAAAGGCCGCGTCACCCTCGGTGTCGGCGTCCACGGTAAGCACAAGGCGGGTGTAGCCGCCGGAGACCAGCAGCTTGAGGGTATCGGCGGGCACGAACTCCGGCGGGATGGAAGCGCCCGCGTTGTCCACATAGGAAAGGATGCCGGTCACCTCCGGGATGGCGTGCAGCGCATCTGAAAGCTCGGCCTGCGTGGCAGTGTCGCCCTCCGGCACGAGGACCACATAGGTGTCGCTCTTGCCGAAAATTCCCTCAATGGCGGCGGTGTCCGCGCCCATACGGGTGTTGGTGCCGAACATATGGGCCGCACCGTAGTGGTACTGGTTCGAGTTGGAAGCCAGATAGCTGGGCACCATCAGGATCGCCAGCACCAGCGCCATGGGCAGCATCACCCGGGAGACGAAACGGCCGAACTTATCAAAGCTGGGCAGCAGCGGCTTGTGGTGGGTCTTATCCATCCACTTGTAGCACGCCAGCGTCAGCGCCGGCATGAAGGTGAACACGGTGACAAGGCTCAGCACCACGCCCTTTGCCAGCGCAAGGCCGAGGTCCGGGCCGATCTGGAACTGCATGAGCACCAGCGCCAGAAAGCCGATGACCGTGGTCAGGCCGCTGGACAAAATGGAGCCGGTGGATCTGCACAGGGCATCCACCATACAGTCCTCGGGGCTGGCCGACGGGTCTGCCGCCCGGCACTCGGCAAAGCGGTGAATGAGGAACACCGAGTAATCCAGCGACACCGCCAGCTGCAAAATGCTGCCTGCCGCATTGGTGACGAAGGAGATGGTGCCGAAGATGAGGTTCGTGCCGTTGTTGAGCAGGATGGCCGTCCCAAGGCCTGCCAGCACCAGAACGGGCTCGGCCCAGGAGTCGGTGGTCAGGATCAGGATGAACAGCACGTACACCACCGCGATGGCGGCAATTTTTGCCACCTCCGTCACGGTGGAGTTGGTGGCAACGGCCGTGGATACCGCCGTGCCCGCCAGCGCATTGTCCTCGCCGATGAGCTCACGCACTGCATCCACAGCTTCCAGCCGTTTGGCGTCCTCCACCGTCACAGTGAACAGGGCGCAGCTGTCTTTGTAATAGGTCTCCACCGTGTCGGTGTCCTGCATCTGCAGGGGCACCGTCACGTCCAGACTGTCGTCCAGCCAGGTGACGGACGCCACGCCGTCGATGGCGGCGATCTGTTCCTTGTACGCCAGCGCCTCAGGGATGGTCACATCCCGCACCATGACGCGCATGTTCGGGATGCCGCCGGTGAAGGCGCTGTTCATCACCTCGATGGCGGTGGTGGAGGGGGAATCCGGCGGCAGGTAGTCGTTGATGTCGTAATCCACCTGCACCTGCCGCATGGCGAACACGCACAGCACAGCCGCCAGCGCGAACAGCGTCAGCACCGCTTTGCGGCGGCGCACGATGGCGGTATAGAATCGTTTCAGCAAAACAGGAAAGCTCCTTCCTTCAAATTTGAACATTTATCATTTTATCAGGTTTGATGCATTTAGAAAATAGACAAATCTTAAACTTTGGCCCAATAACTTTATTTTTTGCCGCAGATCCGCCTTGACAAAGTCCAATTTTGGATTTATACTGTCCCAGCTGGCAAAATCCAATCTTGGACTATAGGAAGGAGTGAGGGAATGGACTCTGAAGTAAAGGCGCAGAATATCGCGCTGAACCAGTTCTGCAAGCGCATGAACGAACAATACCACGCCTATGCTGTGCACTGCGGTCTGTCCGACCCGGCGCTGTGGGTACTCTACTCCCTGTGGGAGGCCGACACCATTCTCACGCAGAACGATATCTGCTCGCTGTGGATGTACCCCAAGCAGACCATCAATTTTACCATCTCCGGTCTTGTGAAAAAGGGCCTTGTGCAGCTGGAGCAGCGGCCCGGAGCCCGCAGCGGCAAAGCTGTGCGGCTGACGGCAGCGGGCGAGGCCTTCTGCCACAAGGCGATCACCCCGCTGCTGATGGCAGAGGAGCGCAGCCTTTTGCAGCTGGCCGATTCCGACCGCAGGACGCTGGTTGCTCTGAGCGAAAAACAGTGCATCTTTTTTGAACGGGAGCTGCAAGGCCTTTTGCAGTGCCCCGAAGAATGACCAAAGTTTTATTGAAAGGACTTTTCATGGCAAAGCAAAGAATCCAATTATCTGACCATTTCACCTACTCCCGCCTGCTGCGGTTCGTGCTGCCCTGCATCGGCACCATGCTGTTCACCTCCATCTACGGCATCGTGGATGGGTTGTGCGTGTCGAACTTCGTGGGCAAAACGGCCTTTGCGGCGGTCAACCTCATCATGCCGCTGCCCATGCTGCTGGGCACCATCGGCTTCATGCTGGGCACCGGCGGCAGCGCCATCGTGGGCATCACCCTGGGCGAGGGCGACCAGAAAAAGGCCGACCGCTATTTTACCATGTTCCTGCTGGCAGCCCTTGTCTCGGTCAGCGTGCTGGCCGTTTTGGGCATCGTGTTCCTGCGGCCCATCGCCGTGCTGCTGGGTGCCAAAGGAGAACTGCTGGATTACGCCCTGCGCTATGGCCGCATTTTGATGGTGTCGCTGCCCACCTTCGCGCTGCAGAACATGTTCCAGAGCTTTTTCGTCACCGCCGAAAAGCCCCATCTCGGCTTCTACTTCACCGTGGGCGCGGGCTGCACCAACATGGTGCTGGATGTGCTGATGGTAGGCGTCTGGGGCTGGGGCGTCGAGGGTGCTGCCATCGCCACCTTTATCAGCCAGCTGGTGGGCGGCGTGCTGCCGGTGTTCTACTTCATCAACCACAATAACACCAGCCGCCTGCACCTGTGCAAAACCAAAGTTTACGGCAGTGTGCTGCGGGATGCCTGCATCAACGGTTCTTCCGAGCTGATGACCAACCTTTCCATGTCGCTGGTGAACATCCTTTATAATTACCAGCTGCTGCGTCTGGGCGGCGAGGACGGCGTGGCTGCCTACGGCGTCATCATGTACGCTGCCTTCCTGTTCGTGGCCGTGTTCGTGGGCTACGCCGTGGGCAGTGCGCCCATCGTCAGCTTCCACTACGGTGCCCGCAACCACGCCGAGGTGCATAACCTTTACTCCAAGAGCCTGCGGCTCATCGGCGTGGTGGCTGTGGTCATGACCGGCATTTCCATGGTGTTCATCCCCTATGTTTCCCGCATCTTCGTGGGCTACGACGCCAGCCTTCTGGCGCTGACCAACAGGGCCTTCCGGCTGTATGCGCTGAGCTTCCTCATCATGGGCTTCAACGTGTACGCGTCCTCCTTCTTCACGGCGCTGGGCGACGGCGTGACCAGTGCGCTGATCTCCTTCCTGCGCACGATGCTGTTCCAGGTGATCGCCATCATCGTCCTGCCGATGCTCCTTGACATCGACGGCATCTGGCTGGCCGTCACCGCCGCCGAGCTGGCGGCTCTGGCCGTGAGCGTGACCATGTTTATCACCAAGGATAAGGTGTTCCATTACCGCAAGGTGTAAGTTTCTCCCCTGCTTTTTGCGAAACGGCGAAAAGCGGGGGATTTTTTTGGTAATTCTGGCTCTGCCGCCGGACGGCAAATCGTGCTAGAATGGACACAGCTTTGATGCACACCATTTATGAGGAACCATTATGACATTGTTTTTGACCAGCAGCCCCAGCGGCTGCCCCTTTGAGCCGGGGCCGGACATCCCGGTGCTGGATACCCGCAACCACCTTGTGGCAAACCTGCGGGCCGTCTGGCCGGACCACGCGGTGCTGGGCCTTGCCATTGCGGCAGACCCCCACGCCTATGAAGAAAACGACGAAATGTGCCGGGTGTTTTTGCAGAGCTTCGCCCACGCTCACCTGCCGCTGACCGACCTTATCCCCTGCGACGCCCGCAATCAGGACGAGATCGGCACCCTTTTGCCCCAGAGCGGCTTTGTGATGCTGTGCGGCGGGCATGTGCCCACCCAGAACCACTTCTTTGCCCGCATCGGGCTGGCCGGGCTGTTCCACAGCTACCATGGCATCGTGATGGGCGTGAGCGCCGGCAGCATGAATGCGGCCCGCATCGTCTATGCCGCACCGGAAGAACCGGGCGAAGCCGCCGACCCGCACTATTCCCGCTGGCTGAACGGTCTGGGCCTCACCGAGACCCGCATCCTGCCGCATTATCAGTTCATCCGGGAGCATGTGCTCGACGGGCAGAAGGTGGAGGATATTGCCCTTGCCGACAGCAAAAAGCGGCACTTCCTCGCCCTGCCGGACGGCTCCTACATCCTGTGCGCCGACGGCAGCGAGGCGCTGTACGGCAAAGCATGGTACTTTGCCGATGGCACCATGGAAGAAATCAATGAGGATGAAGATGTGCTGCCGCTGAGATAACAAAAAAGAAGCACGCAAAAGCGTGCTTCTTTTTTGTTACATGATGTTTCTGCTGCGCAGAAATGAGGTTGCTGCGCAATGATGTTTGCGCTGCGCGCAAAATGATGTGTGCTGGCGCACATTCAAAGTACGGTCAACTATGCGGCTTCTGTTTGGCGGTTCTGCAGGATGCGATCAGCAGCACTCGCAGCTCCGCGCACTGTGCCCGCAGCTGCCGGAACTGCTGGTCAGGCAGATAGCCGGTACGAAATAACAGCTCCAGCCAATAATCTGTTTCATTTGCTTCTTTCAGTGCGATCTCCAGTTTGGAAACAAAATCGTCGCGGCTTTGCGCATAATGTACCTCACGGATATTTGCACCGATGGATGTACCGGAACGTCCGATCTGGTTTGCCATGATAAATTCTTTTCTCATGCGCAGCGTCTTTGTCAATTCAATGATCTGTACCACAAATTCCATGGAGCGTTCTGCCAGTTTATCTTCCCGCATCGGTACTCCTTTTCTATAGCCCCGCAGGGCACATCATTTCCGGCGCAGCCGGAACATCATTGCGCATACAATGCGCACATCATTCCGCCGCAAGGCGGATAAACGGTGCGATGGCATTGGCATCGCCATGTCTCACAATAGAATAGGTGATATCACAGTAAGGCTGGATGGCGGTGCTCTTTTCCACGGTGGAAATGAGGATCACCTGCAGCTGCAGGCGGCGGAACAGCTCCATCATGGGGCGGATGCGGTCGCTGGTCATCTTGCTGAAGGCCTCGTCCAGCAGCACCAGACGGATGCTGTTCTCGCTCTTCTGATAGATCTGGAGCA
>OLGD01004852.1_pt1 | contig 10499 bp, 8 predicted proteins | sample 1605311 | NCBI WGS metagenome assembly OLGD01 (sample SAMEA3888917, study PRJEB22519) | human gut metagenome | biome: human gut; feature: human-associated habitat; material: faeces | place: Denmark | collected 2010 | reverse complement strand
AATGACAAATATTTTTAAAGCAAATAAAAAAGTGATTTTAATGGTTAAATGTTTAATGGTTCAAGGAACATCATCAAATGCAGGAAAAAGTATGCTTGTAGCTGCATTATGTAGAATATATAAAAACAGAGGCTATAACGTAGCTCCTTTTAAATCTCAAAATATGTCTTTAAATTCATATACAACTAAAGAAAACGGAGAAATAGGAATAGCTCAAATGTTGCAAGCAGAAGCTGCAATGGTTGAACCAAGTGTACATATGAACCCTATTCTTTTAAAACCAAAAGGTGATTTTACATCCAATGTAATTATTCAGGGAAAATCCATCGGAGATATGAATTTCTACCAGTATCAGCATGACTATCACAACACGGCTTTTGAAGCTATTCAGGAAAGTTTCAATATTTTAAAAGAAAAATACGATATTATAATCATTGAAGGAGCAGGATCACCTGCAGAAATTAATATGCGTAAAGAAGACCTTGCCAATATGGAAATTGCGCATATGGCTGATGCAAATGTTATTTTAATAGCTGATATTGAAATGGGTGGTGTTTTTGCAGCTATTGCCGGAACATATGTGCTTTTAGATGACTATGACAGATCCAGACTGAAAGCTACTGTCATCAATAAGTTTAGAGGAAATTTGGATATTTTGAAACCTGGACTTGACAGAATTGAAGAAATCACCGAAGCTCCGGTTTTAGGTGTTCTTCCTTATGATGAAACATTAAAACTGCCTGAAGAAGACTCAGCATCCCTAACAACCCACATATTTGATGAAAATAAGGATATTATTATTGGAGTTATAAGGCTTCCTAAAATCTCCAATTTTACAGACATTGATCCTTTTGAGTTTGAAGAGGATGTTGGAATTAAAATGATTAATCCCAATGATGAAATTGGAAATGTTGATGCTATAATCATTCCCGGAACACGTAATTCAACCAAAGATGCAAAAGAACTCTTTGACAGCGGACTTGCAAGTAAAATAATAGCCAAATCCGATGAAATCCCAGTTGTTGGAATCTGTGGAGGATATCAAATCCTTGGAAATATAATTTATGATGAAAATAAAAAAGAATCTGATGTTGGAACTATTGAAGGGTTAAAATTATTGGATATTGAGTCAAAATTCCAGCATACCGAAAAAATTGTAACACAGTCTGAAGCAGTTATACCTCAAAAAGAGGATTTGTCCGGAATAGCCGGTGAAATATTTGCAAAGATAGCTGGAGAGAAAGTAACCGGTTATGAAATCCATGAAGGTACATCACACCTGGATTCAAGTAAAGAGGTATGCCCATTATTAAATGTTCAAAAAGGACAGGGAAATAATGATGAAGGTGACTTTGACGGAGCATGTAATGGGAATGTCTTTGGAACATACTTCCATGGAATATTCCACAATTACAATTTCAGACGTGAATTTTTAAATTATCTAAGAGTCAAAAAAGGTCTTGAAGCAAAATATGGTGAAGACCCTTACGAAACACAAAAAGATTACTCATTAAATAAATTAGCACAAATTGTTGAAGAAAATATAAATATGGAAATTATTGACGAACTTCTTTTTTCATAATATAATAAACATAGCTATAATCACCACTATTATTTCCATAAACTTCAATTTCCTTTTTAAAATCTTTTTTAAAGTCATTATCATCTAATGTTCGAAGATTGCTTTCTAAATTAGCATAATAATCTTCAAAATCACTTTTCGGTAAAATAAAATAATCTATAAACTCATAACCTTCATCTTTTATTAGAGCTATTTTATTTTCAATAGTGTCTATTTCCGAATAATGTGTTTTCCAAAACTTTTTAGATTCTTTTGAAGGCTTTTGAATCCATGACAGCTCAGAAACAACCAGATAACCATTTTGCTTTAAAACACGTTTCCAACTTTTAAGTGCTTTAGCAAAACCCATGATATATGCTGAAGCTTCACTAAAAACAATGTCAAATTCGCAGTTCGGATAATCCAGGTCATTCATATCCATCTGACAGGTGTAAACCCTGTTATCCAAATCATTGTCAACTATTTTTTCATCCAAAACTTTCAGATAATGTGGAAATAAATCAATAGCCTCAATTGTTGAATTTTTAAAATAATCAACCAAGCTGTTGGAAAAGCTGGGTGTAGAGCATACCAATAATAAAGTTGAAGCTCCCACACCACAGCCAATATCCAAAATAGTTAATTGCGAATCTTTATTAAAATCAATATAGTCAATAGCTTTTAAAGTAGACTTATCACTTCCAGGAGCTAATCTGTCCATATCCTTAAAAGCAGCATAAAAATAAAGTGGAATATCCATAAAAATCAATAAAAGAGAAATGAGTCTCTTTTAAATAAAAAAAAGTGAAATTAAATCTATTAGATTGATTCAATTTCAATGTCAAAAGTCATAGCTTTTATATTAGCTTTTTCACCAGCTTTTTTAATGGTAAATATTGGTGAGTCATTTAACATTAAATTGTTGTTAATTTCTCTCATTTTGTTGTTTAATACTTCTTTAGGATGGAAGAATTTACCTTCAGCTTCGTCAAAGTATTTGAAACTGTCAACAGATTCTCCTTCTAATTCATATTCGAATTTTTCACTTGGGTTTTTAGTATTTACTGCTGTTATTTTAAATTTCATTTTTATACTCTCTCCAAAAATATGTCTAATTAATATATTGTACTTTAAAGTATTTAAAAAGAGAAGATGACTGTCTACTCAAGATCTCTTCCAAATATATGTACTGCTGCAGTACCTCCAGTACCACCTATATTGTGAGTCATACCTATTTCTGCACCATCAACTTGACGTTTGCCTGCATCTCCTCTAAGTTGCCATACAACTTCAGCAGCTTGAGCAATACCTGTTGCTCCAAGAGGGTGTCCACGAGCTTTTAAACCTCCAGATGGGTTAATTGGGAAATCACCGTCGATTTCTGTTTGACCTTCTTCAATAGCTATTCCACCTTTACCTTTTTCAGCAAATCCTAAGTCTTCTACAGCTAAAAGACCGTTGATTGAGAAACAGTCGTGAACTTCTGCAAGGTCAATATCTTTAGTAGTAACTCCTGCCATTTCATATGCTTTTCTGGAAGCTACTTTAGTTGAATCAATAGTTGTTAAGTCTTTTCTGTTATGTAATGCAATAGTTCCGGAAGCCTGTGCAGATGCCCTTACATAAATTGGAGTGTCAGTGTATTTTTTAGCATCTTCTGCAGGAACCATAACAACAGCTGCTGCTCCGTCAGAAACTGGAGAACAGTCTAAAAGTGTTAAAGGATCAGCTACCATAGTAGAGTTAATTACTTTATCCACACTAATTTCAAATGGGAATTGTGCATTTGGATTGTTTTTAGCATTTTTATGGTTTACTACTGAAAATTGAGCTAATTGTTCCCTTGTAGTTCCATATTCATACATGTGTCTTTTTGCAATCATCGCATATAATGATGGGAAAGTAGCCCCTTGTTGTGCTTCCCATTCTTGATCAGATGCAGTAGCAATAGCTGGAGTAGCATCTACAACATCAGTCATTTTTTCAACACCTGCAGAAATTACAACATCATGGAAACCTGATGCAACTGCCATAATTCCCTGTCTTAAAGCAAGCCCACCAGATGCACATGCTGCTTCTACCCTCGTAGTTGGGATTGGATTAAGACCCATGTGATCAGAAATAAGTGCAGCAATATGTTCTTGGTCTACAAATAAACCTGAAGACATATTTCCAACATACATTGCTTCAATATCGTCTCCTTCAACTTCAGCATCCATAACAGCTTTTACACCTGCTTCAGCGATTAAATCTCTAAAAGATGAATCCCACAATTCACCGAATTTAGTTTGTGAAACTCCTATAATTGCAACATCTCTCATAATTACACCTACATTTTAATTTTGCCTTTAAATTTAGCATAAACAGCATAATCAACATATTGTTTTCTATCAATGATGTCTTGTGTTTTTGGAGCTAAATCTCTTTTTTCTTTAATTTCTTCATTAACTGTTAAGGTAAATCCGTCACTACCTGCACCTGATCCGTATGAAACAACAAATATTTTATCTCCCGGTTCTGCAACATCTAAAATATTAGATAAAGCTAATGGAACTGCACCAGAATAGGTGTTTCCAATATTTGGAGTTAAAAGACCTTGTTTGATTTGTTCACTAGTAAATCCAAGTTTTTTACCTGCCCTTAAGTAAAATTTACCATTAGGCTGGTGGAAACAAGCATAATCATAATCTTCAGGTTTTGAATCAGTTTTTTCAAATAAACCTTTTGCAGCACTTAACACATGTTTGAAGTATGCAGGTTCTCCAGTGAAACGGCCACCATGAGACGGATAGTCTTGTCCTTCTCTTCTATAAAAATCAGGAGTATCAGTAGTAAAACTGTATGTTTCTTCAATATCAGCAAGAGTGTTATCTTTACCAATAATATATGCTGCACCTCCAGCAGATGCAGTATATTCCAATGCATCTCCAGGTGCACCTTGAGAAGTATCAGCACCAATAGCTAATCCATACTCAATCATATCGGAATCCACAAGCCCCATAGTCATTTGATTCCAGCAGTTCCAGCTTTACAAGCAAATTCTAAATCAGCAGCAGTCAAATCAGGAGTAGCATTTATAGCTTCTGCAACAATAGTTGCAGATGGTTTTACTGCATAAGGATGTGATTCAGAACCAACATAAATCGCCCCTATTTTTTGTGGGTCAATCTGAGCTCTTGCTAGAGCATATCTAGCAGCAGTTACTGCAATAGTAGCAGTATCTTCATCAGCAGAAGGTACGGATTTTTCGTTTACAACTAAACCCCTTGATAAAGCAACAGGATCATCTCCCCACACTTTAGCAATTTCTTCCACTTTTATTCTATATGACGGCACATACGCCCCATATCCAACAATTCCTACCATAGAATCACCAAGATTTTTTTAATTTATAAATTAGTTAGAAAACTAACTTTAGTAATTTAATCTTTATAAAAAGTATTATATAAAAGTAACTAAAAAAACTAATCAGTATAATAAGAATTAAGAAAAAAATAAGAAAATTAGATAAAACAAATGCAGTTGCCGGGATTCGAACCCGGGTTGTAGGCTTGGAAGGCCCAAGTAATAACCAGACTATACCACAACTGCATAAATGCGGCGTCCGGGATTTGAACCCGGGTCTCTAACGTGGCAGGCTAGAGTCTTAACCAGGCTGGACTAACACCGCATAACAGACAACAATTATACTTTTGTTTTGATAGTATATAAAGTTTTTGGTAAAACTATTTTCCAACAATTCGTTTAAAAATCAGTTTATCCTGATCATTAAATGTTTTAGTAAGAATAATAGCTATTAAATAAACTACAACTCCTACAGGAATAGCTAACCATAAATTAAGATTAAGAATATGTAAAACAACACCCATAACACTTGCACAAAGTACAACTTTTAAAATATCAACCAGAAGATGTCTGTCAGGAAGCTGATTAATTTTATAAATGGTATATAATTCCAAAGCTAAAATTAAAATCTCACTAATTACAGTAGCTACTGAAGCACCGTAAACTGAGAAATGAGGTATTAAAATAAAATTCAAGGCAACATTAAACAAAGCAGCCAAACAATAAATTTTAGTAACTGCAGTTTCTCTGTGGGATGCATTTAAAATCATGGAACATGCTCTATTAATAAATAAGAAGCAAACAGTCCAAATAAGGATTTTTAAAACTTCTCCTGCTTCCGCATACTGATTACCATAACATAATGAAATTACATCTCCCCCATAGAAAAAAGTAGCAATAGCTATAGGAATAGTAACCATAGACAGATACTTGATGGATTTGACAAAACTAAACTGCAGTAAATTTCCGTCCTGTTTAAACAGTTTGCTCATAACCGGGAAAATAACAGAAGTGTAAATTGTATAAAACAGAGTTAAAACATTGATTAACTTATAAGATGAATTATAAAGCCCTGTTGCATAGGTAGTTGAAAACTGAGTAATCATAACCATGTCAATTGAATAATACAATGTATAAAACAGTGTAGTTAAAGCAAAAGGAATTCCCGCAATTATCAGTTTCTTAAAAAATTTCAAATCAAACAATAATTTCGGAACTATAATATGCTTTGTCAGGGCAGCTATACAGTAAATCAAACCGATTAAATTAGCTGCAATGTATGCAAAGGTGATTCCAAGCAAACCGAAATCAGTAAAGCAAATCATTACAATAAATACCAAAGTCAAAACATTAAGTAAGGTATTGGTAATTGCCTGATATTTCATCTGTTCGTGAGCCTGAAATGAAGCAAAAAGCAAATTATAAAATGATTTAATTAAACTTTCAATTGCAAATAGGAAAGTTATTAAAATAGTAAAATTATCCCATCCCAGCAAATAGGAAATAAAAATAACCACTGCCAAATAGAGTACAGACAGTATTAATTTAAGGGACAGTGCATTTCCCAAATACTCCGCCTCTACATTATAATCCACCGAAATGGATCTTGTAATATATGTAGTGACTCCCAAATCAGCAACAACAATTACAATAACAGAAAAAGAAGTTGCTGTTCCTAAAATACCATAGTCAGATACTCCAAGGTAACGTGCAGTTAAAATAGTCCAAACAAAAGCACAAACACTGGTAATGATTTGGGAAATCATCAGCCAGCTCATATTTGCAAATATTGTTCGAACCTTATTCATAATTTTAAACCTTAGGAGTATTTGAAAAATGATATTATATTGTTTTTAATAGTTAAACTTTTCTTGCAGTTACGCAAATCCACTCATTTTCATCCTGAATAAATGCCTTAAAATCTTTAAAACCTGCTTTTTCAAGTGCTGATTTCAAAACATCTTCAGAATAAATTTTCATATCCAACAATTCTATTAAATCTTCATATTTATCCATTTTACCTTCTCTGTAAACTGCTTCGTTACAGAAAAATACCAAACCGTCTTTTTTAAGAACCCTGTTTACTTCTTTTAAGTCATTTATAAAATCCGGCCAAAAATAAATTGTTTCAAAACCTGTTACAATGTCAAAGCTTTCATCTTCAAATGGCATTTCAGATACAGATCCCTGTAAGACTTTAACTTTGCCATCATCTATGGCCTGTTTATTTAAATCAGTGGATTTTTCAACACTTACTTCAGAGTAATCAATTCCTACAACACATCCGTCTTTACCTATTTGTTTAGCGAAGCGTTCAAGATTTTTCCCTCCACCACATCCGATATCAAGGATTTTATCTGTTTCATCAATGTTAAAATGACTGACTCCCCATCTGGCCATTGTTTCATGAGATTTATTCATCCTGTCAAGTATTTCATGCCCTAATTTTCCTTCAGGTTTTCTTGCATTTTTAATAAGTTTTTTATCTTCCATATTGTTGCCGGTATTTACTTTATCAGACATATTATGTTTTCCTCCTTATTTTTTCATTCCTTTACGTGTTTTAATAGCCTGTCCTGTTTGGAAATCGTTGATTTCACAGGCTCCAAGTAATGCCTTACCATAAGCAAGCAACTTGTCCTCTTCATTTACAATTAAAACTTCATCCTTAGCTCTTATATCCTCATCACATTCCACGACGAATTTGGCAAAAACACTTTTTCCTTCAAGTGAAAATGGTTCTGAGTCCTTATTTACTACAACTCTGTTTTTAGGATATTGTGTAGCCGCATGGAGTCTTTTTGCACCTTCTTTTGAAAGGATTAAAAAGCTGTCAGAAGCTCTCATATTTACAATTAATGTTTTTCCGTCATAAATATGTCTTATCTTACCTGTTTTTTTACTTTTTTCAATTTTTATATTGCCTGTAAATAAAGCATCTCCTACTCCGACACCAAACTGATAGTCAGCTATTGCCTTAACCTTTTTAAGGTCATCTTTTGCATATCTGATTTCATCAGACTGTGAATGAATATTATATAATCCAATATCCAATTTTTTAATAACATTGGAATGAATTAAGACCTGGTCATAGTATTCTACAAATTCTGAGATAAAGTCCTCAATAAATTCCAGACTGCTTACATCCCAGGTTCTTGGAGATTCATTTTGACTTAATGGATATATTTCATCAATTTCAAGGGGAATAAGACCGAACGGAATATCCAATACCATAAAATCAGTATTGTTCAAATCCAATTCCTGTTCACTTCCATAAACATAAAAGTTTCCAAGCTTACCTGAAACATATTTGCTGTAAGGTTTACGTGAAGGAGGCAATATTACCAAATCACGTTTTCTGGGCATTGCCCTTAGCTTTTGAATATGCCTTAAAACTTCACTTCTGTATAATGATTCTGAACCGGTGTAGAAAAATGCTGATTTTTTACTTCTCGGATCATATTTCTCCAAATCTTTGCTGTAGTTGCCTAATTGGCGAAGAGCTTCAAGCAGATTAGGGTGTGCTCTGCAGCGTTCTTCAACAAGTTCCATTAATGAACCTTCATAAATAGCCTGCCTAATTAATCTTAACTCAGCAAATGAAACATTTAAGTTATGCTGAGCTATTAAATCTCTTCTTTTTTCTTTAGGCATAGCCCTTAAGTCGTCAGGAGTGTAGTTGCAGCAAACTTCGCATGAACATGGCATTTCCTGTAAATTTTCAAGTTTGTAAGTTCCTCTTACAGACAATAAACGGTCATCTTCAGCATATAATATATAAGCTGCTGAATCAAACAAATCACATCCCATAGCTACAGCCAAGGCAAAAATCATCGGATGGCCTGCACCCATCAAGTGACGGGGCTTACTGTCCGGAAGATGTGCTACACTGTTCATTACAACATCAACAAGCTCCTTATAATGATATGATTCCATTAACGGAACTACTGCACCTATAGGATACAAATCCGCATCTAATTTAGTCAGTTCATCTGCACATTTTCTTCTTAAATCAGGAAAAGTTGAACCTTGAACTACAGAATTCAATTTCATTTCCATATTTTGGGAATTTCTGTAATCAACAGCTTCCTTAGCCCTTTCCAAAGTAACTTCCAAATCTGCTTCAGCCTTTTCACGGGTTACAAAAGGTGCTGTTGGAATATCCAAACTAGTTCCAATGTCTGTTTTAATCAATTCCTGAAACTCAATAACCTCTTTATTTGTAATATCAACATCACCGTAAACAGACAGTTGGAACGAACCTGAATCCGTCATAATCGGACCGTCAAAATTAATTAACTTATGAAGCCCTATTTCTGCAGCTTTCTTTTTTAAATCCTCATCTTTGTAAATTAAATAAGCATTGGTAATAACTATATCTGCCCCATATTTTTTAACATCAATAGTTTGTTTACGAGGATGGATAACTGGCATTAAATTAGGGGTTTTTACATCACCAGAGTTAGTTTTCAAAACACCAACTCTGCCTCTATTATCTTTAGCTTTAATCTCAAACATTTAATTAACCTTATTTTATTAGTTAAAATAAAATTTAAATTAGAAATTATATAAATTTTCCTCATTTTTAAAATAAAAATTGAAGTAAAAAAATAAAAAAGATTAAATTCCGGAAAATTTCTCTAAAACCGGAACTTTACTCATCAGTCTAATAAAAATATTACAGATTATAAAAACAGCAATACATTCTAAAACTATAGTCAGTGCAGCATTTCCCATAACATTAAATGAAAGAATTTTATCGAAAATGTTAATAAATAAAACATTAGCTAAATAAACTCCATAACTTCCAATACTGCAAAAAACAAAAGCATTATTAACTGATTTAGAATATTTTTCACAATCTGTGTTTAATACTATTATAAACATTCCAATAGCTTGAAGACAGGCATTTGGAGTTACATCACCTAAATTAAAAAATAATAAAGACTGTCCGCCAATCGCCATAGAAGACAATACCGTTCCTAAAAATGACAACAATGTTCCTGCTACAAACAGTACCAGTCCGAAGTTTTTATTTTTTAAAACAGATTTTTGTTTAATGTATAAATAATATCCCAATATAAAATAACCGATACTTCCTGTGAAATATTTTAAATAATCATATAATAAAAAATCAACATTTGAAAATCCTACAAAGGAAATCAAAGCCCATACAATTAAAAAATACTCAATTTCATAAATTTCGGCATTATGCAGCCATGTAGTAATAATCGGTGAAAATATATACAACCCTATAATCATGTAAACAAACCAAAACTCGATTGAAACAATAGTAGGGTCTAAAAATGCCTGAATTAAAAAGTATCCGAATTGAATTAAATCAAATGAATGATAAATCATTGCAAATTTAGCAATTACATAGACTACTAGCCAAAAAATAAAAGGAATTAAAACCCTTTTAATTCTTCTAGGAACAGATGAAATTGGTTGGTCTTTTCTTAAAATAAGAAATCCTGAAACCATGATAAATAAAGGAACACCAAATCTGGAAAGTGATTCAAAAAATACTCCACAGTACCAATTTGGCTGAAACACAAAATCCGGCAGCAAATATTTCGAAGAACAGTGCAAT
>OLGD01004849.1_pt1 | contig 10501 bp, 13 predicted proteins | sample 1605311 | NCBI WGS metagenome assembly OLGD01 (sample SAMEA3888917, study PRJEB22519) | human gut metagenome | biome: human gut; feature: human-associated habitat; material: faeces | place: Denmark | collected 2010 | reverse complement strand
CCTATCCTTCTTCTCTTTTTTCCTCCTGTCCAAGATGTATTGTATACCTACAATCAATCGCTGGAAAACATTAATAAGTATATTGAAAAAGGCAGGTATACTTTGTTAAAATAATAAAGTTAATCTTATAATAAGGAGAGTTAAAACATGATTCGAATACATATTAAGGAAATAATAGATTATTATGATAAAGAAATTTTTAGCAAATTTAATAAGGATGAAAAGGATATGATATGTGCTGCAAATCAAATTTTTGCAATTAAATTCGACGAAAAAAAAATAACTGAAACGATATTATATGAAGCGGATATGGAAAGCATAGCAATAGATTTAAGTAATGATGATTTTATTGTGAACATAGAGTTTTCATAGAAGTTTATGACTAGGGAGAAGAGATATGGCACAGGTGAGACTCGATCAATTATATAGTATTGTTGGGAATATAAGAAAAATAGATTTGGACATTAAACAAGACGTAGTAATGATTCAGGTTTGTGATAATGACACCATTTTACGGGAAAAACAAGAGTACGTCACGTTTAAACATGAGAGGGGGAAGGTAAAACTATGTATTAGTGGTGATGATATTGTTAGCATTACATTGTATCCTGATGTAAAATTGAAATAGAGGAAGAAAAAATGAAAAAAAATACTATCCAAAGTATAAGGTTTAATATCAATTTTATTATATTTGGCAATGATAACGTTGGGATGCCTAAAGAACTAGAATATAAAGATTTCCTTCGTTGTTATGTAGTAGTAGAAAACAAATATTTTCTATGCGAGATTGTATATTTAGGATATGACAACTTTATGCAGAAAGGGAAATGGTATAATGGAACAGCAAAGGTGGCAATAGGATATGATGTTTTAAAACGCTATGGTGGTCAGTTAACAGACATATTCGCGTACAGACAAAAATATGATTTAGATAACTGTGGGAAAATAGGTGAATGTATATTTATTAATGCGATAACAGAATAAAATAGATGAAAAAACACTTAACCTAAGATGGATTTGACAAACAATTTTAGGTTATTCGAGTGGAATTGGTGAGTATAGAATTGAACAGCTTATTTTATTCTATCCTCGTCGTTTCTTTGCCGAATATTTAGGCATAAAGATAGGTGCAAACGCCACAGCAGCAGGGGCTACAATAGCAACCCAAGGCAAAAAATTGCTGAAGGTGCTAAACAGGTTGGTATTAAGATTGTTGATGGTGCGAAAGCATTGTAGATAAAGTTACAGAAAAAACTACATTGTATCGATCTGTAAGTAATGCTGGGGCAACCGATATTCAAAATACTGGGATATTTAATTTACAGTCTGGCATGATGGAATCGAAACAGTTTGCATTTAACTTACAGGAAACACGTTCTTTTGGTGATAAAGTGGGACAAGAGATTATTGCAAGAGCAAAAATCCCAACAAAAATACTTACAAATTTTCCAGCCCCTAATGTAGACACATCGATATTTAAACATGGAACCTTAACAATTGATATTGGTAATATGGAATTGTTTAACCATTCTATTATCGGTAAAATAACATTAATAAAATAGAGGGAAAAGATAAATGATAAGTACTAATAAATATTACAATGTAAAATTCCGTATTGAAGGCAATCGTGTTGTCAAAATGCCAACAAAATTTGTAAACGGTAACTTTATACGCTGTCAGATTCGCGTCGGCAAATATGATATATACTGTGATTTAGTTTTTCTAGGAGATGATTATATAATGAAAAAAGGGAAATGGTATAATGGAACAATTCGCTTGGCGTGCGGCGATGGAGTTGCCGCACCATATGACTCCGAATTAAAAGAACTACTTACATATAATGTTAAATTTAATCTAATTAACTCTGGGAAAATAGGTGAATGTATATTTATTAATGCGATAACAGAATAAAATAGATGAGAAAACAACAAGCTTAAATCTATATTACTAACAATTTTCGGTACTCTAGTGGAATTGGCGAGGATGGAATTGAACAGTATATTTTATTCTATCATCGCCTTTTCTTTGCTAACTATACAGGCATGGAAATTAGCTACTTCTTTGTAGGTGCAAAAACCACAGCAGTAAGGACTGCAATAGCAACCCAAGGCAAAAAAATAATTGAGGGCGTCAAGAATGTAGGAACGAAAGCTGTTGATGGGGCGAAGCAGATTGGGACAAAAATAAGGGATGCTTTCAGAAATATTGGTAGTAAACCAAATACAAATCAAACTCAAAATGGTATAGAATTACAAACATAGTATCCGCCCAATAATGGTTTTTCAGGTTCCAGGTTCGATTGAAAAAGTTACCCTTGATTCTGGAACAGTTATACAAAGAACTGGAGATTTTGCAAGCAGATTAACTGCTCCGGCTGGGATTCCATCACAAATGTTAGCATTGCCTTATGATAAAATTGGACAAGCAACGACATATCTTCAAGCTACACAACCTATACAGGCGCTAAGCGGTAGAATTGCACCTTGGTTTGGACAAATTGGTGGTGGAACGCAGTATCTACTTTTAGATGGAAGAGTCGATGAGCTGATTTCTAATGATGTGCAAAGAATATTTGGAGGTTAAGTAGATATGACCAGAGATGAATTTATTATGGTTTTAGCAGAAAATAATATTGATCCTAATATAGTATGTTTCGACGAAAATATAAAGGATGGCTATTGTATCCGCAAAAATTATTTCCGCTGGGAAACACTTGTAAGAGAACGTGGGCAGGAATACGATGTTCGAGGTTTCCCTTCGGAGAGCGATGCATTAAAAAGCCTAAGTGAAGAATTATTACGATTATATAAATAATTAAAAAACAGTCTAAATTCCAATCTATTTCTAAGGATTAGACCATTTTATCATTTTCCAAAAGTTTTGCAGGAAAGCACATAGAGTGCATCGACAATAATTAGACGACACAGTTCTACTACATGGGCTTTGCGCTCCTGCTTTCTGCGAATGTCGACAACTGGCTGTTAACGGAAAACATCCTTGGCTCCACTTGCACGATCGTAGCATCCGCGCGATTTGACGATACGAAGCCCGCAACGGCAGAAGGCTTCTACTTCTACCATTACGATATGCGTGGCAGTACGACGGCTATTGTTGGCGCAAATGGCACGCTGCAAAAAGGTTATGGCTATGATGAATTCGGAAGTATTGCGGAAAGCGGAAACGTAAGTTTCCTAAATGAGGTTGCTTTCACCGGCAGCGCCCTGGATGCCTCTGGCCTGCTCTACATGAACGCCCGCTATTACAATCCGTCCACCGCCCGCTTCCTGTCGCAGGACAGCTACACCGGCTTCGCTTGCGTCCCGTGTTGGAGCTGCCAATGAAAAATGGAAGTTTTATGAAACACACAGCTTTACTACCGATGATTTAATTCCGGGGGATTTGATTTATTGGACCAAGCAAGAGGGTCGTCCCTGCCATGTTGCGGTGTATGTTGGTGATGGGTATATGACAGACGCAACAGAATCCGGCGGTGAAATAGCATTCAGACCAGTTGAAAATGATCAAATGTACGGTGGTAACGAAAATGCAAAATTTTTAGGATACGCCAGATATAGCGGGTAATGAAAGAGGATACAATCATGAAGAAAATAGTATGTCTGTTCATTCTTGTTACAATTGTAATGACAGTCGCATGTTCTTCAACTGAATTGGGAGAGCACAATCGCGAGCCAACAGCAAACGGTGCGTTGCCTGTAGTATCTGTTTGTTCCGGTGATGAGGTAGGGCGTGATATCATTTGCTGGATTGGCGATTTTGGATTTTGCTATGATCTTGATGAAGAGGCTTTTTGCCCGCAGGCATGCAGTATAGAAATTGGAGAAGCCGTTTTTCTGGATCGTTGTCAGGATGAACACCGATTGCTTGAGCAGGGACATCCGCTGCTGGATTATCAGGAACCGGCAGGTTATGGATATCCGGTTTGGTTGCGTCACGGGGACAGGCGATACCGCATTGGACTGCTGAGGACTTACAGCAAGCCGAACCGCTATGACGTCTACTATGATTTTGATACTTACTATGACATAAAAGCCGATCTTTTGCCTTGTACACCCATAGCGCTGTACGATGACTGGGAGCGCAGAATTGGTGGAGTGGTTTCTGCCTCTGAGCAAGAGGGCCAGATTTATGTGTCGGAATGTGACATGGTATTGTCGGATGCGGTTTGGATTGAAAAAGACGTACAGAAAGAGCAGATGCAGTGCGCGTTGCAGGAGCAGGCGCTAGGCGTTATAAGCTGTTTTGATGAAAACATTGCCAATATGCTGGTCAAACGGGATATTTTACTGGGCCTGATGGAACGGGGATATTTTGAAACGCCGTGTTGGCTTGTGATAGAAGGGGAGCAGATCGGGCTGGTGGTGGAGATCTGCAACCCTTAAACCACACGGCGCCGGTTGCTGCCGCTACGCGTTGGACGACGAACATGCCGCTCCATGCGCCGCGCATGCGGAATTTGCCCGTTACAACGATCGCAACGACAACAAAAAAGAGGGTATTCCATGAAAAAGCTTCTTTTGCCGCTCGTCTGCTGCTGTGCCGCTTTGTCCCGCTCCTGCGCGCCGCGGCAGGGAAAGCCGAATCCTGCAGACATTCTGATCACAGCAGGAGAGAGGTACGGGTGCGAAATCGTTTTCTGGCTGGATGGATTTGGACTTTGCTATGATCTTGGTGACAAGTGGGCGAACGATCCGACTGCATGCTCGATTACGCTTGAGGCGTCTGCAACGGAGGGGCATGAGCTGGTTTTCCTGCAGGATGGTACAGAGAAGTATTGCCTGGGCGAGCTATCGTATCGAGATTCCGGCTTTGCATATGGATGCCGTTATTGGATGGATCCGCAGTCTCCACAAGCGCAGCTACATCCGACGAGCATTCCATGGGATGCTTGCAAAGCGGATTTGGCGGCAGGGCATCGTGCGCTGACAGAGGCGCCGGGGTTTGTACGGTCTTTTGACGCCGAGAACCATATCGTCAACATCTCAATAGGGGAATTTGCGCTGGACGATATGGACGATGGCGTTCCGTACATTCCGAAAGATTCCATCAGCGAAGAGGTGCTCTCGTTGCGGGTTGCGGAAAGCGCGCTGTTGATCGTCTGGTGGGACTGGGGGGAAACGGTCGTTACGCGAGACTGCTTTTTTCGCCTGCTGGAACAGGAGTATGTTGGCTTTTTGCCGGGAGCCAATTTACTTTTCGATGACGAAGCGTTGCTCGGATACGCCGAATTGTATATGCCATAAGCGAGATACGGAAAAGGCTTACGGCAAACAAGAAGCTGATCCGCTCGTATGCGCACAACGCCTGCGGGGAGATCGAGAAGATTACGGACAACACGTCGTTCCTGACGGGCGGCACCTTGACAACTGCATGACGGACAACAGGGATTGAGTCGCTGCGCCGGGCTGGAGCCATACGGCGGGACGACAGCAGATCAAAAGGCGGCCGCCGATTGCCCGGCGGCCGCCTTTGATGCCCTTGCCCTGTGTTGACACCCTGTCATCTGGCTTTCGTAGCAATCTCCTCCAGCAGTTTGTCCATAAATGCCTCGAGCGTCATCGTGCCGAGGTCGCCGTCCTTGCGCGCGCGGACGGACACGAGCTGCTGCTCCACTTCCTTGTCGCCCAGCACCAGCATGTACGGCACCTTTTGCATCTGCGCCTCGCGGATCTTAAAGCCGATCTTTTCGTTGCGCAGGTCGCACTCGACACGCACGCCCTTGGCCGCGAGCGCCGCCTGTGCCGCGCGCGAGGCCTCGGCGGCGCGGTCGGTGATGGGCAGCACCTTGACCTGCACGGGCGCGATCCACGTCGGGAAGGCGCCGGCAAAGTGCTCGGTAATCACGCCAATGAAGCGCTCCAGCGAGCCGAACGCGGCGCGGTGGATCATGACAGGGCGGTGTTTCTGGCCGTCCGCTCCGGTGTATTCGAGCTCAAACCGCTCCGGCAGCTGCATGTCGAGCTGGATGGTGCCGCACTGCCAGGTGCGGCCGAGACAGTCGGACAGGTGGAAGTCCAGCTTGGGCCCATAGAACGCGCCGTCGCCCTCGTTGACCGTGTAGGGCTTGCCCATCTCGGTGATGGCCTCGCGCAGCGTCTGCGTGGCAAAGTCCCAGTCCTTTACGTCGCCCATGTGATCTTCCGGCATGGTGGACAGCTCGATCGTATAGGGCAGGCCAAAGGTGGTATAGATCTCGTCAAAGAGCCGGATCACGCCCTTGATCTCGTCCTTCATCTGCTCCCACGTCATGAAGATGTGCGCGTCGTCCTGCGTGAAGCAGCGCACGCGGAACAGGCCGTGCAGCGCGCCGGACAGCTCGTGCCGGTGGACGAGCCCCAGCTCCGCCACGCGCAGCGGCAGGTCGCGGTAGGAGTGCATCTCGGTCTTGTAGGCGAGCATGCCGCCGGGGCAGTTCATCGGCTTGATGGCGAAGTCCTCGCCGTCGATGACGGTGGTGTACATGTTGTCCTTGTAGTGGTACCAGTGGCCGCTCGTCTCCCACAGGTGGCGGCTCAGGATCATCGGCGTGGCAATCTCCACATAGCCGTAGCGCTTGTGGATCTCGCGCCAGTAGTCGATGAGGGTGTTTTTAAGCACCATGCCCTTTGGCAGGAAGAACGGGAAGCCAGGGCCCTCGTCCAGGATGGTGAACAGGCCCAGTTCCTTGCCAAGCTTGCGGTGGTCGCGTTTTTTGGCCTCCTCGAGCATCGTGAGGTAGGCGTCGAGATCGGCCTTTTTTTCAAACGCCGTGCCGTAGATACGTTGGAGCATCTTGTTCTTTTCGCTGCCGCGCCAGTAGGCGCCCGCCACGCTCATGAGTTTGGCGTTTTTGAATTTGCCGGTGGAGGCGATGTGCGGCCCGGCGCACAGGTCGACAAACTCGCCCTGCCGGTAAAAGCTGATGACCGCGTCCTCCGGCAGGTCGCGGATGAGCTCCACCTTGTATGGCTCGCCCAGCTTTTCCATATAGGCAATGGCTTCCTCCCGCGGCAGCTCAAACCGCTCAAGCGGGAGATTCTCCCGGGAAATCTTTTCCATTTCCTTTTCGATGGCCGCCAGGTCGTCCGGGGTAAACGGCTCGGGCGCGTCAAAGTCGTAGTAAAAGCCGTTTTCAATGGCCGGGCCGATGGCCAGCTTGATCTCTGGGTGGAGACGCTTGACCGCCTGCGCGAGCACGTGCGATCCGGTGTGGCGGTACGCCCAGCGGCCGTCTTCGTCGGCAAAGGTGAAGAAGCGGATCGCGTGGTCGCCCTGGATGGGGCGGAATGCGTCGCTGTGTACGCCGTCGATGGCGCACGAGAGCGTAGCTTTGGCCAGGCGCGGGCTGATGGCTGCGGCGATCTCCAGGCCGGTCATGCCGTCCTGAAACTCGCGCTGTGAACCGTCCGGGAACGTGATAATCATGGTATGTCCTCCTGTCTGTGAAACATAAAAATCGCCCGTCGCATGTTTGCGAGGGGCGATGGCTGTGCAATCGCGGTTCCACCCTGCTTTGGGCTCTTGCCGGGGATATCGGCCCGGGTGCCGGCGTGGGTCGGCGGGTGGTCTTCGCTCGCTGGGCGCATGTCCCGCTTTCAGCCACGGCAGGGACTCTCTTGTCTGCGCACAGGAAGGGGAGCTACTGCTTCCCGCGTCATTCCCATACAAATTCAGTATACCTGCCCGGCAGCGGCTTGTCAAGTATGGCGCGGCGGTTTTGCCGCGGCGCATGGGGCCGGCGTGCCGGCGGCGTAGTGGTACGCCGGGAAGGGGCGGTATGGAAAGCGGCCGGCCGGCACGCTTGCAAACGTGCCGGCCGGCGCAGTGCGGGAGCAGGCCGACACAATGGCCGGCAAGCTGCGTTATTCGTCGCCCTGGATGGCTTCCACCGGGAACTCATAGTCGTTGCCAGGGAGCAACAGGTTGGCGAGGATGCCAAATACTGCGGCCACGGCCAACCCGCCGATTTCAAACGACGAGGTGCCGGTAGACAGCGTGATGGGGGAGAGCTCGAAGCCGAGTCCGGAAATCAGCATGACGGCGATGATGACGATGTTGCGCGTCTTGTTGAAATCCACATTTTCTTCCACCATCATGCGGATGCCCGTGTTCGTGATGGAACCGTACAGCAGCAGGGAAATACCGCCGAGAACGGCCGCGGGGATCATGTTGATGAACGAGTCGAAGATGGAGAGGAACGAGAGCGCGATGGAGAAGCAGCCGGCCAGCATCGTGACCTTGGGGTCGTAGACGCGGGTCAGGACCATGACGCCGGTGTTCTCCGAATAGGTGCAGTTGGCGGGGCCGCCAAACAGGCCGGCAATGGAGGTGCCGACGCCGTCGCCCAGCAGCGTGCGCGTCAGGCCAGGATCCGCAATGAAGTTCTTGCCGCACGTGGCGCCAATGGCCGCTACGGCGCCAATGTGGTCTGCAATGGCGGCCAGAGCGGCGATGCTGAACACGACGCAGGCGCTGAAATCAAATTTGGGCAGGAAGAACGGGGGAACGCTGACGATATCGGTCATCTGCACGCCATCGGAGAAAATGGACGAGAAGGAGGAGAAATCGATCCAGTTCAGGCCAAAGAGCTGCGGGTTGATGGCGGTGACCACACAACCGATGAAGAAGGCACCGAAGATGCCGATCAGTACCGGCAGCATTTTTGCCATGCCCTTGCCAAACACGTTCATGATGATGACGATGAGCAGCGCGATGATGGCGAGTACCCAGTTGCCGGAGGCATCCGAAATGGCGGTGCCGGCGAGCGCGAGACCCAGCAGCATGATGATTGGCCCGGTGACGACGGGCGGGAACAGTTTCATGACCTTTTTCACGCCAAAGAAGTGGACCATCAGCGCGAGCAGCACGTAGAGCAGGCCGCAAAAGACCACGCCGCCCGTGGCATAGGGCAGGCGCGCCGGATCGCCGTGTGTAACGGCGGAAAACGCGCCGATGAATGCAAACGAAGAGCCGAGGAACGTGGGCAACTTGCGCTTGGTGACGAAAAAGCACCAGATGGTGGCCAGGCCGCAGCCAAACAGCGTGACGGAAACGCTTAGCCCGCAGAGCAGCGGAACCAGAACGGTGCCGCCAAACATGGCAAACACGTGCTGCAGGCCCAGTACGGCCGTCTTGCCCGGGCCGAGTTCTTTGAGCGCGTCATAGACGCCTTCGCGACGTTCCGTGTTTTGTGACATACCAATTGACCTCCCTTTTTCCATGGTTGATTGTAGCTTGTCAGAGGGACAGGCGGCGGCTGACGCTGGTTTCCGAGACGACCCTGCCATTGCGGATGACGTACAGGCACTCGGAAAGCTGGCGCAGCGCCGTGCGCACATCGCGTGCGTTCAACACGACGAGATTGGCCGGATTGCCCTCGCGGATGCCGTAGTCCGCCAGCCCGAGCACGCGTGCGGCGCCAAATGTGATCATGTCGTACACCGTTTCAATTTCGCGCGGCAGCGTCATTTGCGCGGCGTGAGTGAGGATGTTGGCGGTGAGCAGCATGTTGGCGTCGCCCAGGGGGTTGAACATGTCATTCAGGTTGTCCTCCCCGATGGTCACGTTGACGCCGGCTGCCAGCAGCTCTTTGACGCGCGTAATCCTGCGCTGGATGGGCTGCTTGTCCTCCCGGCCCTGCAGCATGCGGTTGGAGAGGGGATTGGTTACGATGTTCATTTCTGCGTGCACAACTTTATCGTTGATAAAGCGGGCGTAATGGCCGTCATAGGCGGCGGGTGCGCAGGTGTGCCCGGTGCCCCGCATAACCGCGGGCAATGGCCTCGTCCGCCATCATTTCCAGCGTGTGGAAGAACGGGTCGTCCGTTTCATCGACGTGCATGTCGACATCACCCCCGTATTCTTCCGTGAGATCGAACCGTTTTCTGACCTGCGTCCGGCTGTCGTCGGGACAGGCCTGGTTGGCCGACATGCCGCCCAGTACGTCGGCGCCCATCTGCAGCGCTGCCTCCAGCAGAGATGCGCTCTCCGGGCCCTTGACAATACCCTCCTGTGGGAAAGCGACGACCTGGATGTCCATGACGTCGCGATGGGCGCATGGAGGCTGATCCGGAACCGTGAACAGGCTGTTTTGCATAGAAAGAATTGTGGCGGTGCCACGTGTATTTTCACTATGCAGGAAGAAGGAGAAGCCTATGAGAAGATGGAACAACCCGTTTCAAGCTCCCAATTGGCAGCAGCCCCAGGGCGAGGGCGTGCCGGCCAATTTGCAGCATACAACGCCGAACGATGTAATACAGAGTCCTGGCATGCAGACGCAGACAATGTTCAACAACATACAGAGAAACGACAGCCCACAGGGCAATTTCCGGGGCATGGGCGGCGGTTTTAACCGTTCGTTCCCGCCATTTCATCCGGGGCCGCCGCCGTGCCCGCCCGGGCCGCCGCCGTGCCCGCCGGGCCCGCCAGATGTACGGATGTTTCACGTGAAACATCCGTACCGTTCAACGCATATTCCCACTTCAAACGCCCATAGCTCGTTTCG
>OLGD01004847.1_pt1 | contig 10504 bp, 13 predicted proteins | sample 1605311 | NCBI WGS metagenome assembly OLGD01 (sample SAMEA3888917, study PRJEB22519) | human gut metagenome | biome: human gut; feature: human-associated habitat; material: faeces | place: Denmark | collected 2010 | reverse complement strand
CGGCTGCCGGCCGGGTGGGCGCAGCCCACCGCCGCCGCTCCCCCCGGAGGCCCCGCAAAGCGCCGCCCTGAGTCCGGAAGGGGCTAGCGCTCCTCCAGCCGCCTGCGGGCCTGGGCCATGGACAGCCCGGCCTCCCGAGCCAAGCGGGCCACGTCCTCGTATTCGTACTTGCGCTTCTCCACCCCATAGCCCCGGGCCTGCTTCAGGCCCACCTGGCCCAAGGGGGTTTCCGTCAGCTGGGTCTCCCGCTGCAGGATATAGCGGCTACACCGGGTCGCCCGCACCCCCAGGGTAGTGGTATGGCGCAGAAGCAGGGCCGCCATCTCCCCTTCCTGTTGGGGATCGCAAATGCAGGTGACCATATAGCCCGGCCGGCCTTTTTTCATTTGAATGGGAGTGAAGAACACATCCCTGGCCCCGGCCTCCAGAAGGGTCTCCTGGGCAAAGGCCAGGTCCTCCCCCGTCATATCGTCCAGGTTGCACCTTAGTTCTACCACCTGGTCCTGGGCCTGGTCCGCCGTATCCCCCAGAATGGCCCGTACCACGTTGGCGGTCTCAAATTCCCGGCTGCCCGCCCCATAGCCGGCCTTTTCCATGCGCATGGGAGGCATGGGAATAAAGTCCTGTACAAAATGTCCCAATAGGGCCGCCCCGGTAGGCGTGCACATCTCCCCCGCCAGCTCCCCGGCGAATACGGGGATTCCCTGAAGCAGCAGGGCCGTGGCCGGCGCGGGTACCGGCAGGATCCCATGGGCGCAACGCACCTGGCCAAAGCCCGTGCGCACCGGGGAGGCGAATACCTGCTCCGGCCCCAGCTCCTCCATGAGCAGGCATACCCCCAGGATATCCGTCACCGCGTCCAAGGCGCCCACCTCGTGGAAATGCACCAGCTCCACCGGCCGGCCGTGCACCTGGGCCTCCGCCCGGGCGATGCGGCCATATACCGCCAGCACATCCGCCCGGACCTTGGGGGAGATGGCCAAGCCCTGGATCAGCGCCTCGATCTCCCCCAGGCCCCGATGCGCGTGGTTGTGGTCGTGGGGATGCTCGTGAGAATGCTCGTGCTCATGCTCGTGCTCATGCTCGTGCTCGTGGGGATGCTCATGCGCATGGTCGTGCTCGTGAGGATGCTCGTGCTCGTGGGGATGCGCGTGCTCGTGCCCATGGGGATGGGCCTGACGGGCGTCCTCTTCCTGGCCATGGACCCGCACCCGCATTTTGCGGCTGGTGATGCCGCAGCGCAATACCTGCTGGGTCTCCACCGTTACGCCGGGCACACCCAGGCCGTTGAGCCGGGCGAGGAAGCCGTCGGGATCGGGATGCAGATCCAGCAGCGCCCCCATGAGCATATCCCCCGCCGCGCCCATGCGGCAATCCAGGTACAAGGTTTTCATATCGTTTGTTCCCCCAATCGGTTGATCATATGGGCGAGATAGCCCCCGCCGAACCCGTTGTCGATGTTCACCACGCTCACCCCGCTGGCGCAGGAATTAAGCATACATAACAGGGCGCTGAGCCCGCCGAAGTTGGCCCCATAGCCCACGCTGGTGGGCACGGCGATCACGGGGCAATCCACCAGCCCGCCGATGACGCTGGCCAAAGCCCCTTCCATGCCGGCCACCGCCACCACCGCCCGGGCCTTCAGGAGGGTATCCCCCTGGGCCAGCAGCCGGTGCAGGCCGGCGACCCCCACGTCGTACAGGCGGATCACCCGGCTGCCCAACACCTGGGCGGTGAGGGCCGCCTCCTCCGCCACGGGCATATCGCTGGTGCCGCCGGTAGCCACCACCACGCAGCCCAGCTCCGGCCGGTTTTCCCGGGGAGCCGCCACCCCGATCTGGGGCAGGGAATAATAATTAAAAGGAAGCTTCCCCTCCAAAAAGGCGGCCTTTTCCGCCGCCAGCCGGGTGATGAGGATATCCTGGGCGCCCTTTTCCAGCAGGGCCTTGGCAATGCCCAGGATCTGTTCCTGGGTCTTGCCCGCCCCGTAGATCACCTCGCCGATCCCCTGGCGCAGGGCCCGGTGATGGTCCACCTTGGCGTAGCCCAGATCCTCAAAGGGGCACAGGCGCAGTGCCTGGTAGGCGTCCTCCGCCCGCTCCTCGCCCCGCTCCACCCGCTTCAAAAGCGAAAGCAGCTCCCCTTGATCCATGTCGGTTCATCTCCTTAGCCTGCCGGGCAGGCGGTTTTTCTTCATGGTATCATGGGGACGGGCCCCTGTCAAATGGCCTGCTTACCGCCCCTTTGCCTTGCGTAGGTTGGTTGTGCAGGGGGCATTATAGATACCATCCCCTTTTTTTCGGGAATGTGCTATAATGTAACTGGTTCCTTTCCGATCCCTTTCGGGATCGCTTCCGTATGCGCTGGTTTGATTCGTTGCTTTTCCCGGCCCGCGCCCCAGGGCGAAGTCCGGGTTCCTATTTACCATACCCATCTTAGGAGGAAATGCGCGCCTATGTATCGAATTGCCATCATTACCGCCAGCGATAAGGGGGCCCGGGGCGAACGGGTGGATGTGAGCGGCCAGGTCATCCGGGAGCTGTGCCAGGAGTTTGCCACGGTGACCTCCTATGCGGTGCTGGCGGATGAGCGGGCCCTTCTGGCTGCGGCCATGGCCGAAATCTGCGACCAGGACCAGGCGGACGTGCTCTTCACCACCGGCGGCACGGGCTTCTCCCCCCGGGACGTGACCCCGGAGGCCACGTTGGACGTGGTGGAGCGGCTGGCCCCGGGGATTCCCGAGGCCATGCGGGCCCGGAGCCTGCAGGTCACGGACCGGGCCATGCTGACCCGGGCGGTGGCGGGCATCCGCAAAGGCACCCTGATCATCAACCTGCCGGGCAGCCCCAAAGCGGTGCGGGAATGCCTGGAGGTGATCCTGCCCCCCCTGGAGCACGGGGTGGAAATGCTCCGGGGCAAGGGCGGGGAATGCGCCCGCACCTGAAGGAGGCAAGCAATGGAAACCCTTACCCATGTGGATGAACGGGGCCGGGCCAGGATGGTGGACGTGGGGGACAAGCCCAATACCAAACGCCGGGCCTTGGCCCAGGCCATGGTCACCATGCAGCCCAAGACCCTTTCCATGATTTGTTCCGGGACCATGCCCAAGGGGGACGTATTGGCCTGCGCCCGCATCGCCGGGATCATGGGGGCCAAACAGACCCATGCCCTGATCCCCATGTGCCACCCCCTGCCCATCGACCAGGTGCGGGTGGACATCCAGCCCCAGGGGACGGAGCAGCTTCGCATCCAGGCGGAGGTGCGCTGCACCTATCATACCGGGGTGGAGATGGAGGCCTTGACCGCCTGCTCCATCGCGGCATTGACCGTATACGACATGTGCAAGGCGGTGGACCGGGCCATGGTGATCGGGCCCATCCTGCTGCTGGAAAAAAGCGGCGGCAAAAGCGGCGATTTCGTCCGCCCAAAGGAAGGAGAATAAGCCTATGCTAGATGCCCATGGCCGGGCCATCGACTATCTCAGGCTGTCGGTTACGGACCTGTGCGACCTGCGGTGCATCTACTGTATGCCCGAGGCCGGGGTGCCCCACCTGCCCCATAGCAACATCCTCCGGGTGGAGGAATGCATCGATATCGCCAAAACCGCAGTGGAGCTGGGCATCCGCAAGATCCGCATCACCGGGGGCGAGCCCCTGGTGCGCAGGGGCATCCTGGAGATCTGCCAGGGCATCGGCGCCCTGCCCGGCCTACAGGAGCTGTGCATTACCACCAATGGCCGGGGCCTGGTGGACTATGCCGTCCCTCTACGTGCGGCGGGGGTATCCCGCCTGAATATCAGCCTGGACACCCTGGACCCGGACAAATACCGGATGCTCACCCGCTGGGGCCAATTGCAGGACGCCCTGGACGGTATCCACGCGGCGGAGGCGGCGGGGTTTACCAAGCTGAAGATCAACGCCGTGCTCATGGGAGGCGTCAACGAGGATGAGATCCCCGCCCTGGTGGAGCTGACCCGGTACAAGCCCTATGCGGTCCGCTTCATCGAGCTGATGCCTCTGGGGGAATGCGCCCATTGGCCCAAGGCCCGGTTTATCCCCGGGGAACGGGTGCTGGAGGCCTGCCCGGGCCTTGTGCCCCTTCCCAGCCAAGGGGTAGCGGAGCGGTTCCAAATGCCGGGCTATGCGGGAACGGTGGGTTTGATCCGCCCCTTGAGCCACCGGTTTTGCGGCAGCTGCAACCGGATCCGGGTCACGGCGGACGGGATGCTTAAGCCCTGCCTGCATTCCGATCAGGAGATCCCCTTGCGGGGCCTGGGGCCGGCGGAGCGCCGGGCCGCCATGGAGGCGGGCATCCTGCAAAAGCCCCTGCGCCACCACATGGAGGAGGGGGGCAGCGAAACCAAGCGCACCATGAATAAGATCGGAGGATAAGCACCCATGGCAAAGGTAGTCGCCGTCAACATCAGCCAACACAAAGGTACCTTTAAATATCCCGTGCCCCTGGGCCATGCCACCGTGGATCACGGCCTAGTGGGAGACGCCCATGCGGGCAACTGGCACCGGCAGATCAGCCTGCTGGCCCAGGAGAGCATCGACAAAATGACGGCCCTGGGGGTAAGCGACCTGACCCCGGGGAAATTTGCGGAAAACATCACCACCAGCGGCATCGAATTGCACACCCTGCCGGTGGGGACCCGGCTCCGGATCGGGGATTGCCTGGCGGAGGTGACCCAGATCGGCAAGGAATGCCACCAGCATTGCCAGATCTATAAGCAGGTGGGCATGTGCATCATGCCCACGGAGGGGATCTTCGTAAAGGTGCTGGAGGACGGGGACATCCGCCCCGGGGACCCCATCGCCGTGGAGCCGGCTTCATGAGCGCCCTGCAAGCCCTCCTTCCCCCTTTGATGGAGCTGCGGCAGGCCCTGGGCCAACACGGGGAGCTTTCCGGCCAGGAGGCGGAGACCCGCCGGCTGCTGCGGGAATTCTTGGCCCGGCATACCAGCCTGGAGGTCTACGACCTATCTGGCGGCCTGGTGGCTGCCCATCGGGAGCCCCAGGGCCCCTGCATCGCCTTCCGGGGGGACATGGACGCCATCCCCGGCCCCAACGGCCCCTATCACGGCTGCGGCCACGACGGCCACAGCGCCCTGCTGGCGGGCCTGGGTCTATTATTGGAAGGCCAGCGGCTGGGCAAAAGCGTATTGCTGCTGTTCCAACCTGCCGAGGAAACCGGCCAAGGGGCCGCCCCTATGGCCCAGGCCCTTCTGGCCAAAGAGCGGGTGCAGGCCATCGTAGGGTTCCATAACATCCCTGGCTATCCCCTGGGCCAACCTTTGCTACGCCAAGGGGTGTTTGCCTGCGCTTCCCAGGGTTTATTGCTCCGGCTGCGGGGCAAACAGGCCCACGCCGCCTATCCGGAGGAGGGCTGCAACCCCATCCCCCTGCTGGCCGGCCTCCTGGGCGCCCTGCCGGATCTGTGCCGCCAGGTGGCGCCAAAGGGGCTGTTGCGTTATACCCCTGTGGGCTTCCAGGCCGGCGGATGTAACTTCGGTGTGTCCCCAGGGGCGGGCAGCCTGGCCCTGACCCTGCGGGCGGACCGGCAGCAGGACATCGCCGCCCTGGTGCAGGCCATGGCCGCCTGGCTGACCGCCCGGCTGCCCCAGGGTATGTCCCGCTCCCTGGAGGACCGGGACGTTTTCCCGGATACCACCAACCATGCCCCCTTGGTGGACGCCGGGGCCGCCATCCTGAAACAGGCCGGCTTATCCCCCCGGTTCCTGGACGCTCCCATGCGTTGGTCGGAGGATTTCGGCCATTTCCTGCGGGCCTTCCCGGGCTTTTATCTGGGCCTGGGCGCCGGGGAAAGTCAGCCCGGCCTCCACACCCCCGGCTATGGCTTCAACGACGCCCTCCTGGGCCCCGGCCTGGCCGTCCTCTGGGCCCTGACCCAGGGGCTTATGCCGCCAGGCTAGCCCTCTTTCCCCGGCATAGAAAACAGCCCCCCGGCCATAGCGCCGGAGGGCTGTTTTTTTAGTATATGCTAGGACAGGGAGCTTTTCGGACAGCCTGCCCGGGTTATGGCCCATTGGAGGATGTCCTTACGGGTGACGATGCCGATAAACGCCCCCCGGTCATCCACCACTGGGATAAAATTCTGCACCAGGGCGGATTGCAGCAGGGCGTCCAAAGGGGCGTCCACCCGCACCGGCGGGTTCCAGCCCGGCCGAACCAGATCCCGGATCAGGCCGCTTTCCTGGGCCTTCATGCCGCATTTGCCGTTTTGCTCTACGATATGCCAGAGGAAATCCCCCTCGCTGACGCTACCTAAATAGCTGCCGTCCTCCTCCAGCACCGGCACCGCCGTATATCCATGGGCCCGCATCCGTTCCAGGCCCTGCCGCAGGGTATTGTCCCCCTGTAAATACGCTACATTTTCCTTTGGCGTCAGCAGCATCAGCACGTTGGTAGCCAAAGGCTTGGCCGCCGGCGCCCCCGGCCCCGGCTGGGGCTTGGTCTCCACTGGACCGCCGCCCATGGCTGCCAGCAGCAGGGATGTTCCATATGCAAAAATCCGTCTTTTCATATATTCACCTCGCATCCTGATATTGGGGCGCAGCAAGCCGGGGTCAACTCCGCCATCTGTGCCGGGCCATATCCACCCGTCCATCCGGCAGGAACCCTACGCCCTCCCCTTCCAGCAGCGCCCGCTGCTGGGCAGGGCCCCCTATGCCAAAGGCACAGGGAAGGCTACCGTCCCCCCGCACCACCCGGTGACAGGGCACGGCAGCATCCATGCAGGCCGCCATGCCGCGGCCCACCTGCCTGGCCCACCCAGGCTTGCCTGCCAACAGAGCCAATTGCCCATAGCTGGCCACAGAGCCTTTGGGTATTCTTTTAACCATGTTATAAAGCCATGTGAAATCCCTTGCCATACCTGACTTGCGTTCCCCCCAAGGGCCAGGGTCTTCCTCATTTATATATATGATTATAGCACATCTTCCTATGCCTTGTCTGCCATGGTTTTTTTCTCCGCTTCGCCGCCGCCCTTGCGAAATGTTTGCCTTTCGGCTAAACTATTACCATACCCGTTCGCCGGTTATCGAGTCCATCTTATTCCCATGGGAAAGGAACGCACCCTATGAAGATCCACGAAAGCGCGGAAAATTATTTGGAAGCCATCCTGGTGCTCAGCCAGAATAAAACCGAGGTCCGTTCCATTGACGTGGCCAATTATATGAACTTCTCCAAACCCAGCGTCAGCGTGGCCATGAAGCAGCTGCGCCAAAATGGCTATATCCAAATGGACGCCAACGGCTTCCTTACCCTCTTGCCCGCCGGCCGGGAGATCGCCGAAATGATCTATGAGCGCCATTGCGTCATCGCCAAGATCTTGATGGCCCTGGGGGTGGATGAGGAGACCGCCTTCGCAGACGCCTGCAAAATCGAACACGTGGTCAGCCCCCAGAGCTTTGCTTGCATGAAGGCCCATTTCGACCGGTTTTCCAATTCCCAACCCTCTTGATCCTGCCATCGGTCCCGGGCGGCATACCCTTCGGTATGCCGCCCCCAGGCTGTCGAAAAAGTGGCTTGCGCCACTTTTTCGAGGTTTTCATAGCTCCCTTGCGCCTACGGCGCGGCCAGGGAGCTATGCAGGGAAACCCTTGCTACGCAAGGCTTTTTGCGGATTTGCCGTACATGCCGCCAAATCCGATGAAAGCCTAAAAGGGCTGCGATCTTCTATTCGTCAGAGGTTTCTCGACAAGCTGTGGCCGGGGGCCTTCGGCCCCCCGGCCTGCCAAACAAAAAGCTGAGGCCGGAAGCAAAGCCTCCGGTCTCAGCTTTTCAGGGCGCTTCGCGCCCTGCCGCCGCCCCCTAAGACGACCGCGCCGCGGCCCGCTTAGCGCCGGAAACGTGGCGGATGCGCCAAGAAAAAGGGGGGCGTCCGCTAAGACGCCCCCCGGTGATGGCAGTAAGCCCAATATACCCCCCTTTGGGAATGTTGCCCATGGCCTGCCGCTATGCCAGCACATCCAGCAGGAAGCCTTCCATGCCGTCCCGGTCGGAGACCCGCAGCTCGCCCAGACCCATGTGCTTCATCAGGTAGACTAGGATCAACGCCCCGGGCAGGATGGTATGCTCCCGGCCTTTGAGCAGGGGTTGGGCGGCGCGGCCTGCGCTGCCCAGGTCATAGAGCCATTCCACCAGCTCGTCCAGGGCGGTATGGCAGATGGGCATGGCGGCCACCTTGGCGCCGTCGTAGGCCTTGAGGCCCAACATCAAGGCCGCCACCGTGGTGATGGTGCCGCCTACCCCCACATAATCTTCGCTTTTTTCCGGGGGAAACCGGAACAGCTCCTTGCACTTGGCGAACACCCGCCGCTTCATCTCCTCCAGGGAGTAGGCGCTGTCGCACAGTTCCCGGGCCTTTACGCAGCCCAAAGGGGCGCTGTGCAGGAAACCGGGCCGTAGGATCTCCGTACTGCCCCCGCCGATGTCCAGCAGGCCGCCCTGGCCGCCGGTGGCCCCCAAGAGGGCCAGGCGGGCTTCTTCCGCCGGCTCCAGCACCTGGATCTGGACCCCTAAGGCCGCTGCCCGCTGGCAAAAATCAGCCCGGTTTTCGCTATCCCGCACGGCGCTGGTGGCATAGGCGTAAACTGGTACGCCCCGCTCCGCCGCATCCCGCGCAAAGGCCTCGATGGCCCATAGGGCCCGCATCATGGGTACTTCCCCCAGCCGGCCGGTCTTGCTGACGCCTTCGGCCAGGTGGGTGCTTTCCAGTCGTTTGGGTTCCATGCGAGCCTGTCCGTCCTGCACCCTGCCTACGGCATACCGGATGGAATGGCTCCCCACATCGATGATGGCGGCTTGTTTCAAAGCTCCCTCCTTGGTCCAGGCGGCGTCATGCTGCCTTGATTTGGAAAAAGTGGCGGATGACGCCACTTTTTGCTTTTATGGGTCGGCTTGTCCAACGCATTGCCTATTCCACGCTGAACTGGATATCGTCCGGCTTGACAAAGCCCAGCTTTTCCCGGGCATATTGCAGGATGTATTCCTCGCTCTGGGCGTATTCGATCATGTATTCGATCCGCTGTTTCTCCAATTCCAGGGCCTCATATTCCTGGCTGAGGGCCGCCTGCTCCTCTTCGATGGCGGACAGTTTATTCTCTTGGCCAATAAATACCATCACAAAGGCTGCTACGCAAAACAGCCCCACCAGGAAGCCCAACGGCTTTTTGGTATGCTTTTTTTTCGCTTTTGTGGCCATATTCCTCTACTCCTACATATATAATTTAATCCATTCCATCTTTTGGTGCAAGCCTTTTTTTATGGGCGGACCAAAGCTTTACAAAATACCCGTGTACCAGGCGGGCATACCCATAAGCTCCCGCCCCCATGGCCAGCAGCAAATATCCCCGGGGCTTGCCTCCGTTGATAAACAGCAGGGTGGCGCAGGCGATCAAAAGGGCGGCAAAATAAAACAGGATATCCATTACCCCGTTCCAGATCCGGTTCCGCCACAGGCAGCGCAAGGGCAGCAACAGGTCATAGCACAGGCCGATGGCCATCCCCCCATACAGGGCGGCGCAAAGGGCGGGCACTTCTTCCATAGGCCGCTTACCGGAATAGCCGGGACATGAGGGAACCCTGGGGCTGCACCTCATCCACATATTCCAGGGCGATGATCTCCCCTTCCAGGATCACCTGCCCCGCGTCCAGGTCCAGCTTGGTCATGTGCAAACCCATGCCCTCGATCCGCAGGGCCCCCGCCTCGGTCAACAGCTGTACCTCTTGCTCGTTAAAACTATCCACATCCTTGACGCCGCTTACCCGCATCAGTTGCCGCTCATCGATATGGATGGAGTGGGCGCGGATCCGTCCGCCCTCCATGGCTTTTTGGTCAATCATGGCAGCCCGTCCTTTCGTTTGCTTTGACATATATATGTGGCTCCTCGGCCATCTATTCCAGGTTGCAATAAGGATTGATTATATTTCCGCACCCCTTTGCCATTTATTTTGTCAACTTTCCTCGCCGGTTGTAAATCTTTGGTGAAGTCGTAGGGAGTCCCCCTTGACTTTTTTGAATAATGCGCTTACTATTAACATAGATATAAGCAGGTATCTTCTTTTATCCTGTTGTGCAGCCCCTTGCTTCGTGAATTCAAATGGTGTACAACAACATAAAATCCTGTTTGGATTGCCAGTACTTGGGTATACTCTTTGTTGTATCCCCGTTCCTATGTTGCGGCTACACCGTCTGATAAACTATTCATTATTTTTATGGAAGCGATTCGTGGTTTCGGCCTATCGGCCTGAAGCAGCCCCATCGCCTATCGAAAGGAGTACTTTGTGACCAGAGAAATGTTGCAGGAAAAAAGCCTGAACGACCTGCGGGAGATCGCCAGGCTTCAGGGCGTCAAGGCCCTAACCAAATATCGCAAAAGCGAATTGGTGGATATCATCATGAACGGCGGGAAATCCGTCCCTGCGGAGGAAGCCGAGCCGGCGCCCCAGCAGGAGGCGGCGGAGCCCGCTGCAACGCC
>OLGD01004844.1_pt1 | contig 10513 bp, 7 predicted proteins | sample 1605311 | NCBI WGS metagenome assembly OLGD01 (sample SAMEA3888917, study PRJEB22519) | human gut metagenome | biome: human gut; feature: human-associated habitat; material: faeces | place: Denmark | collected 2010 | reverse complement strand
CAATATATTCTTTATCCCACAAATAGATTTCATCTTTCTTTATCTTATTTCCACTAAATGAAAGAGTAAAATCACCTTTGTTCTTTTTTTCATTATAACTTTCTAACATGATTCCACCACTAGCATCTTCATCTAAATAGTTTTCAAAGTTCACATCCATATCTAATACTTCCGAATTTGTTTCACCATTTGTTTGTGAAATAAGCTGTGCAGATTGAAGGGTTTGAATAGGAAGATTTATTGTTCCATTAAAACGATCTTCTTCTTTATTTAAAGAAAGTGTATATGTATCTTTATCTGTTTTAAAAATAACTTGTGCTGTTGTATTATCTTGATAATTTTTTAAAATCAAATCAACATTTATATTATAACTATCCTTTTTAATATCACTGATATAACCACTAAAATAAGAACAAATAGAATTTGTATCTAGTGAAATTGGTTGATCACCATAAAAGTCATTGATTTGTTGTTGCAACGAAGAATTTGCTTCTTCCAATGCATCCATTCTCTCACTCATCTTAACTGCTACATAACTTTCCATAATAAATGCTAGAAAAATAACAATTCCAAAGATAATAATCATATTTCGATGATTAGTACTTTGATCCGTTTTTATTTTTTTCTTTCATATAAAAGTTCTTCTAAAGAGATGCCAAAAACATCAGCCATAGCCTTACAACTTTGTATATCAGGTGATGACTGATTACTTTCCCATTTTGATATTGTTTGTCTTGATATATGCAGTAATTTACCTAATTCTTCTTGCGATAATCCCTTCATTTTCCGATATTTTTAAATACGTTCTCCAAGTGTCATATAATCTTTTCTCCTTTTATTCATCATAACATGAAATAAGAAGAAGATATGCTCTAAGGATTAACATTTTGTCTATAAATCTTTACTTTAATAAAAATCAAATATTTCGTACAATTATCTAAAGGAGGAATTCTATGAAATCTAAAATACTCTTTATTTGTTGTTTTATTTTATTATTATGTGGTTGTTCAAAAAAGGAAGACACTAAAACCGAAGAACTTCTTACAAATAATGATATTGGTTTAGATATACCTATTGCATAAGAAACTTGTATTTCACACCTACCGGCTAAATTATGTGCAACTACATTTTTTGCAACATACCTAGCATAATATGCAGCACTTCTATCTACTTTTGATGGATCCTTACTACTTAAACATCCGCCCCCAATTCTAGAATAACCACCATAAGTATCACATATAATCTTTCTTCCTGTAGTACCACTATCACCAAATGGACCGCCCACTACAAATGAACCACTAGTATTAATTAAAATTTTAGTGGCATTATCAATTAAATTTTTAGGTATAACTTCATTAATTACATTTTTTATAATATAACCTCTTAACTCTTCAATAGATACACCCTTCTTATGCTGACTAGAAATAATAATTGTATCTACCCTATTTACATTACCATCTACATATTCAATTGTAACTTGTGTTTTCCCATCCGGTTTTAAAGGTGTATTTACATCACATTTTCTCACATCTGCAAGTCTTTTAGCTAATTTATTTGCAAATACTATTGCCGTTGGCATAAGTTCTTTTGTCTCATCACATGCATAACCAAACATTATTCCTTGATCCCCTGCACACGTTATATCCTTCTCAACAGCATCACTTATTTCCTTTGATTGTTCACTGATTTTAGTAATAACATTAAATTTTTCATCATATCCGATTTTTCTAATAACTTTTTTTGCTATACTTTCATAATCAATTTTTGCAGTTGTTTTTGCCTCACCATAAATAAGTACTAAATCATCTTTAATTGTAACCTCAACTGCCATTTTACTTTTTTCATCTTCCTTTAGTGCAGCATCTAATATTGCATCACTTATAAGATCACATATCTTATCAGGATGTCCCTCTGTGACCGCCTCACTTGTAAAATAATATTTTTCCATAAATTCCTCCTTCTTTAGCTTTTATCAAAAATAAAAACTCTTAAGAAAGAGTTTAATAATTATAAGTATCTTTCTTATCGATATTAGCAGTACCACCTTACTTACTTTAGCAGGTTGGTATGAGTTCATCGAGCTAATTCTCTCCCTCATTCTTGATAAAAGTTATACCTAAATTGTACATTTTTATATTTACAATGTCAATATTATTTTGTATGCAATTAGAAAAAATGCATAGTTTTAAGTTTATGTATAACTTTTATCAATACCTTATTATGTCATATAGTTATTTTTATTTATCTCTTGTTTATTCTTTTATTTCATGTCGGAAAAAATATCGGACAGTTTTGCAAACTGCTCCAGTGTCAGTGTCTCTCCACGAATATTTAACGGAAGTCCACACTCGCTGATTGCCGCTTCTACCTGCTCTTTTGTATAATTCAGTTCCTGCGAATTCTTAAGGCCGTTTGCGAGTGTCTTTCTCCTCTGGTTAAAAGAAGCGCGGATGATACGAAACATCAGCTTTTCATCCTTTGCCGTAACAGGCGGATTCTGATGTCGTGTCAGCCTGATCACCGCACTTCCGACTTTTGGTCTCGGCATGAAACAGTTCGGCGGAACGTTTGCCACGATTTCCGGTTTCGCATAATACTGGACTGCCAGTGATAAAGCTCCGTAATCTTTGGATCCCGGTCCGGTCTGCATACGATCTGCAACTTCTTTCTGAACCATTACTGTGATAGAATCTACCGGAACATGACTTTCAAACAATCCCATAATGATCGGTGTCGTAATGTAATACGGCAGATTTGCCACAACTTTGATCGGACGTCCCTGATTCTTTTCATCTGCAATCTTCCGGATATCTGTCTTCAGGATATCACCATGTATCACAGATACATTATCCCACTCTTTCAGCGTATCCTGAAGAATCGGGATCAACGCGTCATCAATCTCAACTGCAGTAACCTCTCTGGCCGCATCTGCCAGATACTGAGTCATCGTTCCGATTCCTGGTCCGATTTCCAGTACAAAATCATCTTTTGTAATTTCAGATGCCTCAATGATCCTGTCCAGAACACGGGTATCGATCAGAAAATTCTGACCAAACCTTTTCTGGAACACAAATCCGTACTTTTGAAGAACTTCAATGGTATATTTCGGGTTTCCAAGATAAGGTCTGGTCATAATTTCCTCCTGCTGCTTATGCTCATTTTAATTTTTCAGCTGAAATCTTTCTCGTAAAGTACCATGTATCCGTCAGGATTGACTTTCTTCTTGCCTATCAGCTTGCGAAGTCCGCCTTTGGATTTTGCAATGGCATTATCAATGATTTCTTTGACAGCGCCTACATTCATCGGCTGATCTTCTTTCTGGCTTGTACTGATCAGATTATACAGTGCAAGCATACCCATCTGATCAATAGTATATCCATTTTCTCTTGTGTACACTTTTGCAAAGTTAACAAGCTCATCATTGGTAAATACCGGAATATTGATCATAGATGTAAATTTGGATGTAAATTTCGGGAATCTCGCAATCAGTTTACGCATACCGATCTTTTCATCTTCGATGATAACGATCAGACCGTCTGTACGGAATTCCATTGCTTTGTTCAGCTGATTTACTGTTTCTTTGGTAAGCTGATTTGCGTTTTCGATAACCAGGAATCCTCCTGCCATCTTGCTGACGATCTCTGCAATATTCTTGCCATTGATCTGATCTGCAAATACATAGGCAACTTTGGATGCATCCAGATTCAGCTCTTTGCAGATTGCAGGAATCAGACTTGAGATCAGGCGGGTTTTTCCGGTTTCACGACCACCCATAACAATCACGTTACCTGTTCTGGATGTTTTATCTGCAGCACCCATCTGTACATCATAAAGCGTATCAAGGATCTGTTCTTTCAGTCCAGGTACTTTTGCAAAGTATGTAAAGAGCTTCTCTTCATCCTCTGTAAGTACTTTTTCCCTCGGAATGATATCTTCTGCATTTTTCTTAGGCTGCATAGAATCGATCAGCTGTTCCATTTCTTCTTCTTCTGAAACCGGTTTTTTTGCTTTTTTCGCAGGTTTGGATTTCTTAACTTCTCTGACAGGAATCTCCATTGTCTCTGCATTATCAATATCATTGAGGAAATCCATTCCTTTCAGCAGATCATCCTCATCTTCATAACCGTCTTCTTCTCCGAAATCTTCATCATCTTCCATCAGAGAATCAAATTCATCTGTTTCCGGTTCTTCCTGATCATTCTCATCGGATTCCGTTTCATCCTGTTCCGGCTCGGCTGCTTTTCCTGCCGGACCATTCATAAATTCATCCTCTGCACTCTGAAGATCTTCTTCGGACATATATTCTTCATCGTCCTCCGGAACAGTTTCCTGAACCTCTTCAGCTGGTTTCTTTGCCGGAATCGGTCCTTTCGGAATTTCAATTCCCTGGGCAGACGCAGCTGCAAGGATCGTATCTTCAAGATTAAATTCAAAATCATCTGAAGATGCATTTTCTGCACCTGGCAGGCAGATATCCGGTGCTTTTGGAATTTCTATTTCTTCAGGATTATCCAAATTCATATTCTTCATGGATTCCGGAATTTCAAGCTCCGGCATTTTCATTTCAACCGGCTGTTCTTCCTGTTTTTCTGTATTCTCAGCCGCTTTATCTTCCTTCTCAGCTTCAACATTTTCAGCAGGCTCAGCTGCTTCCAGAGTATCCTCTGATTCCAGTATCTCCGTATTTTCTCCGGCAGTCGGTTCTTCCGGACCGCTCTTGATCTCCTCTTCGGTAACCTGCTCGATCATTTCTTCCATATTGCTGAAAACAGACTGTCCTGGATTCTTAGGCGGATGGATCATTGCATCTTCCGGCTCAAGTTCCGGAACATTCACATCAGTCTCATCAGAAGAAATGTCTTTGATAAGTTCCTCCTGGACTTCTTCCGGAGCTTCCTGTTCTTCTTTCATGAAATCTTCTTCAGTTTCTTTCTTTTTGTTTCCACTGAAGATATCTCTGATACCTTTCGAAATTTTTTCCTGAAGACTTTCTGCACTGTTGACATCTCTCTCATCGATTGCTACGCTCTCGATCACAGGTCCGTCCTCTTCTGCAGTTTTCACTTCCTGCGCAGGCTTTTCTTCATTGATAGAATCCGCATCTTCTACAGGTGTAAGTTTTGGAATAAACTGACTGTCATATTTTTCTTTTTCTTCTCCCGTCAGCATTCCCATTCTGTTCTTGAGATCCAGTGCCTTCATAACGTATTTTCCGTCACTGAACCAGAGAACCATTTCATCACAAAGACTCAGACACTTCTGAGTATCTCCATTCTGATAATACAGTTTTGCCAGTTCATAAGACCAGCGCTCTGTAAATTCTTTTTCTTTGTATTCCTCCAGGATCTTGATCTGTTCATCCAGAGAAACCTGTTTTTCCTTGCAGATTTTGTACTTGAGGATATATCTGGTGTTATCATTTGGTGCAACCTCCAGAAATTCCTCATAAAATTCTTCTGCTTCAGCGATATCCTTCATCTTGAGGGATACTTCAATCAGGCGGTATAAAATATTTTTGCCAATCGGTGCTCTGTGATAAGCCAAAAGGAAGATTTCCTTACTGTCTTCGTATCTTTTATTTGCTGCATAGATTTCTCCAACAACACATAAGGTACGAACATTCTTAACACGACGCCAGTCAATACTGTCTACCACTTCCATGGCATCCTTGTAATTTTTCTTTTCTACAAGGCGATTTATTTCTTCAAGTTTGATCCGAAATTCCTCTTTATCCAATGCATTCACCAACTTTCCAATATTAAAAACAGTGTAACATATGCCATAATGCTTGTCAAAATGTGATAACCACAAAAATGCTTTAATTTACAGGGTTAAACACTTCTCCTTTTACTACTTTGAAAACTTTGTTGATATGAAACTGGTGGCTCACAAAATCATCCAGTCCCGTACAAGTGATCAGTGTCTGTATATCATGAATGCTGTCCAGCAGATATGTCTGTCTGTTGCTGTCCAACTCTGAAAGTACATCATCCAGAAGAAGTATCGGCGTATCTTTGATTTTTTCTTTTACCAGATAGATTTCTGAAAGTTTCAAAGACAGGGCCGCTGTTCTCTGCTGTCCCTGTGAACCAAATTTCCGGATATCGATCCCGTTTACCATAAAACACAGATCATCTCTGTGTGGACCGGCAGATGTCATTTTCATCCGCATATCACGTTCTCTGTTTTTTTTCAAAGTTTCTTCAAAGCATTCTGACTCTGTACTCGGTTCATAAATGACCTCAAGATGTTCTTCTCCACCCGTCAGATTACGGTGGATATCCTGAATCACATCATTCAGGTCTCTGACAAAATCCCGCCGTTTTTCAATGATCTTCTTTCCGTACTGCAACATCTGAATGTCCCAGATTTCCAGTGTTTCCCGTAAAGAAGGATTCTGGTAAAGATCTTTCAGAAGACGGTTTCTCTGATTTACGATATGATTATATCCTGCCAGATCCGTCAGATATATCTGGTCAAGCTGGCATAATTCCAGATCCATAAATCTTCTTCTCTCACCAGGTCCGTTTTTGATGATATTCAGATCCTCCGGTGAGAAAAAAACAAGATTTACGATTCCAAATAATTCCCTGGCTTTTTTGATCGGTAATCCATTGATTGCCACGCCTTTTGCCTTATTTTTACGAAGATGCATGTCGATCTTATAAGAAAGCTCATCCTTTTTTACCATCATTCGAATATGAGATTCTTCCTCTCCAAAACGAATGATTTCTTTGTCTTTACTTCCTTTATGTGATTTCGTTGTCCCACAAATATACACAGATTCCAGAATATTGGTTTTACCCTGCGCATTATCTCCATAAAAAATATTGGTTCCTTTATCAAAATCCAGCTGCAGATCCTGATAATTTCTGAAATTCTTAAGTTCTATCGATTCTATATACATAATTATCTGATGACTTTGATTTCCTGATCTTCAAAAGTGATCACATCACCTACGTATACTTTACGTCCACGTCGCTGATCTACCTCACCATTTACTTTTACATTTCCATCCTGAATTTCATATTTTGCCTGGACACCATCTTCCACAACTCCTGCAAGCTTCAGTGCCTGTCCAAGTTTAATAAATTCATCTTTTATTGTAATTTCCAAAATAATCCTCCTCTTATTCTGACATACTTCTGTTATCGGGTCTGATTCTGACTGATATTAACCGGTAAGATCAGATAGGTATAGGTTTCATCGTCATCTCTGATGAAGCATGGTGCTTTTGGATTCATCAGATAAAGATGGATTGTCTCATCATCAATAACTTTCAAAGCATCTATCAGAAACTTAGGGTTAAATCCGATAAGAATATCTTTACCTTCTTTGTCAATATCAATTTCTTCATTCATAGATCCCATAGAAGAATCTATCTTCAGTTCCATCTTATGATCACTGATCTCAATCACGATTGGTTTTTTATCTCCTTCTCTTACAAGAAGAGTTGCTCTGTCAATACAGTTTAGAAATTCTTTTTTGTTAACGCTTATCTTCGTATCATAATCACTGGAAAGCATCTGATCAATACGGAAATATTCTCCCTCAATCAGTCTTGATACCACAATTGTCTGATCAAATTCAAATAAAATATGGTTTTTTGTGAAATAAAGACTAACTTGATCATCAATTTCTCCGGAGAGGATTTTGCTGATTTCGCTCAGTGTCTTTCCTGGAACGACAATCTTGCGATCTGCATAATCTTTCTTGAGCGGCATTTTTCTGATAGAAATACGGTGTCCGTCCAGGGAAACAACTTTCAGACAATTATCTTTAATTTCAAACAATTCTCCTGTCATTAAACGGTTATTTTCATTGACTGCAATAGAAAAAATTGTCTGGCGAATCATTTCTTTCAAAGTAAACTGAGAAAGAGAGAGCGCTTCATCCTTTTCAATAACAGGAAGATAAGCAAAATCTTCACCTGCTTTTCCAGGAATCGTAAATTTTGCTTTCTCACAGGTGATTGTAGCTACATAATTGCTGTCAGTTTTGATAGTTATATTACTGTCCGGAAGTCTTCTGATGATTTCATAAAAGATTTTGGCATCCAGTGCAACCATGCCTTTTTCTTCAATCTGTCCATCAACAATAGTTTCAATGCCAAGTTCCATATCATTAGTTGTAAACTTGATCTGATTTGTGGTTGCGTCCATAAGGATACATTCCAGAATAGGCATTGTTGTTTTGGAAGGAACAGCTTTCAAAGATATATTTACGCTTTTTAATAGATTGTTTTTTGAGCAGATAATTTTCATAGTGTGTATAACTCCCTTCATGTTTGAAAATTGGCTTTATAAATATATAAATATATAGATATCCGCCGTAGCCGCCTTAGGGGATGTTGATTGTGTGAAAAAGTCTTTGAAACCTTGAAAATAAAGGATTTATCGACTGTATAACTTCGTGTAAAACCACTGTACAACTTTGAAAGTAGGTGTGGATAAGTCTCTTAACCCTGTGGATTAATTTTTTTCTTTAAGATGTCAATGGAATTTTTGAGGTTCTCATTTGTCTTTAATTCGTTTTCAATTTTTTCGATTCCGTGCATAACAGTTGTATGATCTCTGTTTCCAAGATTTTTGCCGATGGTCTTCAGTGAAGTATCAAGAATTTCGCGACAGAGGTACATGGCGATCTGTCTTGGCATAACGATTTTGGAGCTTCGTTTATTACCGCAGAGTTCTGTAACCGTTACATGATAATGTTCTGCAACAACGGAAATAATATAATCCGGAGTGATCACTTTCTGTTCATTAGGAGAAATGATATCTTTCAGTGCCTGTTCAGCAAGTTCAAGAGTTACTTCTTTTTTCTCCAGTTTGGAGCTTGCCATTACTTTGTTGAAGGCACCCTCCAGCTCACGGATGTTGGATTTTATGTTGGTTGCAATATAATTAATGACTTCTTCGCTGATATTATAGCCCTCAAGTTCTTCTTTTTTGTGAAGAATTGCCATTCGTGTCTCGTAATCAGGCAGAGTAATATCTGCAATCAGCCCCCATTCAAATCGTGAACGGAAGCGTTCTTCCAGGATTTCCATATCTTTCGGTGGTTTATCAGAAGAAATGATGATCTGTTTTTTGGCACTGTGAAGACTGTTAAATGTATGGAAAAATTCTTCCTGTGTAGATTCTTTTCCTATAATAAACTGAATGTCATCGACCAGAAGAACATCAATATTTCTGTATTTTTCACGGAATTTGGACATAGCAGAGTTATTTCCGTTTCGGATGGTTTCGATCAGTTCATTGGTGAATTCTTCGCTGGTTACATACAAAACTTTGCTGTTTTCATTGTGTTCAATAATATAATGAGCGATGGAATGCATCAAATGTGTTTTTCCAAGTCCGGCACCGCCATAGATAAAGAGCGGGTTGTAGGTATCTCCCGGAGATTCGGCAACTGCCAGAGCCGCGGCCTGAGCAAATTTGTTATTATTTCCGACAATAAAAGTGTCAAAAATATATTTTGGATTTAAATGCGCATCTTCGCAGCGGCGCTCAATATCTGACATTGCAGGTGCTGCATTATCATAAGAAGGAATATCCTTCTGTGGGGCCTCATCAGGAGAGATAAATTTGACATCGCATTCACTTATACCTGTCAGTTCACAGATGGTAACCTGGAGAAGAAGCTTATATTTTTTATTGAGAAGATTTATTAATACTACCTGTTCAGATGGGACAAGAATCGTGATGATATTGTCAGTTACATCATAGACTTCAAGTGGCTTGAGCCATGTATTGAAGGCAACATCACTTATGTTGTAGTCACGTTTGACTGTCTGAAGAATTTCATCCCATTTTTCTATAACTTTATCCATGTTTCAATCTCCTGGTTCCTTTGAATGTATATAAAATGTTAAATGGACATAAATATCCGTTTATATATTATAATAAATTTTGTGGTTAATCAATCATTATTTGTGGAAAATTATCCTTTGCAACAGAGGTAAAAGTGGAGTTTGTCCACAGGTTATCCACTTTATCCACATGTGCATAAATGGGAAAGTGTGGATAAACTCCTAAGGGTTTACATAACATCTGATAAAGATGAAAATTATGCTCCGGATATGTGTATAAGTTTATCCACAGGCAGAATAGAGTGGAATAAAGGATTTTTTTGATAAAATATGTAAAATCAAGACATTCATGAGGATAAAAAGGTGATAAAAATGTGAGTTATCCACAAGTTATCCACAAAAAGTGGATAACTTTACGTAAACCAGATGTTTACACAATGCAATGTGGGTTATTTTGAAAGTGGCGGAAATACGTAATTTTATTGGATTTTTTGTGAATTTTTGCTTGACGAACAGCGTGATAATGCATATAATTAAAACGATGTTCTATGATAATAGTATGAATAGGGATAATAGATAAAGGAGGTGCTTTACCTATGAAAATGACATTTCAGCCAAAGAAAAGATCCAGAGCTAAAGTTCATGGATTCAGAGCTCGTATGAGCACAAAGGGTGGCCGTAAAGTATTAGCTGCCAGAAGAT
>OLGD01004843.1_pt1 | contig 10525 bp, 7 predicted proteins | sample 1605311 | NCBI WGS metagenome assembly OLGD01 (sample SAMEA3888917, study PRJEB22519) | human gut metagenome | biome: human gut; feature: human-associated habitat; material: faeces | place: Denmark | collected 2010 | reverse complement strand
CCTATGACGGCAGCGGAAATCCAGTCGATATGCTTGACAGTGTAAATAAGCTTGGATATACTTATATATACGAGAACGGACGTCTGCAAAGCGAGATGCAGACCGAGGGCGCAAAAATCGCAAGTGGAACTTTTCAGGGGTTTTTAGAAAGTATTCTTTCGGCAAAAGTTAAAATTTTGGGTAACGCCGTTAGTTTCATATCTAGTTTTTCTTCCATAGGCGGAATAATTGCATTGTTTTTTGATGTAATGGATAGAGAATTGGATGGTTGGTTTAGGGTAACAGTTTAATTTATAATTTTTATACAGGGGGGAAAATTTTGGTAATCCATTTTAGAAACATGAGCAAAATTGCGGTTCAACTTTGTGTCGATAATGAAATGAGTTTTATTATTAAGCCTTATGAAGTAAAGGATGTCGTTTTTTCTATAAAAAAATATATCAATATTTTACTTTCTCCAACTGAAAACAGCAAAATTAAAACCGATAAGTTTTATATAGTTTTAAAAACGAATTATACTTGCTCAAATATTTGTGAGGATAAAGAGTTTATTATTACACGTGAAAAAATTTGTTTTGCTTATAATGCGTTTTATGAACGTCTATTTCTTAGCGATAATGATGGAAACTGTTTGTTGAAGCTGATTGCTGTAAAGGATGAAGAAAATTTAAAAAAATGCTTTAGCAAAACTCGTAAATTGAAATTATTGTTATATGGACCTTTTGAGACTTTTCTATTAGAACCCGTATTTTATATTATTATTGGAGTTGTTTTAGCGTTTATTTGGGGATGGAGAATTGCAGTTGTGTATTTTCCATGTGTTTATTTATTTCTTGTTTTATTTAATTGGTTTACTCAGACTATAGTAGAACACTTTTTTAAAAAGACCTGTAAATTTGATATAAAAAGAGATTTTTATGAATATTTGGACACTGAATACATTATGAAATATTATTCGAATCCAAATAGAACTCCATTTGTGGGTAAAGTAGAAATTAATTGATTGTAAATCTATATAACAAACAATTGAATAATAGCACTACAATCCTGTTCACATATGTTACCTCCTGTTTATAAACAAAGGCACACAGCAATATTACTCAAGTTCCAGATACAGGCAGACTTCGGTCTGCCTGTATTCTTTTATGTGAATAATTCCGATTTAGAAATGTATGATATACAGGAACGACTGCGTTCCACCGTCCGGAGACGATACGCATCGCGGGCAAAGCAGCGCCGCTCGCGGAGTATGCTTATAAGGCTTGAAAAAGGAGAAAGACCGAGCTTGGAGAGATGAGTTAGTACCGGGGCTTATAGTCTTTGGACAACTACTTGTCCTGAATTTCCCGGGAAATAGATGTTGTTTCAAGTTTACTTTTGGGTAATTATCTTTTCATTTCTTTTCTTGCCTTTTCGACGTCTTTGTTGTAACCTATAGTCGGTGTGTTTGACTTTCGATTTTTCGGCAGTCAGAGGAAGGAGACGGAGATGACCGATATTGTTCAATCCGGAGACAGCTACGCAATATGCAGCGGCGGTGCTGTTCTTGCAAAAATTTTACCGTGCGCAGGCGCCGCAGACAGCTTTACAAAGCTGGAAGAGGGCGCGTGGATATGGCGGCGGCATACAGACGTGCCGACCGATCATATGAAAATGGAAGTTGTGCTTTTGGGAGAACCTACATTCACGATGGTTCCCGCGGTAAGCTACAACGGAAACGGTTGGGGAACGACGCCCGAATATGTCGGGGACAGCTTTGAGGGAAAACCATGGACGTATGCTTCGCATCGGGTGACGATTCCGTCCTGCACATACAGCGAAAACGATCAGATCAGCATTGCGCTGATGGCGGAGGCCAAGGACAGCAGCGCGTGTTCTTTGTATAAAACCGAAGAGGGAGAACGTCATGTGCTGATTTTTCCGGAGGAAGAGGGGCCGAAGACGCTTCAGCGTCATTTCTGGGGTGAACCGTTTGTCGGAAGTATGGAACCGAGATGCGATTTTCAGGGGATTTTGCTTGCGGTTCGCTCAGACGGAAGCCGGCATCGCTATGCGCATTTGATGGACTTTGCATGGCGTTATTATGCGCATCCGATTAAACCGCCGATGACGGCTGAAGAACTGTATCGACTCTCGATCGCGTTTGGCCGGTATTTGTTTGAACGTGAAAAGAGCGGTTTTGCCGCTTTTACCAATGGTGCGCAGTGGCATCTCGGCGTAACTGCGTATAAAAAGACAGAGCACAGCTATGAGATCGGCTGGGTAGGGCAGAGCGCTTCGCTGGCCAATGCGTTTATTTGGGATTTTATGCAGAGCGGAGATAGGGAAAATCTTCAGATGGCGCTTGATGCGCATGACAGTTGGTTGAAGTTCGGCAGTTTCCCTGCCGGCCATTTTGCCTCCAGATTGAATTATGATGCTGAATATCAGCAGCGTCTTGCGCAGGTTGAAAAGCCCGATCCGTGGGATATGGGAGAGTGTATGTATGAAACACTCAAGGGCATGTATGAAAAACGAATGGCCGCCGAAGCCGCGGGAAAGGTTGCTGCTAAAAACAAAACCAAGCGGACAATGACCAATGCCTGCAATGTCGGAACGGGCGCCGAGGGGTATTTTGAAGCGTACCGGCTTTTAAAAGAAATCGGTATCGACAAGCCGGAATATTTGCGCGCGGCTTATGCCGCCTGCGATTTCGCGCTGAAAACGCAGAGTGAGAGCGGAGAGTATGCGAAGACGTGGGATTCGGATGGGAATGTCGTGATTCGGAAAGGAACGGTCGGCGCTTTTTTGATTCTGCCGATGATTACCGCATATCGCAGCAGCGGAGACCGAAAATATCTGGACAGCGCAGTCAGCGCCTTTGATTTTTATTACAACTCGCTGGAGCGCGACGGTTTTACTACCGCTGGTGCGCTTGACACCTACTGCATTGATAAAGAGTCTGCAAGTCCGCTTTTGCGGGATGCGCTTGAAATTTATGCGGTGACAAGCGATAAAAAATATTTGACTGCGGCGGAGAAAATTGCGTGGTATCTGTGCACATGGATGATGCACTTTACCGTTCGGTATCCGGAAGATTCACTGATCGGAAAAATGGGGTATGATACGTTCGGTTCTACGTCGGTGTCTACCGCGCATCAAGCGCTGGATCAATACGCGCTGCGCGATGTACTTTCGTTTTTGAAGCTGTACGAACTGACAGGGGCAGCACAATGGCGTGAACGTGCTTTGGCCTTTTGGTGCAATGCATGTCAGTGTGTTTCGGACGGCACGCAGTTTATCAACGGGAGAATCCGTCCGGCAGGTTCGCAAGATGAGGCGATTTTCCATACGAGATGGGGACGGTACGGCGTCAGCAGTTTTTCTCCTTCGCAGTGGCTTCCCGCGTGGCCGTGCGCGTTCCGGCTGGAAAACTTCCGCTGGCATCCGGACTGGACACTTTTTGACGAGGGATTGCTCAAAATCGAGGGGAAAATAGAAAAATAATCCATTGTTTGATCTTATTTTGACTTTATCGAGGGCTTGACGCAGCAGGGCTTTTGCACAGACGAAAGCTCTGCTGTTTTGTATTTTGCGGTTGTCGAAACCATGGTTGCCGACACAATATACAGGAGCCTTTGTAAAATTATTCTTGAATATGTCGCGTTCCTGTGCTATACTTGAAAAAGTCGGTGGAGAGGAATCGGGTGAAAATCCCGAACGGGCACGCCGCCGTAAATTTCCATGCTGCAAACGAGCCGCACGCCACGCGCGCTCTGCGAAAAGCAGTCATTGGCCGGAAACGGCCGAGAAGGCGTATTGCAGCGGAATGAGTCGGAATACTTGACACCAAACGCGGTTTTTAAGCGAGCGCCTGTCAATGGAGAACCGCGGCGAAAAAAATAACAATTGGAGTGTGCAATGATGAAAAAGAAATTTTTCCTTGGCAAAATCGTTTTGCTCCTGATCTTGACACTGATTGTGGCGGCGGTGTTTATGGGATGCGGGAAAGATGTACCGGACAGTACTTCCAGTGAGGATTTAGGCGCCGCGGGCACGTCTGCTCCGGTGTCGGAAGCAGTCGGCGAGGGGGCGTACAGCTTTGACTTTAAGGCTGTTTTCGCGGATGGGACAAGCAAGGCCTATCGCGTTTCTACCGATGCCGAAACGGTGGGCAAAGCATTGCTTGAACTGAATTTGCTTGCCGGTGAGGAGAGCGAGTTCGGTTTGTACGTGAAAAGCGTGTGCGGCGTTGAGGCCGACTATGAAAAGGACGGAACCTATTGGGCGCTGTATGTTGACGGGGAGATGTCCATGGTCGGCGTTGACGGCGTAAAAACCGATGCGGTTTCGTCGGTAGAGTTTCGTGTGGAAAAATGACGAAAAAAGGCCGGTGTACGGTTCATAACATTGCGGTATTTGCCATGCTCGGCGCACTGATGTTTGCCGGAAAAAAATTGATGGAATGGATTCCGAATGTCCATCCGCTGACAATGCTTGTTATGGTATATACGGTTGTATATCGGAAAAAAGCTATTTTCCCGATTCTGGTTTATCTTGTGCTGGATACGGTCGTAACCGGCGGCTTTACCTGGATTGTGCCGTATTACTATATATTTCCGTTGTACTGGCTGATTACGCTTATGTTGCCGCGTCGGCTTCCGGATGTGTACGCCGCCATTCTCTATTCAGTGGTTTGCGCGCTGTTCGGACTTGCATTCGGTACACTGTACGCGCCGTGGCAGGCTTTAGTGTACAATTTGAGTTTTGAAAAAACGATTACATGGATTGTCGCCGGGTTGCCGTGGGATGCTATGCATGCGCTCGGCAATTTGGCTGCGTCGGTACTGATTTTGCCGCTTGTACGGCTGATTCGCCGAGTTGACCGATATGCGAATGTTTAAGATGTTTGGGGAACATGTCTGATGATATGTTCCCCTCAGTTTGTCGATAAAGATAAGAATTGCAAATACAATACGTTTACAAGGCGGACATGCGCCGCCTTGTAAACACCTTACGGGCGCGCGAGTGCCGCCATCGGCGGCGCGACGGCGCGAGCGAACGCGCCCCATCGCCGGAAAACCTTGGTTTTGCGGCGGCCTGCGGGGAACATGTCTGATGATATGTTCCCCTGCTTTGTCAAACGTATATGCAAATAAATTTGCTGTTTTTTTCCATATTTACGATGAAGCAGTTGATAAAAAGGAATCCATATGGTACAATAAAGCAAACAGGCGAGGAGTGTGAGCGAGTGAATCTGTTGCATTTGAAGTATGCGGTTGAGGTATCGAAAACCAAATCAATCAGCAAAGCGGCCGAGAACCTGTTTATGGGACAGCCGAACCTGAGCCGCGCCATCCGCGAATTGGAAGAGTCACTTGACATCGTGATTTTCGAGCGAAGCACGAAAGGCATTTCCGTTACGGAAGCGGGCGAAGAATTTTTGCAGTACGCGCGCCGGATTCTGAGTCAGGTTGACGAAGTGGAGGCGCTTTACCGTGAGGGGCGGAATCAAAAACAGCGTTTTTCTGTCTGTGTGCCGCGTGCAAGCTATATTTCCACCGCCTTCTCGGCGTTTGCCGAGCATATCAATCGAAATCACCCGGCCGAGATTTTCTATAAGGAAACCAATTCCATGCGTTCCATCCGCAATGTGGAAAATGGAGATTACAACCTGGGTATTGTTCGGTATCAGATCGCGTTTGAGCAGTACTTTGCCCAGCATTTTGCGGATAAGGGACTGGTCTCGGAAACGATTACAAATTTTACCTATCATCTGCTGGTGTCCTCGGCGTCTTCACTGGCCAACAAGGCGGAAATACTGCCGCGGGATTTAACCGGCCTTGTTGAAATTACACACGGAGATCCATATGTGCCGTCTCTGCCGACCAGCAATGTGAAAAAAGCGGAATTTTCGGATAATGTGGATAAACGGATTTATGTATTTGAGCGCGCAAGTCAGTTTGAACTGCTTCGCGCGCTTCCGGATGCGTTTATGTGGGTGTCGCCGATTCCGCCGCATATCCTTGCGGACTACGGCCTTGTCCAGCGTACATGCGAAAATAAGCGCAGGGAATACAAGGATGTGCTGATTTACCGGCAGGAATATCGGCTTTCAGAGCTTGACCGTCTGTTTATGAAAGAGGTCCTCGCGCAGCGTGACGCCGTATTTGAGACGGAACCAACTTCGGTTGCTTTTTAACAGGGGAAGGCTATGCCGGCGGAGAATACCGCTATATCAGATTTGCATTTTACAAAAAAAGAATAATATGTTAAAATTTTAACGTAGTTTGAAAAGGGCTTAGTTTGGTTTTATGTCGGTTTGAATCGAGCAGCGTTTTAACCCCCTGAGCCCTCGACCCGAAACCGTGCGGAAATACCGCTTGGTTTGGGGATATAGAATAGGAGATACGCAGATGGAGAACAAAGAATATCAAATTGTGGACAGCGTGGAGAAACTGGAAGCCGCACTTGCACGGGTGCGCGCTGCGCAGAAAAAATTTGCGGCGTATACGCAGGAAGAAGTGGACCGGATTTTTCTGGCGGCTGCCAGCGCGGCCAATAAACAGCGGCTGCCTCTTGCCAAACTTGCGGTGAGCGAGACAGGCATGGGCGTGGTAGAGGACAAAGTGATTAAAAATCACTATGCTTCCGAATACATCTATAATCAGTACAAAAATACGAAAACCTGCGGTGTCATTGAAGAGGATAAGGCTTACGGCGTGACAAAAATCGCCGAACCGATCGGCGTGATCGCCGCTGTTATTCCCACGACCAATCCGACATCGACGGCGATTTTTAAAACACTGATCGCGCTTAAGACGCGCAACGGCATCATCATCAGCCCGCATCCGCGCGCCAAGGAATCCACGATCTGCGCTGCAAAGATCGTCCTGGAGGCGGCTGTTGCCGCGGGCGCGCCGAAAGATATTATCGCATGGATTGACGTGCCGTCGCTGGAGATGACCAATCTGGTTATGAAAGAGGCAGATATTATTTTGGCAACCGGCGGTCCCGGCATGGTTAAAGCCGCGTACTCGAGCGGCAAGCCCGCGCTCGGCGTCGGCGCCGGCAATACGCCTGCCATCATAGACGATACCGCCGACATCAAATTGGCCGTTAACTCGATTATTCATTCCAAGACTTTTGACAACGGTATGATCTGCGCCTCCGAGCAGTCGGTGATCGTGCTCGACTCGGTCTATAAAGCGGTTAAAAAGGAATTTGCGGATCGCGGCTGTTATTTCCTGAATCCTGAGGAGACCGAAAAGGTACGCAAAACCATTTTGATAAACGGCGCTTTAAATGCGAAGATTGTCGGACAGAGCGCGCATACGATCGCGACCCTTGCCGGTGTACAAACACCGGAGTCGGCAAAAATACTGATCGGTGAAGTCGAGAGCGTGGAGCTTTCTGAGGAGTTTGCGCATGAAAAGCTTTCGCCGGTGCTGGGGATGTATCGCGCGAAAACCTTTGAGGAGGCGCTGGATAAAGCGGAACGGCTGATCTATGACGGCGGTCTCGGACATACGTCTTCTGTTTATTTGAATGCGGTCACGGAGCGGGAAAAATTGGATACGTTTGCAAAGCGTATGCCTACCTGCCGCATCGTGGTGAATACACCTTCCTCGCACGGCGGCATCGGCGATTTATACAATTTTGCCCTGACGCCCTCGCTGACGCTGGGCTGCGGCTCTTGGGGCGGCAACTCGGTATCCGAAAATGTCGGCGTCAAGCATTTGCTCAACATTAAAACTGTTGCAGAAAGAAGAGAAAATATGCTGTGGTTCCGTGCTCCCGAGAAAATTTATATTAAAAAAGGCTGTCTCCCTGTAGCGCTCGATGAGCTTGGTACGATAATGGGGAAAAAGAAAGCTTTTATCGTGACCGATGCTTTCCTGTATGCAAACGGTTATACTGCGCCGATTGAAAAGAAATTGGATTCGATGGGCGTTATGCATACGACATTTTCCGATGTAGCGCCCGATCCGACGCTGGCCTGCGCAAAGGCCGGCGCCGCGCAGATGTGTGCGTTTGGCCCCGATGTGATTATCGCGGTCGGCGGCGGCAGCGCGATGGATGCGGCTAAGATTATGTGGGTGCTGTATGAGCATCCCGAAGTAGATTTCCAGGATATGGCCATGCGCTTCTCCGATATTCGCAAGCGCGTATATACATTCCCGAAAATGGGCGAAAAAGCGTATTTTGTCGCCATTCCGACCTCGGCCGGCACCGGCTCCGAAGTGACGCCCTTTGCGGTTATTACGGACGAGACGAGCGGCGTGAAATATCCGCTTGCGGACTATGAATTGCTTCCGAACATGGCGATTGTGGATGCGGATCTGCATATGAGCGCGCCGCGCGGATTGACCAGCGCCTCCGGTATCGACGCGGTTACGCACGCATTGGAGGCATATGCGTCCATGCTTGCGACCGATTACACCGACGGCCTTGCGCTGCGTTCGCTGAAAATGATCTTTGAGTACTTGCCCCGCGCCTATGATAACGGACAAAACGATCCGGAGGCACGGGAGAAAATGGCCAATGCCGCGACGATGGCCGGCATGGCGTTTGCCAATGCTTTCCTCGGCGTTTGTCATTCGATGGCGCATAAGCTCGGCGCGTTCCATCACCTGCCGCACGGCGTGGCCAATGCGCTGATGATCGACGAGGTTATTCGCTTCAATTCAAGCGAGGTGCCGACGAAGATGGGAACGTTCCCGCAGTACGATCATCCGCATACCCGCGCAAGATATGCCGAAGTTGCGGACAGTCTCGGCATAAAAGGGAAAAACGAAGCCGACAAGGTGGAGAATTTGATTGCCGCAATCGATGAGTTGAAAGCGAAAGTGGGCATTAAGCCGACCATTCGGGACTATGTGACGGATGAAAAAGACTTTTTGGATCGCCTCGACGATATGACCGAACAGGCGTTTGACGATCAGTGCACCGGCGCGAATCCGCGGTATCCGTTGATGCGTGAGATTAAGCAGATGTATCTCAATGCATATTACGGAACGCATGAAAGCATATAAGGGGGAGAATAAGATGAAGCTGGACAGAGTAATTGCCGTCAGAACCAATAAGACCATTTATCGGGACGGCGACCGTACAATCAAAGTTTTCAGCGAGGACTACTCCAAGGCGGATATTCTCAACGAGGCGATGAATCAGGCGCGCGTGGAGGAGACCGGGCTGAATATTCCGAAAATTCTCGAGGTTACCAAGATAGATGAGAAATGGGCGATCGTATCCGAGTATATCGAGGGACAGACGTTAGACGCCCTCATGAAAGCAAATCCGGAAAAGAAAGACGCCTATATTGAGCAGATGGTGGACTTGCAGATGCAGGTGCATGCGAAAAAAGCGCCTCTGCTCGGCAAACTCAAAGATAAAATGAACCGGAAGATTTCCGAGGCGGATCTCGATGCGACAACGCGCTATGAACTGCACACCCGCCTTGAATCCATGCCGAAGCACAATAAGATCTGCCATGGGGATTTTAATCCCACCAATATCATCATTCAAAACGACGGCACGCCGTATATTATTGACTGGGCGCATGTTACGCAGGGCAACGCTTCCGCCGATGTGGCGCGCACATATCTTCTGTTTTGGCTGGAGGGCGACATTGACGGCGCAGAGAAGTATCTGAATCTTTTCTGCAAAAAGAGCGATACCGCGAAACAGTATATTCAGAAATGGCTTCCGATCGTGGCGGCCTCTCAGTCGGTTAAAGGCAAGCCGGAGGAACGGCAGTTCCTGCTTGGCTGGGTCGATGTGGTAGAATACGAATAAACAGTAGTGAAATGATATATTTCCCCCGACGGTTTTTACAAACTGCCGGGGGTTTTTTGTTGTTGGATTACCTCTAGTCAAAGACCATTCTTCTATGCTATAATGTCCCCATTATGAAGAATTATATTGTATTTGATCTGGAGTGGAACCAGAGTATTGAGGGAAAAGAGCATTCCATAGAGCATTTCCCATTTGAAATTATTGAGATCGGCGCGGTAAAGCTGGATGAAAAACGAAATATGGTGTCAGAGTTTCACGGGCTGATCACGCCGCAGGTTTATGTGGAGCTGCACCGCAAGATCCTGGAAGTGACCCATATGGACATGGAGACATTGAAGCGGGAGGGGAGATTATTCCCGGAGGTCATAAAAGAATTTTTAGAATGGTGCGGTCCAGACTGCCGTTTCTGCACCTGGGGAGCGATGGACCTGACGGAGTTGCAGCGGAATATGGAGTATTATCAGGTGGAGATTCCATTTGAAAGGCCGCTTTATTATCTGGATATCCAGAAATTATATGCGCTGCAGAAGGGAAATGGAAAGGAACGGGTGTCCTTAGACCGGGCGGTAGAAGAGTTAGAGTTGTTAGAAGAACGACCATTTCACCGGGCGCTTGATGACGCGTATTATACGGGAAAAGTGATGCAGGAGATCGATCTGGAGACCTGGGGGAAATACCTTTCCGAAGACTCCAGGTTGCAGTGGATCCGGGAAACCCCTGCTTCTTTCAGCTTTTGGAAATCTTTTTC
>OLGD01004829.1_pt1 | contig 10566 bp, 11 predicted proteins | sample 1605311 | NCBI WGS metagenome assembly OLGD01 (sample SAMEA3888917, study PRJEB22519) | human gut metagenome | biome: human gut; feature: human-associated habitat; material: faeces | place: Denmark | collected 2010 | reverse complement strand
CAATATTTGAAGAAAACAAAGGCGACGGCTTTGTGCTGCAGGAATGGAAAACGACGCCGAAGTATCTTGAGTACGCTAAGGTACGCATGAACGGTACGACTTTTATTGAGGAAAATTTCAAGGACAGAAGAGACATGCACCACGGTATATATGTGGATATTATGATTTTGCATAAGGTTCCGGATAAAATATTGACTCAGCGGTTTGTATATTTCTGTTCAAAATTTGTAACGCTGTATGCGTTGTCGCAAAGAAACTGGAAACCGAAAAATAAAATTCAGGTATTGCTGCTAAAGAGCCTGAGGCTTATACCGAGCGGGCTTTTGAACGAGCTCTGCTATAAATACATCTATAAGTACGATGATATTAAGAGCAATTATAAATACTGCTACTGGATCACTCCGGCTAAATTCAGAAACGGACTGTTTGACAAATCATTTTTCGAGTCTCCTGTAGATATTCCTTTTGAGGACACAAGGCTGCTTGCTTCGGAAAAGATCAGGGAATATCTTGAGTACCGTTACGGCGACTACATGAAATTACCTTCAAAAGAATCCCGAAAGGCGGCGGTGCATGCTTGGATATACGATACCGAAAGGGATTACAGCGAGTATATGGAGAATATATAATGTCAAGCTTTGAGGTTTTATGCGTAACGATGGGGCAGCATGATTTTTCAAAAATCAAGGAGATGAATATACGTTCAGATGTGGTTTTTGCAAATCAGGCAGATTACACAGCTTTTAACGAGCTTGAATTCAACGGTCACATGGCGAAAATGATATCGACCCAAACCCGGGGAGTCGGGATAAACCGTAATCTTACGCTTATGTACGCGAGCGCAGACATATGTTTATTTGCGGACGATGATGTGATTTATAACGATAATTATCCGGAGGTCGTTATCCGTGAATTTGACGAGCATCCGGACGCGGATATATTTATTTTTCATTTTGATATCGATATAAACACCTGCTGGCATCTCTAATCTTGATAATGCATCTACAGTCTTCTGTGTAGGTGTTACGATATCGATCAGTCTCTTATGAGTTCTCTGCTCGAACTGCTCACGGGAATCTTTGTACTTGTGAGTAGCTCTTAAGATTGTAACTACTTCCTTCTTTGTTGGAAGAGGTACCGGTCCGCTCACCTGTGATCCATTCTTCTTTACAGTCTCGATGATTTTCTTTGCGCTTGAATCTACTAACTCGTGATCATACGCCTTGAGAGTAATTCTCATTACTTGACTTGCCATAAAAAAAGTCGCCTCCTTTTCGCACTTTTAACTTCAGTACGACAAGCGGTGACTGTACACATCTCCGTGTGTGTCCTGTGGACTTTCACACGTTGTTTCTACATTTTGTAGACCATATCTGTTCTGTACAGTGACTTGCCGTCAGTTTCCTAACTTGACATTCGCTCCGCCGAATTCTCTGTCTCATGGACAGTAACTTCAAACTTCATAGCTATCATGCCACAGCAAGTGATATTATACATGACGTTTACAATAATTGCAATACTTTTTTCAAAAAAAATTTATTTTTTTATTTCGGGTAATATTCCATTGAAAAATTACACTTTTGCACGTATATTATTATAGAAGAAACACGATTAAATGCAAGCAACGTGTAGTTTATTTTTACACGCAGATAAGAAAGGAATATAAACATATGTGGTTAGCAGATAGATGGAAAGATTACGAGGTTATTGACTGCTCATGCGGTGAAAAGCTTGAGCGCTGGTCTAAATATATTTTGCTGCGTCCCGATCCTCAGGTAATTTGGGACACTCCAAAGACTAATAAGAACTGGAAAAAGCTTAATGGTCACTATCACAGAAGCAAGAAAGGCGGTGGTGAATGGGAGTTTTTTGATCTGCCGCAGGAGTGGACCATAAACTACTCTCTTCCTATTAATAAAGAGCTAACATTTCACTTAAAACCATTCAGCTTCAAGCACACCGGTCTGTTTCCTGAGCAGGCTGCCAATTGGGACTGGTTTTCAAAGAAGATTTACGATGCAAAAAAAAGCGGTTGTGATGTAAAGGTATTAAATCTCTTTGCATACACCGGAGGTGCCACTCTTGCAGCCGCTGCCGCAGGCGCTGCTGTCACACATGTGGATGCTTCAAAGGGCATGGTCACATGGGCTAAGGAAAACGCTGTAAGCAGCGGTCTTGGTGATGCACCTATCAGATGGCTTGTGGATGACTGTGTGAAGTTTGTTGAGCGTGAAATCCGCCGTGGCAATCATTACGATGCCATCATAATGGATCCGCCGTCATACGGCAGAGGTCCTAAGGGTGAAATCTGGAAAATTGAGGAAAGCGTATATCCGCTTGTGCAGCTTTGTGCAAAACTCCTTACCGACAAGCCGCTTTTCTTCCTTATTAATTCCTATACGACAGGCTTGCAGCCTGCAGTGCTCACCTATATGATAAGCACTGCGCTTAAAAAGTTTGATGGTAAAGTAACCGCAAGTGAAATCGGTCTCCCGGTTTCTTCAAACGGACTCGTGCTGCCCTGTGGTGCAAGCGGACGCTTTGAAAGTTTCTGCTAATCAGTTCTAAAATAAAATCAGCCGCAGTATTTCATTATTTTCTATGAAATACTGCGGCCTTTTAATGAATACGCAATATATTACAATATTCTCTTTTTCTTCAATAAAATCAGTATCAGCACACATATGACAACCATAACACCTATTATAATCATAAATCCATGTGCTGTCGTCGCAAGCGGTACCCACTTTGAGCTGACATTCATGCCATAGATTCCTGAAATAACTGTCGGAATAGCCATGATAAGTGTGATGATTGTGAGCGACTTCATGACATTGTTAAGTCTGTTGTCAATGACCGTGCTCATAAGCTCTCTGGTACCATTTATGATGTCCCTGTAAATTCCCGTCATCTCAATAGCCTGCTTATTTTCGACAATCACATCCCCGAGAAGCTCCTTGTCCTCCGGATACTGCTCAAGGCGCTTGTATCTGGTCAGTCTCTCTAACACAACTCCATTGGCACGAAGTGATGTGGCAAAGTATACGAGTGTGGATTCCAGCTCGTGAAGCGCGATCAAATCGTCCTCCTCTGTATCCTCTCCGACTCTCTCCTCAATCTCAGTACGCATCTTGTCGATGATGCGCAGATCGTTCTGATACAGTACAGATATCCTGTAAAGAATCTGGTATACAAAGCGCATCTTTTTCTTGGTGGAAAATTCCTTTACACGGTTATTTAAAAATACCTGAAGCACCGGTGTATCCTCTGTACAGACTGTCACTATCTCATCATCTGTAAGTATGATGCCAAGTGGGATTGTGGTATATGACTCCTTGTCATGCCTAGTCTCTATCGAAGGTATATCCACAAGAATCAACGTATACCCATCCTGCAGCTCTATACGGGAGCTCTCCTCCTCATCGAGTGCTGCAAGTACATCCTCAATATCAACATTCAGTTCATCCGCTACCATCTGTCCCTCTGCTACAGAAGGGTTGACCATCTGTATCCAGGTACCTCCCTGCAGCGTATCCAGCTCATGTATTAATTTGTCATCTGTCCTGTAAAACTTGACCATGGTGCCTCCCCGTGGCTTTTATGACACACATAATGCCACATAATATTTTGACATCACTAACGTATTGTCTTTGAAATAAAAGATATTACTTCTCAGCGTATTTCTGACTCTGGCTCTTTATAAGCTCTGCATCCTCAAAGTAATTTATCCTCATGGCGCGCTTAACCTCTGCCATTGTCTGTGCTGCAGTCTCTCTTGCTGTCTCGCTGCCCTTCCTTAGTATCTCATATACAGCCGGAATATCCTTCTCATACTCTGCTCTTCTCGCGCGGATAGGTGAAAGCTCCTCCTGCATGATATTGTTGAGGAATTTCTTAATCTTCACATCGCCAAGGCCACCCCTTGTATAGTGATCCTTAAGCTCCTGAAGGTTAGCATACTCCGGCAGATACTCCTCAAAATGTCCCGGCTTAGAGAAAGCATCAAGATATGTGAATACTGTATTGCCCTCCACATGTCCCGGATCTGAAATCTGGATATGTGTCGGATCTGTATACATGCTCATGATTTTCTTCTTTACATCTGCCTCTGTATCTGCCAGATAGATACAGTTGCCTAATGATTTGCTCATCTTCTGTCCACCGTCTGTACCCGGAAGTCTGCAGCATGCCTCATTCTCAGGTAAAAGCACATCCGGCTCAACGAGCACCTCATCATAAATAGAATTAAACTTTCTGACAATCTCCCTGGTCTGCTCTATCATTGGGAGCTGGTCCTCTCCAACCGGAACAGTTGTAGCCTTGAATGCAGTGATATCTGCTGCCTGGCTGATTGGATAATTGAAAAAGCCAACCGGTATACTTGCCTCGAAATTTCTTAGCTTAATCTCATTCTTTACTGTAGGGTTTCTCTGAAGTCTCGATACTGTAACGAGATTTGAGTAGAAAAATGTAAGCTCAGTAAGCTCCGGTATCTGTGACTGCACAAACAGTGTAGACTTGGCCGGATCGAGTCCTGCTGAGAGGTAATCAAGTGCTACCTCTATGATATTCTGTCTGATTTTCTCAGGGTTGTCAAAATTGTCTGTGAGTGCCTGTGCATCGGCAATCATGATAAATATTTTGTCATACTCTCCTGAATTCTGAAGCTCAACTCTTCTGCGAAGTGAGCCCACGTAATGTCCTATATGGAGTCTTCCTGTTGGTCTGTCTCCTGTTAAAATAATTTTTTCCATCTCTATTATTCCTCTGCTTTAGTTCTATTATTACGATTGCAATATAGGTTTATTCGCCAAACCGTCTGTCTTAGCAATCGCCAGCTTTATTTATTATAACACACTGACGTGTAAAAGCCTAGGAAAAAGAACTCTCATTTTAATTATTTTATAATATCTGCATACTCTGCCTTTGCCGCCCTGCACAAATCATCCGGTGACAACGTAATCTGAAGCCCAAGCCTGCCTCCGCTGACCGTGATTTTGTCCTGCTCCTTAGCTGCCTCATGGATAAATGTAGGATACTGTTTTTTCATGCCGATTGATGTACAGCCGCCCCTTATATAGCCTGTAACCTTTGTCAAATCCTTGAGATGCAGCATCTCTATGGACTTCTCACCTGCTGCCTTTGCGGCTTTTTTGAAATCAATTTCGTCATCTATCGGTACCACAAACACATAGTATCCGCCGCTTTTGCCGACTGTCGTGATAGTCTTGTACATGCCTGCGTGGTCAAGACCCAGCTTGTCTGCTATCTGAGCTGCATCCACAAAGTCATCGCACTCGTATGTGCGTGCCTCATATGGAATCTTCATTGTTTCCAGTATTCTTATTGCATTTGTCTTTGCTTCTTTTTTTCCCATTATACTATCTTTCCTCCAATAAGCTTAAGATATATTCCATATCTTTATGCAATTGCCTCATTTTACTAATTGTCCGCACTCTTATCGGCATTTTTGTATGCTTCCTCAAAGAACTGCTCCTGCGAATCTATCGGTGTGCTGTTTATCTTTCTGTCCACATACTCACCATCAGCGCAAAGCTCCTTGCCCTTCTCGTCATCTGTCATGATTGTATCGAAGATATGGCGGATCTTGTCCTTAGCATGTGCATCGTATACCGGTGTTGCAACCTCCACACGTCTTACGGTATTTCTGGTCATAAAATCTGCTGACGCAATGTAAATCTTCTCATCATCGCCCACACCAAATCTGTATATACGTGAATGCTCAAGATATCTTCCTACAACACTTATTACAGTGATATTTTCTGTGGCGCCCTCAACCTGCGGCTTCACACAGCAGATTCCTCTGACAATAAGCTCTACCTTCACACCTGCCTGTGATGCATCGATAAGCTTGTCTATAAGCACCTTGTCAGTGAGAGAGTTAATCTTAACTCCGATGTATGCCGGTTTTCCTGCATTCTTATTGGCAATCTGCTCATCAATCATGTCAACAATTTTATTCTGCAGGCATTTTGGGGCAACAAGCAGATGTTTTACATCTCCGTCCGAAACAGTCTCACCTCTCTGAAGTGCCATAAACACCCTTGATGCATCTGCTCCAATCTCCTGGTTTGCAGTGATGAGGGATAAATCTGTATAAAGACGCGAGGTCTTCTCGTTGTAGTTTCCTGTACCAATCTGAGTGATGTACTCAAAGCCATCGCCCTTTTTCTTTGTGATGAGGCAGAGCTTTGAGTGGACCTTGTAATCACCGAGTCCGTAAAGTATCTGACAGCCTGCGTCCTCAAGGCGGTGTGACATCTCTATGTTGTTAGCCTCATCAAACCTCGCTCTGAGCTCGACAAGCACGATAACCTCCTTGCCGTTTTCTGCGGCCTCTATAAGTGCATCGATAATCTGGCTCTTGTCTGCCACTCTGTATAGTGTCATCTTGATGGACACCACATCTGGGTCCTCTGCTGCATCGTTAAGCATCTTGATAAACGGCTTCATGCTCTCAAACGGATATGAAAGAAGCACATCCTTTTTCTCAACCTGACCGAGTATACTCTCCTTAAGCGAAAGCTCAGGTGTGTCACGCGGTGTACGCTTCTCAAAGAAAAGCTCCTGCTTGTCTCGCAGATAGTGCTGAAGCTGGAATACGAATGACATATCAAGCGGTGTTTTTACACTGATAAAATGCTTTTTGCCAATCTCAAGGAAGCTCGAGAGTTCGTCAATCGCCTTGCGGTTGATTTTTCTTGAAAGCTCAACTCTTACAGGATCAAGACGCACTCTCCTCTTGATGAGCTCCTCCATCATGTTACGGTAATCCATATCCTCATCATACATGCTCTGCGCATCGATATCCGCATTACGTGTCACACGCATGATTGATTTCTCACGGATTACATACTTTGGATAGAGCTTGGATACAAAGTGTAAAATAAGCTCCTCTGACAGCATAAATGTGCCCGGTCTTGTAGGTATCTCAATCAGACGCTTGAATACGCTGTTTGAGCATGGCACGATACCTGTCTTTTTCTTTCCCTTCTGCGTGGTTAAAAGCACTACCGCATAGAGCTGTTTATTGGCAAGGAATGGGAACGGCTGCTGCTTTCCTATAATCATTGGTGAGAGGAAAGGTGCAATGTGTGCATCAAAATATGCCTCCAGCAAATCTCCCTCATCCTTTGACAGCTTGTTGAAATTGATTATGCGCACGCCCTTTGGCTCAAGCTCACCCATGAGCTGCTCGTAAATCCTTGCTTTTTTCTTCTCAAGCTCGCATACTCTGTCAAGGATTGCCGATACCTGCTCCTCACTCGACATCTTTGTCTTGTTCTCGAAAATCTTTTCCTTTGAATTCATCTGCATCATGAGTGATCCTACTCTTACCATGAAAAACTCATCCAGATTTGTCTGGTAAATTGATGCAAAGGTCAGTCTCTCTGCAAGCGGTACTCTTGGATTGCCCGCCTCATTTAATACTCGCTCATTGAACTGTAACCATGACAGCTCCCTGTTTGTGTAAACTTCTTCCAGTTTTTTCATCTGCATATATGCTCCTATTCTATATGATATTTTTCCATTCGCATCCGCGTCTTTTAAGTTCGTTTTATTTTGTGCCCGCTGTATTTCAAGCAGCCTTGCCCGCTCTATCAGTTTATCCTCACGGCGTCTCCTTCTGTCTGCCAGATGAAGCTTTTTTTCCACCCCGACAAGCAGCCCCGCAAGTGCCTTCAAAACTCTTTCCCTATGCAATATTTACCTCTCCGTTGATATCATCTGATAATATTCCAATTCTCGCTATACCGCACAGCACATAATGCTTCTGCAATGTCCGTGCACTCTTAAGTTCATTTTCGATATTTTTGCCGTTTTTGTCAATACATTCATGCAAATTTACAAACATTTCTTCAACGATATCAGCACATCTGAGTGTTTCCTTTGCAGCAAGCTGCATTACCACCTCTTTGACGCATTTTTATATGAATTAAGGCCGTCCACATTGGTAGTTTGTACCTCTTGTGAACAGCCTGTTATCATCGTTGCCATCATTCCTATGACGACCGCTTTCTTTGGTAATTTCTTTTTCAACATAATTAATCTCTCCATTAGCATGATAAATTATTAAAATTAATCAATAACTATTCAACAAGTTAATAGTATCAAGCTAATGTAAAGTCCAAAACGCAGTTATGTAAAATTAAGGTAAAAACTTTACAATTCTTTACTCAACTTTACATAAAATAGATTCCTGTGCATTTTTATATATCTTCTAGGCATTTTTTACTATTTCTACGGCAATATCCGGATAATTTGTGATAATTGCATCTGCTTCTGCCTTGACAAGTGCCTTCATCTCATGCTTTTCGTTTACAGTCCATACATGAGCTCTAAGTCCTCTTCCGTGCGCCTTGTCAATGTAGTTTTCATCCTGCATATGGTAGGTTGCCGGATGAAGCGCATCCACATGAAGCTCGCTTGCATACTCTGCCGGATTTACTATAATGTCAGAAAAAAGCAGACCGCACCTCATATCAGGGCAAAGCTTTTTCATGCGCACAATCGACTCGTGATTGAATGATGAGCACCAGATTCTGTCAAGCATATCATACTCTTCCACAAGCGCCAGTACCCTTTTCTCCAGATTTTTGTACTGTACGATACCGTTTTTGAGCTCGATATTTATGGTCATCTCTGTGTTTTTGAGCAGGTCAAACACCTCATCGAGTGTTGGAATGCGAGTCTTCTTGTCATAGGACGGCATGTGCTTTGACACATTGAGGCGCTTTAACTCCTTTAGTGTATAGTCCTTTACAAAGCCTTTCTCACCACTCACTCTGTCCACGGTCTCATCGTGTATGACCACAAGCTCTCCATCCTTTGTGAGCTGCACATCAAGCTCCACGCCGTCAGCCTTCATCTTTTCTGCCTTCTTGAATGCCTCAAGTGTGTTCTCCGGTGCATATCCGGATGCTCCTCTGTGTGCCCAGACCTTTGTTCCCTCTGTGTTTATCATGCTTTAAGCCTTCTTTCGTTACTTTTTATTTTAGTTATTTTCATGCCTCGGTGCATCATATCTGTCTGCAAGCCTTAAAAATGCAAATCCCACTGCAAAGAATATTGCCATAGTTGCAACCGCCACATTTATCGTGCCGCCCGCAAGCTTTACTGCCGCTATGACAAGCGAGCCTAAAAACGAAGCTCCCTTTGCAAAAATATCATAGATTCCGAAATACTCTCCCGAGTTCTCAGGAGGAATAATCTTTGAAAAATATGAGCGTGACAGCGCCTGCAATGAGCCCTGGAAGCATCCCACACCAAATGCCATGATTCCAAAGCCAATCAGATCATGCAGTGTAAGTGCATATAGACAAACTGCAAAATATCCCGCAATGCAGACATACAAAAGCGTTGTAGTTTTGTATGTCTGTGACAGTCTTCCAAAAACAAGTGAACCGATGCATGCCACTATCTGTGTAAAAAGTAAAAACACTACCTGTCCCACTGAATCAAGCTTTAAATCAGTTCCTATGTTTATACAGTTATCTATTATAGTACCTACACCATCTATGTAAAGGAAAAAAGCAACCAAAAACAGTCCTACTTTTTTATCTTTTGTAGCTATTTTTTTGATTGTTCCAAAAATCTGTGCAAATGCGTCAGCTATAAGTCTTAGGACTCCCGGATTTTTGTTTGTTTTGTTTTTCTCTTTGATATTGTCTCTTATAAATGCATCATTTTCAAAATTCTTATGAATATCTTTGTCTGCTGCATCCGATACATAATTCACCTGTTTATAGCTCTTAAACAATGGAATTGTAACAACAAACCACCAGATTCCTGTAACCGCAAAGCCTATTATCATCGACAGGCGGTTTGATATGTATCCAAGCATATCCGGTCCACAGATGTACGCTGCAAGTGAAACAAGAAACGGCACACACGAGCCCAGATATCCCCAGGCATAGCCGTAGGAAGACACCTCGTCCATTCTATCCTTTGTCGTCACATCGACAAGCATCGAGTCATAAAACACCAGCGATGCATTGTAAAATATCTTTGTAAGCACATAAATAACAAGAAACAGCACCCATGTAGGTGTAAAACCGTTAAGTATGCATGCCGACACTCCAACAACTACGGTCGTTGAAAAAATAGCCTTTTTGATGCGCATATGGTCTGCTATCGCACCACAGACAGGCCCGATAAGTGCTGATACAACTGTCATCACAGCTATTGCCACCGCATAATACGCGGTTGCCCTGTCAGATGAAATCTGCCCTGCACCATCTCCAACGGCAAGGCTTTTGTACCATATCGGTATGAGCGCACACGCAAGCAGTGTGTATGCGGAATTTCCCACATCATATAATACCCATGAGAGCTCCTTTGATGAGAGCTTTTTGGTTTTCTTTTGTGTATTGTCTTCTTTTGATTTCATAAATTATACCTTCCCTGTTTTGTATTCCTCAGACTACGATTTTATTTTTTTTATGTAAAAACCGCTACCACCCATTTGCAAAGTTTATGTAAATAATCCGTCCAATATTAAATCAGCGACTCCCTCGCAATCTCCACATAATGCATGGCATTGCG
>OLGD01004824.1_pt1 | contig 10574 bp, 11 predicted proteins | sample 1605311 | NCBI WGS metagenome assembly OLGD01 (sample SAMEA3888917, study PRJEB22519) | human gut metagenome | biome: human gut; feature: human-associated habitat; material: faeces | place: Denmark | collected 2010 | reverse complement strand
ATGACGTGCGTCTGCACCATCAGGGCGATAGACAGCCCGTACCACGCGGGCTTTTCCCTGCGGGTGCGGTAAAAATGCGCCATCATGAAGGCAAACAGAGGGATCAGGCAATAGCTGCGGGAGATCACGGGATAAAAATACGAAAAGGCGCAGCCAAACAGCGCGAGTATCTTGATCGGCAGCGGCAGCGGGGCCTTCCACAAAAGCAGCGCCGCGGCCGCCGCCGCATAGCGCGCCCACATGGCCGTGTGGCGGCGCGGCGCCTCCGCCTCCGCCCGCCGCCGGATCTTCTCCAGCGCGTCGGCCGGGGCGTGCAACCGTTCGTTGTCGCGCCGGTATTGCTCCTCAAACATCGATAAATTCCCCCTTCAGCTGCTCCCGCAGCAGCTCGCGCGCCCGGAAGAGCTGGGACTTGACCGCCGGCTCCGTGCTGCCCGTCATCTGGGCAATCTCCCGCACGCTGTAACCCTCGTAATAGTAGAGGTGGATGGCGGTGCGGTATTTCTGCGGCAGCTGCAGCACCGCGCCATAGACGTCCGTCTCCTCCTGCATTTCGGTGAGCAGGCTGTCCGGCTCCGGCACGGTCTCGAGCGGCGTCGCATGCCGCCGCCACGCCGAGGTCACGAGCGATTTGGAACAGTTGATCGTCACGCGGATGAACCACGCCTTCTGGTGCTCCGCGTCCGCCCACGCCGGGTTGCTACGCAGGCAGCGCACGAACACCTCCTGCAACACGTCCTCCGCGTCCGCCGCGGACTTGGTGCGCAGAAACGCGAGCCGGTAGACCATGTCGCCATAAGTTTGGAACAGCGCGTCCGCGCCGGTGACGGGCGGACGGCGCCGCGAGGTTTCGACGGGTTCCATCCGTTCCTCTCTTCCTGCCCAAAACACCGCGCGGCGCCGCCTTTGGTTGCGCGGTGGAGCGAATTTTCTCACAAGACAGTATAGCAGATTTCCGGCAAATGGAACAGGGGCGGTTCTGCGCGAATCCTCGTTGCCGTTCGTTTGTTCGCTTTTCATTCACATTTTGCGGCAGGAAACGGGCCATGCCGGGGCGAAATGAGTAAAAATACCAAGTTGTTATTTTTATCCATCATCTATCATTGAGAAAAGGAGCGTGGCAAACATGGAACGCAAAATCCTGCCCCGCGTGTCCTCCCCGCTCAGGGATCACATCGTGGAGATGCCGCAGGTCATCTTTTCCTGCAGCGGCATCCTGATCCACGGCCGGCGGATCAAATCCCTCGTGTTCACCACCGACATCGCCATCATCCGCAACTGCAACGCCGACGCCGTGCTCGCGGTCTATCCGTTCACGCCGCAGCAGGCGATCACCGACGCGATCATCCGCGCGTCGAGCCTGCCCGTGTTCTGCGGCGTGGGCGGCGGCACGACCGGCGGGCCGCGCGTGGCGGCGCTTGCGCAGGACGCGGAGGCGCAGGGCGCGATGGCCGTGGTCGTCAACGCGCCGATCACCGACGAGATCGTCGGCCAGATGCACGCCGTCGTGGACATCCCCATCGTGTGCACCGTGCTCAACGAGCACGCCGACATCGCCGCGCGGCTCGACGCCGGCGCACAGCTTTTGAACATCTCCGCCGCGGCGCGCACACCGGAGGTCGTCGCCGCCGTGCGCCGCCAGTTCCCCGACGTGCCGATCATCGCCACCGGCGGGCCGACGCCGGAGACCATCGCGCGGACCATCGACGCGGGCGCCAACGCCATCAGCTACACGCCGCCGACGACCAACGAGCTGTTCCGCATCCTGATGGACAAGTACCGCGGCGCAGACTTCCGCTGAGGGAGGCGGTTCACAGTTTCTTTCCCGATTTTACAAGAAACGGCCATGTTGCGTTCATACGGACAACATATCCCGGCGGTATTGTATCCCCAGCGGCACGGACAGACGCGCCGCCAAAACCGCAAAAGGAGGAATCCGATATGCATCGCAATTGGAAAACCACGCTCGCGCTGCTGCTGAGCGCACTGCTGCTGCTGGCGCTTGCCGCCTGCAGCACCGGAAACAATTCGGCCGGGAACGGCAACACCGCCGCGCCCACGGGCGAACCCACTGCCGAACCCACGAGCGAGCCGGTCGTGCTCGAGCCGTCCGACCCGACCGCCGAGCCGGACGCCACGGCGACCGACGACCCGGCCACGGTGACCGACGACGCGAACGCGACGGCGGACGACCCGGCCGCGACGACCGACGACGCCGGGGCCTCCGTGCCCAATCCGCGCGTAGAGGTCGCTTCCGTGGAGGAGCTGGACGCGGCGCTCGGCTTTCACGTGTATGTGCTGGATGCGGATTCCGGCTACACCGCCGAGGAATTCACCGTGATCGACGGCACCGTGGGCGAGATCATCTATCGCAACGAGGCCGGCGCGGAGCTGTGCCTGCGCACCGCCAAGGGCGCCGGGGACATCTCCGGCGTGCAGGGCGCCACGTTGACCGACCAGTCCACCGAACAGGTGAAAATCCAGTCCGGCTCGCTGGACGACCTGCTGGTCGCCTGGCTGACGAACGACACGATGGCCTGTTCGTTGACGGCCAAGGGGCTGGACCAGGCGGCGTTTGACGCGCTGATCCAGCAGCTCACGCCGCAGCTCGCGCCCGAAATGTGACGCTTCGCGGCAAAACGCTACCCTTCCCCCCTGCCGGCCGGGGGCGCGTACCGCGCCCCCGGCCTTCGTGCGCCCGGCGCGGCAGGCCCGTCCCTTCGGCCTCCCGCCGCAGGCGCGCGCAAAAAAAGGCGAAAAACCATGCGCTCCCGCGCCACGCGGCGGTTGACAAACGGGAAAAAATACAGTATACTCTGAACCAATCGAATACCGATGACAAAGGCAATGAAGGAAAGAGTAGGCGTCGCGCTTCGTCCAAGAGAGTCCCGGTCCGGTGAAACGGGACACGCGGCCCCCGCCGAACATGGCTCCGGAGCCGCGCACCGACCGCCGGCATGGCCGGCACAGGCTGCGACGGGCGCGCCCGTAACAGCGCAGGGGTATCGCGTCAGCGCCGTACTCCATGAGGCATCCGCCGTGAGGCGGCTGCGAAACAGGGTGGCACCACGAACGGAGCATCTGTCTCGTCCCTGATGAGGTTCCAAAGCGGAACGGATCATCGGGGGCGTATTATTTTTGCCGGAACGGGAGGCAGGCATGGAAGAAAAGACCATCATCGAGCTCAGGGGGCTGGGCAAGACCTTCGGCACGGGCGGGGGCGCGGTTACGGCGCTTTCGGACATCGACCTGTCCATCCGCGCGGGCGAGATCTTCGGGATCATCGGCCTGTCGGGCGCGGGCAAGAGCACGCTTGTGCGGTGCATCAACCTGCTGGAGCGGCCGACCTGCGGCACCGTCCTCGTGGACGGCGCGGACATGACGCGCATGAGCGAGGCCGAGCTCCGGCAGGCGCGGCGCTCCATCGGCATGATCTTCCAGGGCTTCAACCTGCTCATGCAGCGCACGGCGGAGGAGAACATCTGCTTCCCGCTGCTGCTCTCCGGTACGCCGCGGCACGAGGCCAAGGCGCGCGCCAAAGAGCTGCTCGAGATCGTCGGCCTGTCCGACCGCGCACAGGCGTATCCGGCGCAGCTCTCCGGCGGGCAGAAACAGCGCATCGCCATCGCGCGGGCGCTGGCGACCAACCCCAAGGTGCTGCTGTGCGACGAGGCGACCAGCGCGCTCGACCCGACGACGACGCAGTCGATCCTCTCGCTGATCAAGGAGCTGAACCGCACGCTGGGCGTGACGGTGCTGGTCATCACGCACGAGATGCGCGTGGTGGAGCAGATCTGCAACCGCGTGGCGATCATCAGCGAGAGCCGCATCTGCGAGGTCGGCCCGGTGGAAGAGGTGTTCCGGCGGCCCAGGACGGACGCGGCGCGCAAACTGCTCTTCCCGCAGGGCGAACAGCCGACGTCGTTCTCCATGGGCGGCCCGCTCTACCGCATCGTGTTCGACGGCAACAGCGCCGACCGGCCGGTCGTGGCGGACATGATTCTGCGCTGCGGCACGCCGGTGAACATCGCGTTTGCCGACACCAAGATCATCGACGGGCGCATGTACGGGCAGATGCTGCTGCAATTCCCGGAGGATGCAAGCGCGACGGCTCACATGCTCGCCTATCTCGACGGCGAGCAGGTCGGATACGAGGAGGTGCGCTGACCATGTTTACGCTCGAAATGATCGCCCTGATGGGCGAGGGCCTGCTGGAGACGCTGTACATGACGCTCCTGTCGGCGGCGCTCTCCTACGTGCTCGGGCTGCCGCTCGGCGTGATCCTCGTGCTCACCGACGCGGACGGCATCCGCCCGAACGCGCCGGTCAACCGCGTGCTGGGCACGGTCGTCAACGCGCTGCGCTCGGTGCCGTTCCTGATCCTGCTGTTCACGGTCATCCCCGTGACGCGGTTCATCACCGGCACCACCATCGGCCCGACGGCCACGATCGTGCCGCTGACCATCGCCGCCGCGCCGTTCATCGCGCGCATGGTCGAAGGCTCGCTTAAGGAGGTGGACCGGGGCGTGATCGAAGCGTCCCTGTCGATGGGCGCGTCCCCGCTGCAGGTGGTCTGGCGCGTGCTGCTGCCGGAGGCGCTGCCGTCGCTGATCAACGGCGCTGCCATCGCCACCACCACGCTGCTCGGCTACTCGGCCATGGCCGGCATCTGCGGCGGCGGCGGCCTCGGCGCCATCGCCATCAACTACGGCTACTACCGTGGCGAGACGGACGTGATGCTCGTCATGGTCGTGATCCTGATCCTGGTCGTGCAGCTGTTCCAGTTCGTCGGCGAGCGCGTCATGCGCCGCGTGGACAAACGCATCCGCTGAGCGCGGCGGCGCGGCCACGATCCCCAAAACGCCACTACACTTTGAAAAGACACAAGGAGGAAACCAACCATGAAGAAACTCATCGCCATCGCGCTCTGTCTCGCGCTCGTGCCGGTCTTTGCCGGCTGCGGGGAAAAGACCCAGACGCTCAAGGTCGGCGCCAGCGCCACGCCGCACGCCGAGATCCTCGAAGTGGCCAAGGGCATCCTGGCCGAAGAGGGCATCGAGCTCGAGATCGTCGAGTTTGCCGACTACGTGATCCCGAACACGAGCCTCGAGAGCGGCGACCTGGACGCCAACTACTTCCAGCACAAGCCGTACATGGACCAGTTCAACGTCGACCATGGCACGCACCTGGCCTCCGTCGCGGCCATCCACTATGAGCCGTTCGGCATCTACGCCGGCAAGACCGCGTCCATCGACGCGCTGGCCGACGGCGCGACGATCTCCGTCCCGAACGACGGCACCAACGAGGCGCGCGCGCTGATGCTGCTCGAGGCGCATGGCCTCATCACGCTCAAGGAGGACGCCGGCTTTGACGCCACCGTGCTCGACATCGCGGAGAACCCGAAGAACCTGAACATCGTCGAGATGGAGGCCGCACAGCTGACCATCTCGCTGCCCGACGTCGACCTCGCCGTCATCAACGGCAACTACGCGCTGCAGGCCGGCCTGAACGCCTCCACCGACGCGCTCGTGACCGAGGACCCGAACAGCGACGCCGCGCAGACCTATGCGAACATCGTCGCCGTCAAGGAGGGCAACGAGAACGACGAGCGCATCCAGAAGCTCGTCGCCGCGCTGCAGAGCGACGAGGTGCGCGACTTCATCACCAACACGTACTCCGGCGCGGTGCTGCCCGTGTTCTAAGCGGCGCGCCGCCTTCTGCCGGCAAAACAGCGGCGGGGCCATGGCCCCGCCGCTGTTTTCGTCCCGGCGTTCCCGTCCGGCGCCCGCGCCGCGCCGGCATCCCGGTTCACGCCCGCAGCCGGCGCACCGCCTCCACGACCTGTGCCGGCGTCCCGGCCAGCGCCACGGCGCCCGCCGCGGTCAGCTCCTCCGCCGAGCCATAGCCATACAGCACGCCGATCGTGTCCACCCCCGCGGCGCGCGCGCCCGCCACGTCGAACCGCCGGTCGCCGACCATGACGGCCGCCGCCGGGTCCGAAACGCCCGCGCCCGCGAGCGCACAGGCCACGACCTCCGCCTTGCTCTCGCGCGTCCCGTCCAGATTGCTTCCGGTCACGCCGGAAAAGAGGGGCAGCAACCCAAAGCGCTCCAGAACCACCCGCGCGAACACCTCCGGTTTGGACGTGGCCAGCAGCAGCCGCGCGCCCAGCGCGCGCAGCGCCTCCAGCATCTCCGGCACGCCGTCGTACACGCTGCACTCGAACAGCCCGCGCTCGCGGTAGTAGGCGCGGTAGTACCGCGTCACCGCCTCGTCCGCCTGTTCAGCGGAAAACCCGTAAAACTCCATGAACGAATCGCGCAGCGGCGGCCCCACGAACCGCAGCAGCGCGCGCCGGTCCGGCACGTCGATGCCGTAGTGCGACAGCGCGTAGGCCGCCGCCGCCGTGATGCCCGGCGCCGAATCGGTCAGCGTCCCGTCCAGGTCGAACAGGACCGTCTTACTTCTCAATTCTCCCGTCTCTGCCATGTACAAGGCCCTCCCCCGCCGCGTTTCATTATACAGGAGAAATTGCCCATTGACAATCCGGCGCTACTGTGTATACTGTATATATACAGTCGCGTCCCGCCAAAAAAGGCTGGACGGCTTCGGGCCAAACGTCCGAAAGAGGAGAGCGGCATGACCATCCTGATCGATCCACACAGCGGCGCCCCCATCTACGACCAGATCTGCCGGCAGATCCGCGACGCGATCCTGAGCGGCGCGCTCGCCGCCGAGCAGCCGCTGCCCTCCATCCGTAACCTGGCGCGCGACCTGCGCATCAGCGTCATCACGACCAAGCGCGCCTATGAGGAGCTGGAGCGCGAGGGCTTGATCTACACGGTGCCCGGCGTCGGCTGCTTCGTCGCGCGGCAGAGCGCCCAGCTCAGGCGCGAACAGCTGCTCAGGCAGATGGAGGAACATCTGCTCGCCGCCGTCCGGCTCGCCGCAAGCGCGGACGTGAAACGCGAGGAGCTCTGCGAGATGCTCACGCTGTTTTGGCAGGACACGGTCTGAGCCGGCCGGACAGGGCGCCTATGGCGCGGCAGATCTCGTCCTCCCCGCCCCAAACGCCGCCGCAGCAGACATGCAGAACAGAAAGGAGGCGCCCGCGCCTTGGCGGGCGCGGCAAAAGAGAACCATGGAGAAAAACGCACTGGAACTGCGGGGGCTGACCCGCTCGTTTGACGGCTTTACGCTCGGCCCGATCGACCTCGCCCTGCCGGAAGGCTGTATCCTCGGCCTGATCGGGGAAAACGGGGCCGGTAAGACCACGACGATCAAGCTGCTGCTCGGCCTGCTGCGGCCGGACGCGGGCGAAGCCCATGCGCTCAATCGGCGCGTCGCCGGCGCGGACGGCGCGCCCGCCCGTGAAGCCGCCTGGAAGGCGGAGATCGGCGCCGCACTCGACGAGCCGGGCCTGCCGGACTGCATGAGCGCCGCACAGCTGGGGCGCATGTTCCGGCACGTCTATCCGGCGTGGGACGATGCGGCGTTTGCACGGCTGCTCGACCGGCTGCACGTACCGGCCGGCAAGCCGTTTTCGGCGCTCTCGCGCGGGACGCGCATGAAGCTCGGCCTCGCCGTGGCGCTCTCGCACGGGGCAAAGCTGCTGCTGCTGGACGAGGCGACGAGCGGACTCGACCCGCTCGTGCGGGACGACATCCTGACGCTGCTCATGGAATTCACGCGCGACGAGCGCCACGCGGTGCTGCTCTCCTCGCACATCGTGAGCGACCTCGAAAAGGCGTGCGACTACATCGCGCTGCTGCACCGGGGCAAGCTGCTGCTGTGCGACGAAAAGGACCGCCTGGCGGAGCGCTTTGGCGTGGTGCGCGGCGACGCGCAGGCGCTCGGCGCCATCGCCCCCGCCGCCATCCGCGGCCGGCGCGACACGCCCTACGGCACGGAGCTGCTCGTGGAGCGCGCGCTGCTGCCCGCCGGCACGCAGGCGGGCGCGGTCAACCTCGAGGAACTGTTCCTCTATCTGGCAAGGGAGGCGGGCTGACATGAAGGGATTGCTGCTCAAGGACTGGTACCAGGCAAAGCGCTACTGCCGCATGCTGCTGTTCATCAGCGTCGTGTTCGCGGCCGTCTCCGTGTTTGCGGACAACCTGGCGTTTGCCTATTATCCGCTGCTGATGGGGGTGCTGCTGCCGGTCACGCTGCACGCCTACGACGAGCGGAGCCGGTTTTTGCCCTTTTGCTGTACGCTGCCGGTGCCGCGGCGTGCGATCGTCGCCGTCCGCTATCTCGAGATGGGGCTGGTCCTGCTGCTGGGCATCGCCCTGTTGCTGCTCGCACAGCTCGTGGGCATGGCCTGCGGCGTCGCGGACGCACTGCGTCCGGCCGCACTCGCGCCGATCGCGCTGCTCGCGCTGCTGACGGGGTGCGTGCTGCTGCCGCTGCTGTTCCGCTTCGGCACGGAGAAGGCGCGGCTGCTGATGTTCCTGTTTGTCGGCGCGTTCTGCGCGGCGGTGCTGCTGTGGCAGGACGCGCTGGCCGGCCTGCTCAGCGCCGGGCCCGCCCTGCTGCTGGCGGCCGCAGCCGCCGTGCTGCTGCTGTTCCCGCTCTCGTGGGCGCTCTCGGTGCGCATCTACCGCCGCCGCGAATTTTAACCTGCAACCCGCCCTTGACAGCCCGCCGCCAGAGACAGTATCATGTCAAAAGATGACAATTTTTGATTGGCGATGGGAGACGGAAACGGGGATGCAAACCAGATACAGACACCTGCTGCAGGCGCTGCTGCTGCTTGCACTCTTTTGCGCCGCCGGCCTGGCCGGCTGCCAGAACAATGCCCTGCCCGTGAGCGCGCCGGAACCCACGGCAGCGCCCACGGCCACGCCTGCGCCCTCGCTCTCGCCCTCACCCACGCCGGAGCCAACCCCTTCGCCGCGCCCCACGCGCTATCTGGGCGACGCGGAGGCCGACGCGCTGCTGCTCTCGCACGAGACGCTGGAACTGCGCCGCTCCCGCACGAACCAGATCCGCCTGTACGAGTCGCCCAGCCTCGACGCGCCGTGGGAAAACGCGCGCAACACGACCACCGAAACGACGCGCAGCGAGGTGATCGTGCTAAGCGAGACTTCCGCGCCCGACGGCACGCGCTTTTACTACGTGCGCACGGCCTTTGACGGCCGCGAGGGCTACATGCCGGTGGACGGCACGCGCGAGTCCGAGCTCCAGGAAGAGGGCGTGTCCGGCTTTGCGCTGATCCAGCGGCCCGGCTGCCCGGTCTACCGCGCGACCAAGGCCGGCAGCCGCGTCCTCGCGCGCGAGGACTATGCCGCCGTGCGCGTGCTGGGCAGCTATCGCGGTTTTTACTTCGTCGTCACGCAGGACGGCGTGTACGGCTATGTCGACCCGGCGCAGCTGCGCATGGTGACGCAGGCGGAGATGGAACAATACCTGGCTGCCGGCACGCTTGCTGACTCTGCGGAGACCTTCTCCGCCGCGGCGTTTGCGGACGCGCTGGAGGCGCGCGCGGGCGAAGCGGCCGAGTCGACGGAGGCGCTGCTGCTCGACGCGCTGACCCGCGCCGGGCTGTATTTCTCGCCCGGCTACTACCGCCACTTTGAAAAGCCGCTCGGCGACGCGCTGCTCTACCCGCAGGGGCTGTACCAGGACGAGGTGTACAACTCGCTGCTGTTCAAGCTATGGAACAGCGCGGGCAACCTGGTGCAGTGCGCCGGGCAGGAGACGGAGTGGGCGCACGTGGCCGACTATGCCGACGTGCAGCGCGGCGACCTGCTGTTCTTTGCCGAATATGCGGAGACGGACACGGCCATCGTGCAGCCCTATGAGGTCGTGCTGCGCGGGCCGGACTCCGGCTATGTGACGGCGTGCGGCGTGGCGCTCGGCGGCGACCGGATGCTGACCGTGCAGGACGGCGTCGTAACGGTCGTGGAATCGCTCAGCGAATCGCCGCTCATGGCCTGTTTCGACAGCGCACGGCGCATCTACCCCGCCGTGACCGACGCAAAGGCGCACCTGATCGAGTGCATGATCTCCGCCATCTACGACCGGCTCGGCACGCCCTACGACAACATCGTGCGCACCGGCGACGAGAGCTACGACTGCTCCGGCATCATCTGCTGGACGCTGCGCACGCTGGACGTGCGCCGCGAGCGGCGCGACGACGGCACCGAGATGCAGGAAACCACGGCCTCCGGCCTGTCCAACATCCAGAAGCTCTACCGGTTTGACACCGTGATCGAGACCGAAAAGCTGAACGAACGGCTGCGCGTGCTGGAGGACATCGAGCGGCTGGAACGCGGCGACCTCGTGTTCCTGTACAACGAGCAGGGCACGCGCATGGGGCACGTGATGCTCTACCTCGGCGACGGGAACGTGATCCACTCCACGACCGTGTCGGACGAATACCGCGGCACGCTCGTGGCCGGGTTCCGGCCGGAGCTAAAGGAACTCTACGCGTGCGCGCGGCGCATCGCGTCCATCTCCCCGATCGGCTGAGCGCGGCGCATCGCGCCCGTCGCCCCGATCGGCTGCGCGCGGCGCTTTTGCCGGCCGCGCCCAAGCCCGCCCCGGATCCCCCGCCCCGCGGCCACGCGCCG
>OLGD01004811.1_pt1 | contig 10608 bp, 7 predicted proteins | sample 1605311 | NCBI WGS metagenome assembly OLGD01 (sample SAMEA3888917, study PRJEB22519) | human gut metagenome | biome: human gut; feature: human-associated habitat; material: faeces | place: Denmark | collected 2010 | reverse complement strand
TCAGCCACGGTCTTGATGGCGGGGTTGGTGGTGACGATCTGCACCTGCTCCATGTACAGGGCGGCCACAGTGGAGAAGCCCTCGACCTTGCTCTCGAACAGGTTGGTGCCGTTGTAGGCGTAGGCCATCACGTCGGACTGGCAGAAGGCGAAGTCAGCGGTGCCGTCCACCAGCTCCTGCACGTTGGCCTGAGAGCCGTTGCCCACCAGACCCACGACATTGACGCCGGCGTTGTTGGTGGCGTGCTGGGCGATGACGGAGCCGAAGGCGTAGTAGGTGCCGGACTCGCCGCCGGTGACGAAGCGCAGGTTGCGGGAATCGGTGTTGCCGGCGCCGTCCTTGACGGCGGCGACCTCAAAGCCCTTCTCGGAGAAGTACTTGGCAGCGCCGGGGTGATAGGGCACGGAGGTGATGGAAGCGCCGTACTCCAGGCTCAGCTCGCCGTACTTGGCGTGGCTGGTGGTCAGGGACGCGGCGTTGTCGAAGATGTCCGCCACGAACTTGTACACGTCGTCGCTGGACACGTCATCGCGGGCCAGGATCACCGCGCCCACGGCCACGGTGGTGGTGTCGGTATGCTCAGCGGTCACATCGCCGCCGTCGTCCTTCTTGTCGCCGCAGGCGACCAGGCTCAGCGCCATGACCAGCGCCAGAACCAGTGCAAAAAACTTTTTCATGTTCTTTCTCCTTATTGATAGATAAATTGTTTTCCTCTTCCTGAAAAACAGCTTTTTCCGCCGGCCGGTCGGGCACGGCGGTGTTCAACGGTGCCATTATATCGCAGGCGTAAACTTTTTGCAATATCTAAATGCGGAAAATTTCATTTTTCTGCGGAACGATTTTCCCGTCCGTGCGGACATTCCGCTTTTCTTGGTCGGCATTTCTTTCGGCAAATCCGTAGTTTTGTCTGTATCATGGTACTTTTTAGCGGCGGTCTATTCATAATGCTAAATTGTTTTATGCAGGAACGCCCCGCAAGAAGTGCATTTTCTGCTGGGAAATCCTGCAAAATAACAGAGGCGGGGCAAAGCCCCGCCTCTCAGCTTTCTGTCACATTCAACAGCTGCGCCGCAGCAGTTCGCATACCAGTTCATAGGTGCGCTCCGTGGAGGGCACGCTCAGCCGTTCCCGCACGGAGTGTACATCGTGCAGCTCCGGCCCCATGGACACCGCGTCCAGACCGGGGATCTTCTCCATCAGCAATCCGCACTCCAGACCGCCGTGGGTGGCCTCCACCACGCCGTCCTTACCGGTAAGGTCCTTATACGCCGCCAGCAGCGTATCCCGGAACTGCGACTCCCTCTTGTACTGCCAGCCGGGGTATACGCCCCGCTCTGCCACAGTGCCGCCCGCCAGCGCCGCCACAGCCCGCACGCGCTGCGCCAGCATCAGCTTCCGGGACGCGATGGACGACCGGATGGAGAACGCGATGTGCAGTCCGTCGCCGTCCAGCTTCACCACGCCCATATTCAGGGATGTCTGCACCAGACCGGGGAAATCCGTGTCCATAGCCTCCACGCCCTGCGGCATGGCCGTCAGCGCCTGCACCAGCGTCACGGTGCGCTCTGCGGACACGGCTTTTGCCGTCTCCGCCGCCGCGCAGGTCAGCGTCACATCGGGGTCGGTGACGGCGTACTCGTTCTTCAGCACCCCCTCAAGCTCCCGGATAAACGCTTCGAACGCCCGGCCGCTGCCCTTGGGCAGCGCCACCGCCGCATCGCAGCGGGAGCAAATCACGTTGTCGAACTGCCCGCCGGAGAAGGCCGCCAGCCGCAGGCCGGGGAACTTCTCCAGCGCTGTGGCCAGTACCCGTCCCATGAGGCGGTTGCCGCTGCCGCGTCCCAGATGGATGTCCGCACCGGAGTGACCGCCCCGCAGGCCGGCCACGGTGATGCCGAAGCCCTCCATGCCCGCCGCATCGGTCAGCGCTGCGGGCAGCAGGCAATCGGAGCGCATGCCGCCTGCGCAGGACACGGTGAACACGCCCTCCAGCTCGGAGTCCAAATTCAGCAGCTTTTTGCCCTTCAGGTCAGAGCAGTCCAGCGCAAAGGCGCCGTCCATGCCCACCTCCTCGTCCACGGTGAACACCGCCTCGATGGGCGGATGCACCAGCGTATCATCCGACAGGATCGCCAGGATCATGGCCACGGCAATGCAGTTGTCGCCGCCCAGCGACGTCTTGTCCGCCCAGACCCACTCCCCGTCGGTCATCAGGTCAAGTCCCTCGCGGGTCATGTCCTTGGTGCAGTCGTCGGTCTTGGCGCACACCATGTCGATGTGTCCCTGCAGGATGATCGGCTCGGCGCTCTCATGGCCGGGAGATGCCGGCTTCCAGATCACCACGTTGTTGCACGGCTCCTGCCGGTACTTCAGTCCCAGTTCCTTGGCAAAGCCCACGCACAGATCGCTGATGATCTTCGTGTTGCCGCTGCCGTGGGGCACCGAGCACAGCTTTTCAAAATATGCGAACACCTTTTCTGGCTTCAAGCCTTTCAAAACAGCCATTTTGATACTCCTTTCCCATGCGGCCGCGGTCTCCGCGCCGCCCATTCAGTATAGCATATCCGCCTGCCGAGCGCAAGCAAGTCCCTATGTGCCCACAGCCCATGCTTTCGCATGGGCTGTGTATGCAGCACACATTATCAGAAGTCGCCCAGGCCCATATCGTCCTCGATACCGGGCGCTTCCTCGTTGTCCTCCTCGGTGGGAGGCGCGGGGATGAATTCCTCCAGATAGGCCTCCTCCGGCAGACCAGCCATATACGCCGGCAGGTTGATGATGATGCCGTCGATGTTATGGGGCAGTGTCATTTGGTACGTTTCCGTTGTCTCGCTGCCGCCCTTCTGCTGCATGACCTCCACGGTCAGCTCCAGCTTGTCGCCGATGACGGTGGTCAAGCAGCGCTCCTTTTCGTACAGCTTGGAGATCTGCTCGCCGTTCACATACACAGTGATCTTATAGGGTGCCTCCACAGACTGGCCGCCCTTGTCCACTGCGCGGTTGTCGAAATAGACGGTGTGGCCGCGTCCGATGCGCAGCATCAGCACGGCGACGAGCACCAGCACCAGGATAAAGGCGATACGGATGAGCCACGAGCGTTTCGTCGTTTTCATGCGGTTCTCCCCTCCTCCTCGGCCTTCTGCTCAATGGCCAGCTGCTGACCCAGCGTGCGGTTCTCCTTGCGCTTCTTGGCCTCGTACATGACCAGTGCCACGGTGATAACGGCGTAGGACACGAACACGCGGAAGTACTCGCCGATCATGGAGTCGCCGGTGATCTTGGTTCCGGCGGCCGGCGCCACGATGAACATGGTATGGAACAGGAGCACACCCAGGAACACGTTGCCGATGGACGCCTTTTCCACGGAGGCGCCGCCCACCAGCAGCGCGGCGATGCAGAACATGCCGACGTTGGTATGCGCCGTATAGGTGGGGAAGTTGCCCATGTTTTGCAGATAGATGATCATGCCGAAGCCCGCAAACACGGTGGACATGACGATGGAGATCAGGCGGGTGCGGTCCACATTGATGCCGGCGTCCCGCGCCACATTCATGTCCTGTCCCACCGCGCGCATGTCCTGTCCCAGCTTCGTACGGCGGAACCACACGATGAACAGGCAGGCCAATGCGATGATGATCAGCGTCAGCACGGGGATCTTCACGCCGCCCACGTAGATGGCCAGCGCATTATCGATGCTCTGCCGCATCTGCAGAAGGCTGACTGTGTTGCGGATACCAAAGCCGCGGGGCAGCTTCAGTGTGTTGTGGAGGATGGGGATGATGGGCCCCATCATATACAGCACCACCAGCTGGTACACACCGGTCATGCAGTAGGCGATAAAGTAGCTGGTGACCATCTCGCGGCCCTTGGCGCGGTTCAGGATGCTGCCGCACATAAGACCCAGCAGAATGGACAGGGGGATGGACAGGATGGCCGCCAGCACCAGACCGGGGATACCCCAGATCTGCCAGTCCGCCACCAGGATCAGCGCGATCTCGCCGGCCATAGCGCCCAGCGTCATGGCAAAGTTCAGACCCATACCGGCCATAATGGGGATCAGCAGGCTCAGGATCAAAAAGGCGTTGCGCCCCAGACGGGTCATAGCCTCGTTAAGTATGTAGCTCACCGGCAGGCCGGACACGGGAATGAGCACGGCGCAGATGATGATAAACAGGACGGGCACTGAGTTTTTGCCCAGGAATTGCTTTACGTCGAATCTCTTACCCTTCATGTCAGCGCCCCCTTTCCGTCTTTCTGGTCAGGGCATAGAGGATCATGCCGTTGGATACCACGATACGGATGACCTCGCTCATATCCATCTGGAAGGCGGCGCTCATCACGGTGGGGGTCATGGTCACCACGCCCTGATACAGGATCGTACCGATAATCACATTGCCGATGGATGCCTTATTCACCGACGCGCCGCCGATAAGGATGGCGGCCACGGCGGGCATGGCCATCCAGAAGGGGCCGTTGTACAGCTGTATGAAGCCGAAGCCCTGCTCATACACCAGAATACCCACAGCACCCAGCCATGTGGACATGATCACGGAGATAAGCCGCATCTTGTCCACGTTGATGCCCGCTGCGCGGGCAAAAGCGGGGTTGGAGCCCACAGCGGTCATGGCGGTGCCGGTCTTGGTGTGCAGGAACGCCCACATCAGCACGGCCAGCAGCACGAAGAACAGCAGCGTACCGGTGGGGATCACCAGATTGATGCCGATGCAGTTCAGGTCGATCGGCAGCACACTGGCCAGTGCCTTGTCATAATAGCCCTCCAACGAAATGACGGTACGCAGACCGCTGGCGGAGAAGCCCCACACCATGGTAGGGTGCTTGTACGGCAGCAGCAGCCACATCATGCACATGAAGGACACGGACGAGAAGCCCACGTAGGTGGCGATCATCATTTCGCCGCCCTTGATCTTGTTCAGCAGCCAGCCATAGCCGCCGCCCAGCAGCAGCGCAAAGGGTGTGGCGATAAGAATGGCCATCAGGAAGCTGGCAAATCCCGTATAGCCCAGCTCGATGGACAGCGTGGCACCCAGCAGTCCGGACACGATACCCAGCGGCAGGCCGAAGTTCAGGCCGCAGCCGGAGTGTACCATGGGCACCATGGCCAGCACCATCACGGCGTTCCAGCTGAAACGGGTGATGATATTGGTGATCTGTGTGGGGAAATCCAGCCCCACGCAGGGCGCGGCGATGAGCAGCAGCAGCAGGAAGCACGCGATGATCAGACGCGGCAGGCCGAAGCTGTCCACCAACTCTCTGAATTTTGACTTGTTTCCAAGTGTGGTCGTATTGCCCATTTCTTCCTCCTTACTTCACCTGACTGACCATGAGCATACCGAACTCCTCGGAGGAATGGTCAGCAGGCAGGATACCGGCGACCCTGCCGCCGGAGACGATGGCGATGCGGTCGCAGATCTGGCGCAGCTCCTCCAGCTCGGAGGAGATCATCACCACCGTGACGCCGGATTCGCGGTTAAATTTCTTCAGCGCCTCCAGCACCAGCGCCTTGGCGCCCACGTCGATACCGCGGGTAGGCTCGGACACGAAGAGGAAGCGGGGCTCCAGCGCGAACGCCTTGGCCAGACACACCTTCTGCTGGTTGCCGCCGGACAGCTCTCTGGCCTTCTGGCTGGAGCCGGTACACTTGATCTGCAATTCATCGATATACCGGTTCGTCACCGTGTGGATGGCCTTTTCGTCGCGCCATGTGAAGAACCCCATTCTCTTCAGGAACTTGTTCTGCACCTGCATGGCGGGGAACGCCACGTTCCACTCCAGTGACTCATCCAGCAGCAGACCCACGCCGCGCCGATCCTCGGACACAAAGGCCAGCTGGGAGTCCAGACACTTCCGGGGGCTGTTCAGCGCGATAGGCTTGCCGTCGAATTCCACGGTGCCGCCCGCCTCGTACAGGCCCATAACGCCGTTGGGAATACCCAGCTTGCCCTGGCCGGCCAGACCGCCGATGCCCAGGATCTCGCCCTCCTTCACGTCCAGATCCACGTTGCGGACGATCTCGCCGGGCATATCCACCCACAGCTTGCGGATGGACAGAATGGTGCGGGCATCGGAGTGGTCGCGGATGTCGTGGGCAGCGCCGCCGGCAGCCACCTCGCGCCCCACCATGTAGTGGGTGATGTCGCGGACGTCCGTCTCGCGGGCGGCCACGTCCTTGACAACGTAGCCATCCCGCATGATGACCACCTTATCGCACACCGACAGGATCTCCTGCAGGCGGTGGGTGATGAAGATCACGGCGATGCCCCGGGAGGCCATGCCGCGGATGGAGTCCAACAGCGCCTGCGCCTCCTGCTCGGTGAGCACGGCGGTGGGTTCGTCCAGGATCAGCAGCTTCAGGTTCTCCTTGCTCAGCTCGCGGGCGATCTCCGTAAACTGCTTGTGCCCCACGGGCATGCTGCTGATGACCATCTTCTGGTCGATAGCCACGCCCATCTTCTCGATGGCTTTTGCGGCGCGGTTATCCATTTCCTTATAGTCGAGAGTGTCCAGGCGCGGGCCGAACACTTCTGAAATGACGCTTTTTTTCTTGGGCTCGCGGTTGAGGAGGATGTTCTCCGTGGCAGTAAAGCCGGGGATCAGCGAGAACTCCTGATGCACCATGCCGATGCCGGCCTTCAGCGCATCAAAGGGGGTGTTGAACTGCACTTTTTCTCCGTCGATCAGGACATCCCCCTCGTAGCCGCCCGTCTCACGGATCACGTCCATGCCAAACAGTATTTTCATCAAGGTGCTCTTTCCGGCGCCGTTTTCGCCCACCAGACCCAGCACCTGCCCTGCCTCCAGGGTAAAGTTGATGTCTGTGAGCACCTGATTGCCGAAAAAGCCCTTTTTGATATTCCGCATCTCAAGCAGCGGAGCATTGTTCTTTTCCATATTCATCCCTACCTATAGCAGCGGGGAGGGAGGATGCCCTCCCTCCCTGCTTTAATGGTTGCTTCAAAAGCCTGTCGTCAGCTGATGGTAAAGTACTTCTCCGGGATCTCCACGTCGGCATTGCCCATGAAGTGGCCGGGATCGCCCATGATATAGGTATCCTGATAGATCAGGAACACGTTTTCAGACTTCGCGCCGGTGGTGGCGTTGGTGTAGCTGGCGCCGTTCCAGGCCGCCTTGGGAGAGTAGACCTGCAGAGCGGCAGCCACATCGTCCATGTCCTTCAGCTCGCTCTTGCCGTCCAGCACGTTCTTGGCGTGCAGAGCAAGACCGGCGGACAGGGTGTAGCCGTAGGAGTAAGCCCAGGTACCGAAGTGATCGGCGCCGCCCTTCTCAACGATGGCGGACTCGACCTTGGTCAGGATCTTCTCGAAATCACCGGCTTCCTCGGTCAGATCCAGACCCAGCGCGCCGGGATAGCCCATCAGGGGGGAGGGCAGGTCGGCCTCGATGAAGTAGCCGCCGCACTCCAGCAGGCGCTTCAGCAGAGGCTCGGTGTGCGCATCGTTGGTGCAGAAGTAGGCAGCGTTCTGGCCGTACTTCTCGACCCAAGCGGGCACCTGCTCCAGAATGTAGGCCTGAGCGCCGGAAACGCCCACGTCAGAGGTAGGATCGGGAGCCGTCTCCAGGACGAACTTCATGCCGAACTCCTCGCAAGCGGCCTTCATGATGGCCACGCGGCGGCTCATGGTCTCGTAGGACATGTGGCGGGGGAAGGAGATATGTACGAAGGTATCGCAGCCCAGCTCGTGAGCGGTGCGGATGATCAGATAGCCGCGAGCCACGAAGTCGTTGTTGCACACCAGATCGGCAGCGGAGCCGATCTCGAGCAGATCCTCATGGGCCTCGCCGGCGATGCACAGGATGTCGGGGCGGATCTCCTTGATCTTACGGAACGCCTCGGTGGTGCCGGGGACGGACTGGTTGACGATGATGGCCTTCATGTCGGCGTCATCAGCCAGGTTCACGATGGTCTGGATGGTGGTCTCCAGCTCCTCGGTGAAGTTATCGGGATAGATGGCCAGCTTGACCATATCCTCACCGTACAGGGCCTGGAAAGCCTCGGCGCCGCGGCGGTCGTCCTCGGACTGAGAAACGGAGCCGGTCACGATGCCGATGTGGACGTTGCCCTCGGTTTTCGTGTCAGCGGTCTCAGAAGGAGTCTCGGTTTTGTTGCTGCCAGTGTTGGGGGTGGGGTTGCTTTTGCCGCAGGAAACCAGGGCCAGGGCCATGGTCAGGGCAAGCAGTGTGCTCAGCAATCTTTTCATACATGCCTCCAATTCGTTTTTTTGCAAGCATTTCACAAGAGACCTGCAAATAGTTGCTATATATGATACCTGAATCATTCGCATTTGTCAACAGAACAGAAACAAAAAACTGATACTTTTTTTCGTATTACGGACACTTTTCATGAGAGTTATTCCTATTTCCCCTCCAGTTTTCTCGCTGAGCGCTCTATTCATTTTTTGGAATAAAGAATCTGATGCGCATATCAGCTACCCATTCATTTCTATCCATTTTCTTCCCGTGCAGCCTACAAAAAGACCATATTTCTCAAAAAAGCAAAAAATGGAGCACCGGTAATCCCGGTGCTCCATTTTTTAATTGGATTCAGATTCTTCCGAACGCCCTATGGGCTTAGCCGATGCCGCCATAGATGGCGCCCAGGATCAGGGCCGCCAGAGAGGCTGCGCAATACACCCACTTGCCCAGAGGATAGAACCAGCCGCCAATGTCCTTCTTGCCAGCGGTGCGGCCCTCGTGGACAGCCGCCAGAGCAGTGTCCTTCTTCATGACCCAGAAGAACATGATACCGGCCAGCAGAGCGCCCAGCGGGCAGATGTAAATGGAGACAACGTCCATCCACTGAGAGGTCCAAGGCTGGATGCACAGGGCGATCACGCCGCCCACCGCGCCGATGATGACCACGGACAGCACACGGTTGGTGTGGAGCTTCTCCTGCAGGAAGGCCACGGGAGCCTCATACAGGTTCACGATGGAGCTGACGCCTGCGAACAGCACGCAGATGTAGAAGATCATACCCACGATCCGGCCGCCGGGCATGGCGTTGAACACATTGACCAGATAGACGAACATCAGGCCGGGGCCGCCCTTCATTCCAACGATGCCGTCACCCAGAATGACTGCCATGGCAGGGATGATGACGATGGCAGCCAGCAGAGCGGCGATGGTGTCGAACAGGGCCACGTTGCGGGCAGAGGAAGGCAGGTCCTCATCCTTGGGCAGATAGGAGCCGTAGATCACGGAGCCGTTGCCCGCCACAGACAGGGAGAAGAATGCCTGACCGAATGCGAAGACCCAGACCTGAGGATTCAGCAGGCCCTCGGGCTTGAGGGTGAAGATGTACTTGTAGCCCTCGCTGGCGCCGGGCAGAGTGCAGATATAGATGCCCAGGATCACAAACAGGAAGAACAGAGCGGGCATCATGACCTTATTGGCCTTTTCAATGCCGTTGCCCACGCCGAATGCCATGATGGCCAAAGAGGCCACCAGACCCACGATCAGCCATACGCCGTTGCCGATGCCGAAGATGCCATTGCTGAACATCATGCTCAGGGCCTCGCCCAGAGTCTCTGCCTCGGGAGCGGTGCCGCCGAAGGTGCCGCCGATGGTCGCCATATCGGTGCCCATAGCGTACAGGCTGCCGGAAATACCCATCCAGCAGTACTTGAAGATCCAGCTCATGACCACGGTGTAGCCGATAGCCAGCATCATAGAGCCGACGATGGGGAGCGCGCCGATGGCCTCGCCCAGCCGCTTATTACCGGTGCGTTCCTCGGTAGCCTTGCCGAAGGAGATCACGGGGCCGCCCTGTGCCCAACGGCCCAGTGCGAATTCCTCAATGATACCGGTGGAACCGATCAGAAGTACGAACAGGAAGTAGGGGATCAGGAACGTCATGCCCCCGAACTGCTGCACCATGATGGGGAAGCGCCAAATATTACCCATACCAACGGCAGAGCCAATGCAGGCCAGAATAAAGCCCCATTTGCTTTGAAAACCGTCGCGATTTTCCAGAGTTGCGTGTTTGTCTGACATAGTTTGCCCTCCTAAAGACACAGATTGGTGTGATGATCGGATGTGGCACTTTTCAGATCGGCTCACGCCCGATGGGTGGCCGCAAGCGGCGCACCCAAACGGGACGGAACCTATTCAAGCGCCCGGGCGCGATGAAAACTGAGACAAAGGAACTTGCTGGAAATGCTGCGCTGAAATCTTTTTATTTAATTGTATTTCCCGGAATTACTTCTCCTCGTTGGCGTAGGGCTCCAGGAAGGCGTGGAAGTGACGCATGGGCAGCTTGTGGCCCCAGACGATCCGCATGTTGGGGATGGACTCGCGGTCCTCATACAGCGCTTTGACAGCGGCGATGACGTAGTCCAGGTGCTCCTGGGTCAGGCGGCTGCGGTCGATGGCGAAACGCACCACGTTGGCCAGCTCAGCCTGCTGCTCGGGAGTCTTCAGGTCATATTCCATGGAGAAGTCGCCCAGCTCGGACACGCGGATACCATAGCGGCGGATCAGCTCCAGAGAGAAGCCGGTGCCGGCGAAGGTGGTATGATCGCGCTTGCCGTCGAAGAACTCATCCATGTTGATGTACACAGCGTGGCCGCCGGC
>OLGD01004810.1_pt1 | contig 10609 bp, 7 predicted proteins | sample 1605311 | NCBI WGS metagenome assembly OLGD01 (sample SAMEA3888917, study PRJEB22519) | human gut metagenome | biome: human gut; feature: human-associated habitat; material: faeces | place: Denmark | collected 2010 | reverse complement strand
CCTTTCCGTTTTCGCCTATGATGCGCTTCGGGCCCCAGCAGTTGTTGATCTGTATGCCCTCGACAATGGCTTCATCCTTCTCGTCGGGAACCGTGGGCATCTCCTCGTCGCTTTCAAGGCAATATAGCTTGACTTCACCGTCGCCCAAACGGGTTGCCGCACGGCCGACATCGATTGCTGCATTGCCGCCGCCGATAACGACCGTATCGCCGCTTATTGCGGTGGTCTTTCCGCTGTTTACGCTGCGCAGGAAGTCTATGCCGCCGATGACACCCTCAAGCTCCTCGCCCTCAATATTCAGGCGAATAGCCTTTTGAAGCCCGATGGCAAGGTAAAATGCCTTGTAGCCCTGATTTCGCAGCTCGGGAATGGTGACATCCTTGCCGACCTCAACGCCGCACTTAAACTCAACGCCCATGGCTTTGAGCACCTCTATCTCGGCGTTTACGATGTCCTTTTCAAGGCGGAAAGAGGGTATGCCCTTAGTAAGCATGCCACCGGGGATCGGGTCTTTGTCGAAAACGGTCACGGGATAGCTCATGCTTGCCAGAAAATATGCGCAGCTCATGCCGGCAGGGCCTGCGCCGATAATGGCGATCTTCTGCGTGTAATCTATCTCATCGCCTTTGTGGCGGAGCTTCTTGGGTATATAGCGGTTGTCCGCATTGAGCTCACGGGAGGCAACAAATTTCTTTATCGCATCGATGGAGACAGGCTGGTCGACCGTGCCTCTGGTGCAGGCGTTCTCGCAGCGTTTGTTGCATATCGAGCCGCACACCGCAGGGAAAGGATTGTCCTGCTTTATAAGCTGAAGTGCTTCGTCATATCTTCCCTCGCCCGCCATTTTGACATAGCCCTGAATTGCGATGTGTGCAGGACATGCGGTCTTGCACGGCGCCGTGCCGGTATCGTAGCACTGGATCTGATTATCCTCACGGTAGTTGTAGTTCCAGTTCTTTTTACCCCAGTCGAGCGTTTCATCCGGCAGCGTGACGGTCGGGTACTCGACTGGTCCTTCATGGGTACACAGCTTTTGTCCGAGCTTGGCAGCGCCCGTGGGACAGATTTCGACGCACTTGCCGCAGGCAACGCAGTTTTCCGGCGTGACCCGCGCTCTGTATGCCGATGCCGAGCAGTTGGGGTTATTAAAAAGCTGCGAGCAGCGCAGTCCAAAGCACGAGCCGACGGTGCAGTTGCAGATGCCGAATATCTCATCGGGGCCGTCGCCGTTGGTTATCTGATGCATATATCCGTTTTCCTCGCAGCGCTCAAGTAGAGCAACGACCTCGTCGTAGCTTGCTTTCTTAACATCCTTGCCGGTCTCCCAAAGATACTGAGCATAGTCGCCGACGAGGATGCAGACATTGTCCTCAAGCTCGCCGCAGCCCTCGCCCCGAGTTACCATTGCCCTGCGGCACTGACAGGGGGCAATGGCGAACTGATCTTTCTCCTTATAGCGCTCCAGCCAATAGGAAAGATGCTCGACATCGAGCGATTGACTCTCTTTTGGTATCGCCTTTTCCACTGGGATGACATGAAAGCCCAGACCTGCGCCTCCGGGAGGGATCATGTGTGAAATGCTTTCCATCGGCAGATAGCTCATCTGATAGGAAAACTCTCCGACCTTCTCGGGCACACGCTTAAAAAGCTCCTTGTTGTAGACTAAATTCTCAGAGCTGCCGACAACGAAAACGGGAATGAAGTACTGTTTATGGCGGTCTTCATTGTGCCAGTTATATTCGACAATGCCGATCTGCGCAAGCTCCTCAAGAAGCTTTTCAACACGGCCGACCTCCCAGCCGAGCTTGTGTGCGACCTCGGCCGGAGTGTAGGGCTTGCGCACCTTCATCTTCAGCATCAGCTGCGCCATCTCGTCTGTCAGGATCTCGTCGAGCATCCAGTATTCCGGACGGGTTTCATCCATCTTGGTCTTACCGAGGGTGACATCCATACAGTCGGTTATATGCTTTGCCAGTTTTACTATAAGGTCTCTCATACACCTGCTCCTTTCAGCGTCGTGATATGGTGAAGTGGTCACAAATAAAATAGCACTTAGATAATTGTTTGTCAATAAGAACATGAAAAAACCGTCGGATTTTCCGACGGTTTTTTCATTATCCGGCTTATATAACGGAATATGGCCCTTCGATAGCACTCATCTGACCGCTGCTTGCGTACCTGCGGGCGTTCTCAATATCCCTCTCGACTAAGCATTTGTACACGGTCTCCATGTTGTCGATAACGACCTGAATGCCGTTTTTCTCGATGAACATCTCATACATGCCCTTCTGCGGCTGGATAGTTGAATTATACAGGAGCGCACAGAACGAGTTCTGACTGATAATATACATCTTATGATAAAAATCAGTTATCAGCGTGCAGGTCTCGTGCAGTCCGTGCGGCTTTTTGACCTCGTCGAGTATCTCACCGAGCTGTGCTATCTCCTCATCGGAGGCTCGCTTTATCACGAGCTCAACTATCAGCGCATCCAGCGCAACACGGCTTTCGGTAAACGAACGGAACTCGTGCGCATTTATCTTGCCGCCGTTATAGCGGATGATCGAAAAAAATGTCTCCGTGTTTCCGTTGGCGATGTAATCGGCAACATATGTTCCGTGGCGGGGCTTGACCTCGACAAAGCCCTTTGAGGCAAGCTCGCTTATGCCTGCATTGACAACAGTGAGGCTCACGCCCATGATCGTACAAAGCTCTCTTGCCGGCGGCAGCTTATCTCCGGGCTTCAGCTCGCCGGAAAGGATCTTATTCTCGATCTGACGCACAAATATCTCTCGCACCGACGGTGCGCTTATTTTATTAAAGGTCATAGTGTCCTCCGGTAAAAATGCATTGCTTAGGCTGATATACTACACCAAAAAGCAAAAGCGGGCAATCAATTTTTATCCCGGCTTTCTGTGCTAAGCTTACAGCCTGTCCAGTTCTTTGTCACTCATACGGTATTCGGGTGCAACATTGTACACCGCCTCTGCCCGACGGCGGACGACCCGACGAAGGGGAAACGCTCCGGACTTTTTGCACCACTCGTAGGTTGTGTAATATGCAATATCTACCCCTATCGGAGCTATCGTTTCGGCAGGCTCCGAACTTAGTATAACTTCGGATCTCTGACAGTTAGCCGTCAACTGTATCATCCATTCATCGACCTTGTGAGTGGCGTCGAGAATGTCCAGCTCCTGCAAAAGCTCCAGACGAAACAGCGCGCCCGTGAGCTCCGGTCCAAATTCTATTGCTACGGTCAAAAATCGGTTGCACAATATCCACATCCGCTCAAAGTCGTTTGCCGCAGAAATGAAGTCGTCGAAAAAATCCTCCCTGTCCAGACGGACATCCGAAAGGATCTTGCCGATTATCTCTTTTTTTCCGGCAAAATTGAGATAAAAGGTCGAGCGGGCAATGTCCGCCTCACGGCAAATATCGTTTACTGTCGTTTTTTCATATCCGAGCTTGCGAAACAGCGCCACTGCGGCCGCTATGATGCGATTTTTAAGCTTTGCGGTTTCGTTCAGCATACCGATCTCTCCTTCGGACAGTGTGTCCATTCTTTTCGGACATTATATACGAAAATGCGTTTTCTGTCAAACCGTTCTCAAATCGTGTAGGCAAATATAAAGCGTGTTTTTTGTGAGTTATATAGAATGTAAGCTGCGTTAATTGAATGACAATCAAGCTTTTGGTATCATTATCCCAATGCTTTCAGATTAAAAAATCGGAGGAGAGGAAATGAAAGACCTGAAGCATCTCAACTACTTTGAGGACCTTTTGCAGGACAGCGGAAACGAGCTTGCCGATAAAGCAAGGGCGGCGGGCAGTATCTGCATCGGAACGACCTGTTATCAGATACCGGAGGTGCTGCTCAATCTTCCGGGCTGCTTTGCCGCGAGAATGCGTGCACCGAGGACGGGCTCAATGGAAATGGGCACCTATTATATGACAAGTCTCAACTGCGAATTTGCCCGTGCGCTGCTCGAGCGCTGTCTTGAGGGTAGCTATGGCTTCCTCGACTGCATAATCGAGCCGTTTGCCTGTTCGCAGATGACAAGCACCATGGAGAACATCGAAAAGCTGCATCTGTGCGACAAGGATAAGCCCGATTTCTTTGTGCAGCATGTCGATACGCCAATAAAGGCCGACGAAAACGCAGTGCGCCACCTGACGAGAATGTGCCGTGCGAGGATACTTGAAAAGCTGCATGAGACCTTCGGCGCGGATGTTTCCGACGCTGCGCTTCGTGATGCGGTGATGCGGTATAACGAGATATGCGATGTAATAAACGAGATCGGCAGCTACCGTAAGCTTGACGATCCGACAATTACAGGCTACGAATTTGCGGTGCTGTGCCTTGCGACCTACTGTGCACCGTGGGAGCTTGTGATCGAAAAGCTCCGTGAAACGGCACGAGAGCTTAAGACCCGCAAGCCGGATGCAAAAAAGCAGTTTCGCATCAAGGCGGTATTGGCGGGCAGCGAGATCGACGATCCGGACTTTGTGAAGCTCATTGAGGATGCCGGCGTAAGGGTGGTTGCCGACCGCCATTGCTTCGGCTCGTTCCCCGGACGGATGCCGATCGAGCTTAACGATGCCGACGATGTTCTTGAGCAGATTTGCCGCCACTATGTCATGCAATGTCAGTGTCCCCGTTACATGGACAACGACCGCATTGCCGAGCGAAAAGCGTATCTTGACAGGCTGGCGCATGAGTATGACGCAGACGGTATAATTTTGCAGCAGATGAATTTCTGTAATTTCTGGCCGTACGAGAGAGCTGGCGCAAGCCAGATACTTTCGCGGGAGTACGGCTGGCCGGTGCTGAGCATCGACCGCCCGTATGCGGCAGGCTCATCGGGGCAGATACGCACCCGTATTCAGGCATTTGTCGAAAGCGTCGAGATCAAAAGACTGCAGGGAGGTAAGAGCTGATGGGAAAACGGATGAACAACGAAGCGCTCGGAAAATTCTACAACGGTGGCAGAACAAAGGTGCGCCGTGAATGGCGAGGTCTTGCCGATACATGGTTTGATTATAAGTGTTGGGTAAAAACATGGGGAATGCTGTTCAAATTCCTCTTCAACCTCCAGAATCTGAAGGGCTTTCTGCGCTATCGCTGGATGCTCAATTATATAGCCACACCCGACTTTCTCGACCGCTGCAACGAGGGGCTGAGAGGTAAGCAGCTTCGCCTGTCGCACATGGAATTCGGCTTTATAGTCAAGGAGCTGATGAGATCGCTGACACTCATGTTCAAGGCCGACCAAAACATAGGCGGCAGCAAGGCACCCAGCGACAAAATGGTCATTATGGACGAAAACATGATGGAGGAGATAATGTTCGGCTTTCCGAACCTGTACTTCATGTGTCCGCAGGTCGCCGGCGTTTTTGCTCTGTGCGCCGTATCGCAGAATTCGCAGATACGCTATATCGACAAGGCCGAGGAATTCGGCATAACGGGCGATGTGTGCGCAATGCCCAAATCCGAGCTGGGTCTGTGCATTGAGGATGATACGCTCGATATCGGTAAATGTATGCTCCACTGCAACACCACCTGCGACACCTCGCTCATGGGCAACGGCATCGAGGATTGGCGCTACCGAAAGCCGAGCTTTGCAATAGCCGCCTCGGAGCACATCGAGGACGAGCTGGTGCTGGAGTATGCCGTCGACGAGATAAAGGCGGCGATAAGGTTCGTTGAGGAGCAGACGGGCGAAAAGTGGGATTGGGACGCCTACTTCCGCAACATGAGAGTGCTCAACGAGCAAACACGCATTTTCCTTGAAATACTGGAGATAAACAAGACTCCGTATCCGCAGGTTCCCGAAAATGTCATCAACCTCTACCGTGACATTTACTACACACGCATGCTTAACGCCGACGGAGAGTCTTATCTTGAAATCGACAGAAAAATTCGTGAGATCATGTACGAGGGCTACAAAAACAAGGAGCTTGTCTGCACCGAGATACGCCACCGTGCGCTGATATGGGGCGTTCAGGGTGAATTCTACACCGCATTCCCCAACTGGCTGCTTAACTGCTGGGGCATTGTCGGCATAACGCATATGCTCAGCCTGACCTCCACAAAGATATACGCCGACACCGATACGCCCGAAAACCGTGAGCAGGCAATGTACGATCTTGCCGACCTGTATGTCAACATGATAATGCGCAATCGCTCCGAAGGCGGCTTCAGGCTCGGCGTCGACGATGTTTGGCGCTTCTGTGAAGAGTTTAAAATGGATATGATCGTCATGTGTGAGCAGATAGCCTGCAAGGCACTGACCGGATGGCACGGAATCTACGAGGAGGAGGCGGCAAAGCGGGGCATCCATGTTGTGTGGGTACCTCATGCACTTCTCGACCCCCGCAAGGCAAGCCGGCAAAACATGCGTGACCAAGTAAACCGCTATATGCGCACGGTGCTCGGCGAGAAGCCGCTTGATCCGTTGCTTGAGTATATTGAGGACGACAATGCATGGTAAGGAGAACGACATGAACAAAATGATAAAAATTCCCGTGACTGCCGCCTGTGTCGGGGCGGGTCTGTTTGCCGCAAGTCTGCTTATATATTTTTTCAATTTGGACATGAAGCTTATGGCGCTTGCCGAACCGATCGTTGCCAAGTGGTACGAACGCATTGAGCGGCGGCCCATGGAGCCTCCCCACTGCGGATAACACATAAAACTTGAAATCAAAATCTGCTGTGATAAAATTTTTTACTTGAGGAGATCAACAAATATGAGCGAAAATTTGATCTATTGCTATTCCGGCTCCGGCAACTGCCTTGACATGGCAAAGAATATCGCAAAAGAGCTCGGCGATACCGAGATCGTTATGATGCGGAGCTTTCCGGTCAAAACCGATGCGACCGAGGCAAAGCGAGTTGGCTTTATTTTCCCTTGCTATGGCGGCGGTCTGCCGGGCAATGTGGAAAGCTATGTGAAAGCGATACACATCGGCATCAACGCATATAAATTTGCCATCGTACAGTATGCCGGCTACAAGGGCTGCGGCCTGCACAAGATAGACAAAATAGTGGACCTCGACTACTGGAATGGCATGTCGAACCACTGCTCATGCATCTGGCTGATGCCGCATTATCTGACTATGCCGCCGCTTCCGAAGAAGCTGTCGCAAAAGCGCAGTGAAGCAGCGGCAAAAAGATTTGCTGCTGATATTAAGGCAATGAAGTGCAGCGATAAAAAGCCGCCCAAAGGCACCGTTTTTGCGCTTGAAAGCAAGTTGCTTTCCTCGCAAAATACAAAGCGTATCAAAAAATTTACCGTGAATGAAAACTGCGTCAGCTGTGGACAGTGTGCAAAGATATGCCCTCAGGGCAATATTACATATTCCGGCGCAAGACCTGCGTTCGGCACGAATTGCATAGGCTGCCTAAGCTGCGTGCAGTATTGCCCGAACAAAGCCATAAACATCGGCAGCATCACCAAGCACCGTGCTCGCTATCACAATGCAAACATTACTGCTGAAGAACTGACGGAAAAGACTTTTCACATCGAATGATATCAAATGTTGTAAAATAAACGCACACTGTGCCAAATGACGAAGGGAGATAACATGGGAGTTTGGAAAAAGACTCAATGCAACTTCTGCGCTCTGAGCTGCGGCTTGGAGATGGAGGTTGAAAACAACAAGATCATCAGCGTTCGCCCCGACCCGGACAGTCCCCGCACAAAGGGCTACTGCTGCCGCAAGGGCAGAACGGCAAAGTATTTTGTCGACCACGGCGACAGAATAAAGCATCCCCGCAAAAGAGTGGGCGACCACTACGAGGAGATAAGCTGGGAGCAGGCGTATAAGGAGATCGCCGAAAAGGCGAACAAAATCATCGCCATGCACGGTCCCCGCTCATTCTCCGTTCTCGGCTGCGCACTCGGCTCTGCGCAGACGCCCTATGCAACGGCAAAGGCGCTGCTCAAGGCCGTCGGCAGCCAGTATATCTTCAATCCCATCGGCATCGAGTTTATGGGTAACTGGTGGAGCCACGGCAAGATCCTCGGCGACCAGATGCATTTTCTCGAGCCGGATGATCACAACAACGAGGTCATAATTTACTGGGGCTCGAACTCCTATGTCTCGCATCAGATACCGGATGCAAGGAAGGTGTGCCGTGAGTTTTCCGAAAATCCCGACAAAATGGTCATCGTCGTCGATCCCCGTCTTTCGGAGACGGCTCGTATGGCGGATATGCACATCATGCCCGCCCTCGGCTCGGACTCGCTGTTTATGCGTGCGCTCATTGCGATCATCCTCAAAAACGGTTGGGAGCATAAGGACTACATAGACAAGTATGTCGCCGACTGGGACAAGGCGAAAAAGTGGTTTGAGAATGTAGATATCGACGAGAGTCTGCGTGTCTGCAAGATACCGAGGCAGCAGGCTGAGGAGTTTGCAAAGATACTCACGACGAAAAAGTGGGGCGTGCATCAGGATCTCGGCCTGTTTTTCGGCAGACACAACACGCTGAACAGCTACCTGTGCATCATTATCACGATCATATGCGGAATGGCGCTTGTTAAGGGCGGCAATGTCGTACCCGAATGTGTTATAGAGCGAGGAACCTTCTCCGACGAAAACGACCCGAAGACCTGGCGCACTCCCGTCACAAACCGATTTCCGGTCCTGAATGTTTTCCCGGTCGGCATCATTCCCGACGAGATACTCGGCAAAAACCCCGACCGCATACGCATCATGTTCACCTCCTTCGGCAACCCTCTGCGCAGCTATCCCGACAGCAATAAAATGAAAGAGGCGTTAAGCTCACTTGAGCTTCTTGTCGCCATCGACTGCACCGAGACGGAGGTCACGCAGATCGCCGACTATGTTCTGCCCAGCAGGACCACCTACGAGGGCGGCGACTTCAACGCATTTACCCTCAACTATCCCGAGATCGTGTTCCAGTCACGAAAGCAGGTGCTCAGACCCGAGGGCGAGCCCCGTGAGGATGTTCAGATCTTTGCCGAGCTTACCGAGGCGATGGGGCTTATCCCCAAGCTTCCGCAGTGGCTGTACCGTGCGGCGGAGGACGCCGTTATTACCGGCGACCGCATGTCGTATTTCGTTAAGCTTCTCGGCTGGACGGCGGCAGGTCACCTCAAATACTTTGACCAGCTCGCAACGGTGATTGCACTGACGCTCGGCAAGGCGTATGGCTCTGCCGCAAGAGCGATTTCGTGGGCAGGTATGCTCACCAGCCCCATTTGCGGAAAGAGCGTCGTCACCGTCAAGGCTGACGAAAGGAAGCACCCCATTCTGACCAAGCTGCCCATGTTCAAGGACTGGTGTCAGATGGATGCGGCATTTGAGCTTGTCGACAACCACCCCGAGGGTGCGATCATCGGCATGAACGATCCCGATAATATGCTCAAGAACCATATCCGCACCAAGGACGGCAAGTTCCACACATGGTGCAAGGAGATCGACGAATACATGGAGCGCATCACACCCGAGGCCGAGGAGGAGGCGCTCAAGCTTCAGGGCGGCTGCAACATGATCCTTTCGGCAGGCCGCCACTCGGACGACGGTATGAATGCGACCATGCGAAATCCCGCTACCTACAAGCACCGTCAGCCGTATACCCTCGCAATGAACCCTGAGGACGCAAGGGAGCTGGGCTTTGAAAACGGGCAGATGGTCAGCGTGACGACGAAAGCGGGAAGGCTTGAGATCCCTGTTGAATACACTTGGCAGACAAGCCGGGGCTACTGCATGATACCCCATCATTTCGGATACACCTTTGAGGGTAAAAAGGTCGGCGAGCACTGCAATGTTCTGACCAGCCACGAGGATCTTGAGGAACTAACCGGCAACCCCGTATGGCGCTATACGCCGTGCAGGGTCGAGGCGATTTAAGGAGGTTAGGTCATGGCAAATGCGAAGATAAGAATTAACGGCAAAAGCGTCACCGTTCCCGAGGGAACGACCATACTTGAAGCCGCAAGAAAAAAAGACATCTACATTCCCACGCTGTGCGCATACGAGGGCTTAAAGCCCAAGGCCGCATGCAAACTGTGCATGGTCAATGTCAAGGGCGAGGACAAGGAAAAGCTCGCCTGCGCCGTCAGGGTCACGGACGGTATGGTCATAACGACAGACTCCGACGAGCTTTTCAAAAAGCGCAAGGCGATAGTCGAGGAAATGTTCCGTCAGCACACCGTCGACTGCCACCACTGCATGCGCATCGGCTCAACGCTGGCAAAGGACTTTGACCCCAAGTTCTGCAAGGACTGCTACTTCTGCGACTGCGTGAAGGACGGCTTCTGCGAGCTTCAGCAAAAGGCGCTGGAGTTCGGCGTGGATGTGCTGCCCTTTGAGCCTCACGAGCATGATTTCGGCATTGACACCTCTACCGGCAGCGTTATCCGCAACATGGACAAGTGCATCAAATGCCGCCGCTGCGTTGATATCTGCAAGGCACAGGGCGTCGGTATACTCGGCCTGATAAAAACCCAAAACGGTCAGACCGTGGGTGCAAAAAATAGCCTGAAGGCCGACGGCTGCATCCGCTGCGGCAGATGTGTCGAGGTCTGTCCGACGGGAGCGCTGTATATGCTCGAGCACAAGGACGAGGTCGTGTATTTTGCGC
>OLGD01004800.1_pt1 | contig 10650 bp, 10 predicted proteins | sample 1605311 | NCBI WGS metagenome assembly OLGD01 (sample SAMEA3888917, study PRJEB22519) | human gut metagenome | biome: human gut; feature: human-associated habitat; material: faeces | place: Denmark | collected 2010 | reverse complement strand
TATGAGGCTTAATCACGGGAAAAACGGAAGTAAAAAAATGGCTCCGGCAGCTGGATTCGAACCAGCGACCAAGTGGTTAACAGAAGCCGTTTTCGAACCCGGAAATACCTTATTCAGCCTGAAAGACCGTTCCTTTTGACGTTGTGAATATATCCTTTTTCTCCTGTTTTTTCAAGAAAATTCTCACAAAATTCTCACAAGTTTTTCGGCAAGTGCAGTGATTTTCCCCATCCGGGAAATACGGCAAGCCGCTCTTTCAACAGCGAGCACAAAAACAAATAAAGTCAACATGTCGACTATTTTTTAATATATCAGAAAAAATCCTTGACTTTCCCTGTTGACCGTGTATATTCCGTTAAATAAAGTCAACATGTTGATTTAATTTAAGAGAGTGAAGTTATGAGAATCAAGCGAGACAGATACTTGAATCAACTGATTGAGCGTCGCAATAATGGTTTGATCAAGGTAATAACCGGTATTCGCCGTTGCGGTAAAAGCTTTCTGCTGTTCGAACTGTTTGCGGAATATCTGAAAGAAAATGGCGTGAAGGATGAGCATATCATCTCTCTGCCGCTGGATGACGATATCAATGAAAAATACCGAGACCCGCATGAACTGTCCCTTTATGTCCGCTCCTTTGTGAAAGACAGCTCTGCGACCTATTATATTTTGCTGGATGAGATTCAGTTTGCGATTTCGCGGGAAGAACTTAAAAATCCGGACGTCCCGGTCCGGCTGTACAGCGTGCTGAACGGACTTCTCCATCTGCCCAATGTGGACATTTACGTTACAGGGAGCAACTCAAAGATGCTCTCCAAAGATATCATGACGGAATTCCGCGGGCGTGGCGATGTCGTTGAAATACATCCTCTGACATTTCAGGAATACTACGCCTGCTGCGCCGGTATGGATAAAATTTCAGCATTTGAAGATTACGCCACTTATGGCGGCCTGCCGTTGGTATTGAGCAAGAAAACAGATACCGCCAAGATCCAGTATTTGAAAAATCTGTTTCAGGAGGTCTATTACAAGGACATTCAGGAGCGCTATCAGATCGAGGATTCGGATGTCATTGATGAAATGACCGATGTCCTATGTTCCGCTGTCGGTTCTCTGACCAATGTGTCTAAAATAACGAATACACTTCGCAGTGTCAAAAATCGCAAAATTTCGGATGCAAAAATCGCAGAATATCTCTCCTATCTGACTGATTCCTTTCTGTTCCGCCAAGTGAAGCGCTATGACATCAAGGGGAAAAAATATTTTGAAACGCCTTCCAAATTCTATTGTGAAGATATCGGCCTCCGGAATGTCCGCCTGAACCTGCGGCAGCAGGAGGAGACTCATATTATGGAGAATATCATTTACAATGAATTGGCCGCGAGGGGATATGCCGTAGATGTCGGTGTGGTCAAAACCACTTCGACCGGAACGGACGGGAAGCGGCACCAGAACAGTTGCGAGATTGATTTCATTGCGATTCTCGGACGAAAGAAATACTACATTCAATCGGCCTTGAATATCCCGGATGCGGAAAAGGAACGTCAGGAAGCCCGTCCCCTGCTGTCTGTCAATGATTTCTTTCAGAAAGTCATCATCACCAAATCAACGGCAAAACCGTGGATTGATGAGAATGGGATACACCACATCGGGCTTTACGACTTTCTTCTGAATGAAAACGCATTGGCTGAATTGTGAGTGGAGAAAGCGAAAAAAACTTGCAATATATTAGGTATGAAAGCGATGCAAGGGGATATAAGGAATCGCAGAATGAAGTTCTTGAAAAACTCATTTACAACACAATTCCCAAGTTCGGATAAGTCGAGAGTTTCGGCATACCCTGTTGCTGTCATTACGATCTTATTTTTCGGTTGTTTTCTCTATGTTCTCAATCCGGTCTGGGCGATTGTTACAGTTATCATTCTGCTGCAAATCGCCACCGGAATCATGCTCTCCTTCAACCATGAACGTTTCGGGATCTCCAACCGGAAGAAGGCATGGGGTGTTGTGGGGGCTTTTGCCTTAACATATCTCATCAGCCTCTGTTTTCTGATTCGTCATGAAGTGACAGGAGAAGCGATTTCCCTGAAGCTTGGAATTGGGACAGCCGTGTTGATTACCATTTTTCTGGCATATCTCTACTACTCCATGCTGAAGCACAATAATCCAGAGCAGCAAAAGTTGCAGGAAATGGATCAGCATATTGCCGAAACCAAGCAGCAAAACGAACAGATTTTGGAACAAACAGCCGCCATCCCCTATCTGGTCGATCAGGAAACCAAAGAATTTCACCGGGATCAGCAAAGATTGATTGCGGCAAGAATCGCATTCAAGTTTTCCGAGCGGGAGATCAAGATCATAGATTATCATGATAAAGGCTATACGCAGGAAATGATTGCTGATAAATTCGGGAACAGTGTTCGGACGATCCAGCGGGATGCCGCCAGGATTAACAAAATATACACGGATCGAGGATTACCCAAGCGCCTGCTTTGGAATAACCGGAAAAAGCTGGACTAACAGGGAATATTACCAGTTTTATTTGAAAAAATGAATATGGAATTTGAAAAAATATCTTTCGGAGCATACATTACCATTCATTCAATCAATCGTTTATTTCTGTAAAAATATGATGCAGGAAGCATATGGAAACAACTTATAAGAAGCTGTGGAAAATTCTGATTGACCGTGATATGTCTAAATCGGAGTTGCGTGAGCGTGCTCATTTAAGTTCCGTTACGCTGGCAAAACTTGGCAAAGGCGAGAGTGTGACAACCGCTGTTCTCAGTCGCATTTGCCAGGTGTTAGATTGCAATATCGGTGATATTGTTGACTTCGTCCCAACTGAAAAAGCCTCTCAAAAGACGGGAACCAAGGAGTAAGCCGATGTCTGCGTTGACTGATTTGATAGAACAGGTGAATGACCAAGGACTTCGTGAACGTCTTCTGGAAGAGGCGTCACGGCTTGAAAAGCAAAAGAAATTTGGCCTGGTTTTTGAGGAACATCTCCCTGAATGTACGCCGCTGTATGATATTCCGGTGAAGAAGGGCCGCCTGGTTGCGAGAAAAAAAGGTAATATCAATGAAATCTTCATGGTTATTGAAATAAAAGAATCTCTAGCAGCCTGTCGGACTTAAAAGCAAGTTCTGCGAGAAAAATCATAAAAGCATGATATATTACCAGTCAAAAAAAAGGTGTATGATGGCAGCGAAATTTGTGATATTGGACCGAGACACGCCAATGATGTTACCGCCAGATTTGCGAGACTGGATATCGGAAGACAGCATGGTGCATTTTATCGTGGATGCAGTGGAAGCGCTGGAAATAAAGGGTTTTGGAATAAATGAGCGTGGTAGCGGGAGTGCGCAATATCCGCCCCAAATGATGCTGTCGTTGCTGATTTACTGCTATGCGACGAAGCGTTTTTCGTCGCGAGAGATCGAGCGTGCGACCTACACGGATATAGCGGTGCGTTATATTTGCGGAGGGGATCTGCATCCTGATCATGATACGATCTGCGCTTTTCGGCTGAAGAACCGTGAAGCGTTCAAGGAGGTGTTCACGAAGGTCTTGCTGCTGGGTGTCGAACTGGGTCATCTGAAGAAAATCGGTGGAATCAGCATAGATGGAACGAAAATCAAGGCCAATGCGAGCAAGCATGCAGCGGTAAGTTATAAGCGCGCGGGAGAAATGATCGCCCAACTGGAGCAGGAGATAGAGGAATTGGTGAGAAAGGCGGAAGATGCGGATAGTGCCCCGCTGGATGACGGGCAGGTATTACCGGATGAGATCAAACGGCGGGAAGATCGGAAAGCGGCGCTGGAGCGTGCATGCCGGACCATGGAAGAGCGCTATGAGGAGACGCGGCGGGAAAAAGAACGGGAGTATGCGGCAAAAAAAGCGAAGCGGGAGACTGAGCGCCAGGCGGGAAAAAAGCCCCGTGGCAAGGATCCACAGCCGCCGTCTGAAACGCCGCCGGATGACATGCAGTATAACTTTACCGATGAGGAAAGCCGAATCATGAAAGCTGGAAACGGCAAACACTATGAGCAAGCGTATAATGCTCAGGCGGCGGAATGGCGGGCGGCATCGTCTCCGCCGCAATCGACGGCATCCGTCTCGCGGAAAAAATGCTGACCGTCTGATGCCGATGCTCCCGACACAACCGGAAGAACAGCACGCAGTTCATCTGCCCGACCCCTGGCTCTGGTTTCAGGCGCTGCGCTACACCGCCCCCTACCAGACTTCAATGCACCGTCACCCGGCGTGGCAACTGACCGCATCGCTGGAAGGGGAATTCCGCTTCCGTACGGAAAAAACGACCATGCATATCCGTCCGGGTGAATGGATCCTCATTGCGCCCGGTCTCCGCCACGACGCCGGCAGCGATTCGCAAACGGCCTCCGCCATTCAGATCTTCTTCCGTCATTTTCCCGCGGACCTCATGCCGGAGTTCGCCGGACGCTTCAATCTCCAGCGCAAAATCGCACTGACCGGAAGCATGAATTTGGAAACTCTCCGTCACATCCGGTCCGCCTTCATGCAGCATACGAAACCCGATGCGGCTTACTGCAGAACATGGAGCTGTACACTGGCGATATCCTTTATTGCAAACGCGCTCTCCGGGCTTCCGCCGGGTTCGCCGCTCAACGTTTCCCCCGCCATTCAGAAGGCGCTCGAATTCATGGAAAAACACTTTGCGGAACCCATTGGAGTGAAAGACATAGCTTCCATCGCCGGACTCTCGGAAAGCCGCTTTTCCGTCCGTTTCAGCGAAGCTACGGGTTTTGCGCCGATGCGCTATCTGAACACGCTCCGTCTTGCCTGCGCCCAGGACGCCCTTCTCGGCGGTTCAAGCGTGGAAGAGGCGGCTTTTTCCTCTGGTTTTTCCTCCGTTCAATACTTCTGCCGCTGTTTCCGCCGCGAAACCGGACAAACTCCGGGAGAATTCCGCGCGCATCCCTTCCGATAAAAGAAAAGTACACAAAAACAGAAGATTTTTATCATTGCGTTTCCCAGTCCTGTCTGCTATAATAGATCAGAAACCGAAAGGAAAATGCAAATGAAATTTGAAAATCGAGTTGCAGTCGTCACAGGCGGAGCGGGACGGATCGGACGCGCCGCCGCGGAAAAATTCTGTGAACAGGGCGTCGCCGTCGCTCTCGCCGACATCTCCATCGACAAAGCGGAAGCCGTCGCCGCGAACCTGCGCGAAAAAGGCGGAAATGTCCGCGCCTACGTCATGGACGTTGAAAAAACCGAAAGCGTTCAGAACGCCGCAAAAGAGATTCTCCGGGATTTCGGACGCGTGGACATTCTGATCAACAACGCCGGAGTCTGGCTCCCCGCGCGCTTCTCGGAAATGTCCGAAGAACTCTGGCTCAAAATGATTAATCTGAATCTGAACGGCGTCTTCCGCGTAACAAAGGCGTTTCTGCCCGACATGCTGAAAAACAAATACGGACGCATCGTCAATCTTGCTTCCATCGCGGGCGAAGTCGGTCTGCCGACGCAATGCGCCTACTCCTCCGCAAAAGCCGGCGTTATCATTCTGACCAAAACCCTCGCCATGGAGCTGGCAAAGAAAAACATCACCGTCAACAGCGTCTCGCCCGGCTGGATTGCGGATAATCCCGATCCGACAAAATTCACTTGGATCGGACGCTGCGGCGTTGGCGGCGAAGTTGCGGACGTTCTCCTCTTCCTGGCTTCCGACGATTCCGCTTTCATCACAGGCGTTGACTATACTGTCGACGGCGGACGCATCCTCGGTCCCCGCTTCGCGGAAGTCGGCGATTAATCCATAAAAACATCCAGCCCAGCCTCAAAGCAAACGATCAGGAGTGAACTATGAAAATCATACAAAAGAAAACGTTTTCTCTGATTGAACTCCTTGTAACGATTGCTGTTATCGCGATTCTCGTCGGATTGCTTCTTCCGGCTTTGAATGCGGCCAGGGAGAGAGGACGCGGCATTGCATGTGCGGCGAACTTGAAGCAAATCGGCGTCTTTCTGCTCACATACGCAGACGACAACAACAGTTGGGGCCCCAATGGAATCGATACCAATTTCCATTATTCCGGCGGAAATACGTTTGCACAGCTTTGGCAGGACCGCCTGATGCCTTATTACATGCCTGGTATTCCCGTTCGCCATGTACACCACGCGGAAGTCAAAGACGGCAGACGTAAAATTCGTCCGATCTTCACCTGTCCGGCAAGCGGATACACGGAATCATCGGAAACAGACAGCTCTCTTCTGTACCGGAACTACGGAATCAATTATCACATGGCGGCTCATGAGAAAGTCAACTCTCCATTTCAGGCATATGCCGGACTGCGGCTCGCTCGTCTAAGCAGTCCCTCCGAACGTTCCTGGGTGGCGGACCGCGGAGCAAATACCAAAACACAGCTTTTCAACCTCAATGTCTTCTATATTCAGTCCGGCGCGAAAAAGGATGTTGAAGGCTACGACATAGGTTATCGCCATGGCAACTGCGCAAACTTCGTCTTTGCCGACGGGCACACCGCATCGAAAACTTTCCGTCAGACGCCGGAATCCTACGAGGATTATTTCTTCTCTTCCGCAAAAAAAAGATAAAGGAGAACTTCCATGAGGCTCTTTTCAGCGTTTTTTTTCCTAGCCGTCTGCGGGATGCTTGCGGCAGGAGAACCGAACGCCATCATCAATGGAGATTTCAAACTCGGCTCCGCCGGCTTCGGGGTCTGGAGACTGGTGCGTTCAGATCTCAATCCGAAACTGGAGAACCTTCCGCTTTCCGTGGAAGATGGACGGCTTGTTCTGCGCAATCCCTATGGAGAATACTTTCAGCTCCGGAGCGCGGAATTCAATCTTCCCGCACACACGACCGCCAGGTTTCATACTCAATTTGAAGGACCTTCCGGAAAACTCAGCTTCTGCATCTTGCGCATCACGCCCGCCGGGAAGTGGCTGATTCACCGCCGCGACATCCGCGCGAACGGAAAATCGCAGAAAGTCGAAATCACGTTCGACACGGCAGAAAACGGCGGTGCATACATGCTGCTTGTTTACTCTCCGGAGAAAAGGACTCCTGCCGGAATTTATCGTTTTTCATCATTCCGCCTGAATGCGGGCAATGCTTTCGGAGATATCCACGCTGCAGTCGCGGTCGACAAACCCCTCTTTACGCTCGGAGAAGAGAAAACCGCAAAAATCAAAGTCAGTTTGAACAACAGCTCGGATCAGAACGCTTCCGGAATTCTGGATTTCTGCGTCCGCGATCCTCTTTTGGATATCGAACTCTATCGGGCAAAACTCCCGCTGGTTCTCAAAACGGGAACTTCCATCCGGGAATTTCAGATTCCATTGAAACGTTTCGGCTCCTTCACTACAAGAATACGCTGGAACGAAAAGGAGATTCCAAGCCTGCGCTGTCTCTTCTCCATCATTGGCAAATATCAGGGCAAAGAGTTCGCCGATCCGGCGAATGAGTTTGTGATTGGAGTCAACCGCGCACTTGCATACAAAAAGCATGGAGATGCGCAGGGCCTTGCACTTTGCAATGGCGAAACTCTTGACACCCGTTATGAACAGCTTCAGAAGATGGGCTGCCGCGTTCTGCGCGACTGGGACGGCGGCATGCTCTCCATCAACTGGGCGGTACTTGAACCGCAGGAAGGCAAGTTCGATTTTACCTATTTTGATCTTGCCGTCGACACGGCGCGCCGGCACGGAATTCTTGTCATGCCGGTTCTCGGACGCATGTTCGAAAACTTCTACAAGACCGCTCTTCCGCTGCGTCCGGCATGGCTTCAGCCGAAACTGATCCGCAAAGCAACGCCGAAAGGAAGCGCATCGCGGTACATTGTAAACGTTCCGCCCCAGGAGATCTGGAAACGCTACATCGGAGCAATCGCGGAACATGCGGGCAAACGGGTTGTCCTTTATGAAATCATGAACGAACCGAATCTCCACATGTCGCCGGAACTCTACTTGGAATACCTTGCATCCGCCTCCGAAACCATCCGGGAAAAAGCTCCGCATGCGACGATTCTCGGGATCTGCGCGACCGGAGATCAGGGGGGAGAGCTGCTCAAATTTATGATACCCTGCATCAAACTGGGTGCGCAGAAGTATCTGGACGGCATCTCGTTTCACCCGTACAACGCGCGAACGCTTGGCTCGCTCTTTCCCGCAGACCGCCAGATTCAGGAGCTTCGCGCCATTGCCGGAAAAACTCCGGTCTGGAACGGTGAAATGTATTATCTCTACGACTGGGAAAAACCGTCCGACGATGCAGATCAGACGAAATATACGAAAGCATTCCATCTGGCACAGCGCTTTCTCGTCGACCTGGGGGAAGGCGTAAAGCAAAGCTGGACGGTTCATGGAGATCAGCTCTGGACGGATATTTACCACGAGGAGTTTATCCGTTCCTATCAGACGGCGCCGGTGCCGAACGGCCTCTTTGCCGCCGCCAACGCGCTCGCACGCTACTTTGAAGGAGCGAAACCTCTGTACAAGAAGAAAATGACGAACGGCGCCGTTATCTACGGATTCCGCGGTAAAAACGGTGCTCCGGTCGCCGCGCTCTGGAACTGGGGCGGACACAAAGGGCTGTTTGCCGATCTGCGCGGATTCGTGGTTTCCGACCTTTACGGCAATCCGGTTGAAGCCGGAAAATCAATGGAGCTGACGGACTGTCCGCTCTATCTCCGGATGCCCGGTGTTCAGCCGGACGAGTTCGTCCGGAAACTGGAAACACTTCCGGTCCGCCTTCCCTCCCCGTTCCTGCCGTCGGACGTTGTGCGGGTTGCGGGAAACAGAGCGTATCTGACACTATTCAACATCACGGATCGTGAAATTTCCAGCACAGCAGGCATTCATCTGCCCGGCAGTGTCTCCGCCGAAACAGTTCCGTTCCGGATTCCGGCAAACGGAGAAATCTCTCTGGTTTTCCCGCTCATGCCGGGCAGCCTGGACGCAAAACCGGAACTGCGCGCGTTCTGCGACAACCGTATCATCCGCTTTCCTCTGCAGATACTGCGAAATCCAGTCCTGCATCCGGGAGAAAAAATCTCTCTCGGGGAAAAGGATTTCCGCGCAGAATTCACAGTGACCCGCACAGCGGATTCTCTCCGGATTCATGCGGATGTAACCGATGCGACCGACTCCGGAGCGGCTCTGAACGGAAAAGAGATCTGGGACGTTGACGGGATCGAGCTGTTTTTTGACATGCTCCCGAACATCCTTCAGCAGCGTCATTCCAAACTCTACCGCGACACGACATTCCGTCTTTTTCTCAATCCGCGTCTTCCGGAAGCGGAACAGCTGACCGCGTGGTGCGGCAAATCATATCTGAACGGGGTCCGCATTCCGTATCGCGTATCCCGCACGCGGAACGGATATTCCGCTGATCTTGAGATCCCGCTCAACGGATTCCGGAACAGTGATACGCTCGGTTTCGGAATAAAAATCAACGACCGCACGGTGTCCGGAAAAGTGCGTTCTCTCCGCTGGGGCGTTGGAGAAAAAGCCCACAACAACCGACTTCAATTCGGACTCATTGAAAAAGGAACAGCAAAATGAAACTGCATTTAATTCTCGCCGTGGCACTGTCCGCCGCTCTGCCGCTCTGCGCAATAGAATGGTCCCCCGTTTCCTCAGGCGCATGGAAAAAATCGGAAAACGGGGAAATGACCTTCAACGGTTCCCGCTTTGCGCGTCTTTCCGCAACACTTCCGCTTGAAAAGGGCGTTTTTTACAAATTCAGCTGGGAGGCCCGTTCCGCAAAGCCCGACGGAGGAAAATGCGTTTTCCTGATTATCCGCGACAAAAGACTGGCTCTGGGGCACCCACTCTCCGCAAACGGCGAGTGGCAGAAAAACTCTGTCTGGTTCTACAGCAAGACATCCGGCGACGCACGGGTTTATTTTGACGTTCCGGAGAAAAAAGACGCAAACTGGGAACTGCGCGGATTCTCAATCAGACGGTATACACCTCAGGAAGTGGAAAAACTTGTTTGGCGCGACAATTTTGAATCAGGGTCTCTTCCCGTAAATTTCTACCTGAAAAAAGAAACGCCGGGCAATTCACTGAAAATCATCAAAGACGACTCCTTCCTGAGCGGAACGCAGAGCCTTGTGTTTGAAGTCGGAGCATCGACGCCCCGTCCGGACGGAATCCGTTCGCATTATCTTCCGCTTCTTCCAGGAAAAAACTATCTGCTGACCTTCTGGGGGAAATCCGGACGCGACCTCATCATGCAGCCGGGCATCTCGCTCTGGGCTCCCTCCGGTCATCAGGGCAAACACTTCACCTCGCTCAAAAAGTTCGCGTTCACTCCCGAATGGAAAAAGTACACCATGGAATTCACCGTTCCGGAAAACGCATCGGAATACCCGGATATTCAGGAATGCATGGGAATGCTTATTTTCATGACCAATGACCCTGAAGCAAGCGGACCGATCTATTTGAATGAAATCAGTCTGAAGGTGATGCCATGAAGAAATAAATTCAAAAGAAACGTACACAAAACAGAAGATTTTTATCATTGCGTTTCCCCGTCCTGTCTGCTATATTAGACCAAAAACCGAAAGGAAAATGCAAATGAAATTCACAGCCATCCCATAGGAAAAGAAAAAGTTGAAAGATGATGGTTCTGGATG
>OLGD01004796.1_pt1 | contig 10664 bp, 6 predicted proteins | sample 1605311 | NCBI WGS metagenome assembly OLGD01 (sample SAMEA3888917, study PRJEB22519) | human gut metagenome | biome: human gut; feature: human-associated habitat; material: faeces | place: Denmark | collected 2010 | reverse complement strand
CGGCTGGCCATCCGCACCAGCGCCAAGCGGCTGTTCCCCAATTTCTCCTTCATCGACGCGCCCTATAATTTGAAATACTACAAGCCCGGTCATCCGGAGACGGAGATCGCCTACATGGGCTGCCGCACTCGCGTGATGGGCAACGTGTACGATCCCGACCGGGGCGACAAGCGCCGCAAGATCCCCGCTGGCACTCGTTTTGAAGATCTCCCCGAAGACTGGACCTGTCCCGTCTGCGGGGCATCCAAGAAGAACTTCAAGCCTCTGAGCGAGGCTTAATTCCGTGGGGCGGGGAGGGGCCCGCCTTTAGGCCCTTTCTTTCCGCCCCTTCCCCCAACTTTTCCGCTCCGTAAGGCGGGAAAGTATTCCCGTTGAAAAAGCCCGGACAACATCCGGGCTTTTTTCGTCCCTTGTGCGGGCGGGGGACACGGGATAGGGTGCCGTTGCGGAAGAGGGTGATCTCCTCGCCGCCGTTGATGGAGGCGTCAAAGTTGATGCCGTCCTGGTTGTACAGGGTCTCGATCGCCTTGACGTTCTCGGCAGAATCAGCGGTGTACTTGGTGTGGGCTGCATCGGTGAAGGTGCCGCCGTACATGTTGTTGATGATGGCGCGGGTGCCCTGGTCGCCGCCCTGGCCGCTGCAGTAGATGGCTGCCACGTTCTCGTAGCCGCCCTTGTACAGTGCGTCAACGGTCTTCAGGAAGCCGTCGGTGCTCCAGGTGTGCTTGTCGGTGTCGATGTACTGGTCTGCGCCCACTTCCTTGACCTTGGTCATGTTCACGGCCATGCAGTGTGCGGTCATGCACAGAGGATACTCGTAGTAGTCACCGGCGTCGTTCTTGCAGGCAGACTCAACGGACTCGTAGATGTCCTTCTTGGCGTCGTCGGTCCACAGATCGTTCAGCGGAGCCATAACGCCCTTTGCGCCCCAGTTGGCCACCAGACGCTCGGGGCCTTCCATGATAAGGTCGGGTGCGCTGCCGCCCTCGATGGCGGTGTTCACCTGGTCGTCGCCGTTGGTGTAGTCCAGGTACTCCACGGTGACCTTGATGTCGGGGTACTTTGCGTTGAAGCTGGAGATCAGGCCCTGAACGGTGTCGTCATTGCCCCAGCCGCCGATGGGGTAGGTCCACAGCTTGATGCTGGCTGCGCCGCCTGCAGTCTCAGAAGCTGCCGTGCTTGCGGCGGTGGAGGAAGCGGCGGTAGAAGTGGAAGCGGAAGAACCACCGCAGGCAGCCAGAGCACCGGCTGCACCCAGAACGCCAGCGGCCTTCAGGAACGAACGGCGGGAAATACAGTTTTTCATAATGGTTTTCTCCTTCGCATTCAATGCTTCACATTGTGGCGGCCTGCCGTGCCAGCAGCCGCTCTTGATGGCTCTATTATAGAAAAATATTTTCATTTTGTCCATTTGCGCTTTTCATAAGTTTTCAGAATGGGACTGTACATCTTGCACAAAAATGTGGGATATATGTTAAAATGTCAAGAATTTACCATTTTGTAACCAAAAAAATATTACAAAATGGTACAAACCCATCAAAACAGCAGTGAAAAATAATTTCGAAAAATGAAACCATTTTGAAACACTTTTTCACAAAGAGGGCCGTTTTTCTGCCAAAACTGGAAACTCTGCACAGAAGCCGGGCACAAAATGTGGGCAATGCGTCTCTTGCGAAGCGCAGGCAATTCTTTTATACTTTTTATAGAAGGTAAAGAACCCGGGCGGCGGGCGATTTGGGGCTGCCGCACCGGAAAAAGGGGAAAAGGAAAAATGGCAACGAATTTTTGGGAACTGCTGCAGCAGCATCAGAGCGACCTGACAAAATCGGGCCGTACCGTGGCGGATTATCTGCTGCAGCATCCGTCGGAAGCGCAGTATCTGTCCATCTCGTCGCTGGCGCGGGAGTGCCGGGTGGCGGAGGCGACGGTGTTCCGCTTCTGCCGGTCGCTGGGGTTTGAGGGCTACCACGAGATGCGCATCGCGCTGGCGCAGGCCAACGCCACCGGTGCGCTGGTCAACCAGCGGGAGCCGGACCCGGACGCGGACACTGCCACCCTGTGTGAGCACGCCAGCGCGCTGTTCATGACTGCCATCAACGGCACCCAGAACAGCCTTTCGCCGGAGGCAGTGGACGCGGCGGTGGCCCTGCTGCACAAGGCCCGGCAGGTGTTCTGCCTGGGTCAGGGCGGCAGCATGCTGATCGCAAACGATATCTGCGCCCGGTTCGCGGGCATCTCCACGAAGTTTCGCACGGCAGGCGACAGCCACCTGCAGCTCATCACGGCCAGCCTGATGACGCCGGAGGATGTGGTGCTGTTCGTCTCCTATTCCGGCGCCACCCGCGATATGCTGGAGACTCTGCGCGTGGCCAAAGCGGCGGGTGCGAAGATCATTCTGCTGACCCACTATGAGGACTCGCCCGGCGCGAAGCTGGCGGACATCGTGCTGCAGTGCGGCGCGCAGGAGAGCCCGCTGGACTCCGGCAGCATCCCCATCAAGGTGGCGGTGCTGTATGTGGCCGAAGTGCTGGTGCTGCGCTATATGCTGGACGACCCGGCCAACGCCAACGCGGCGCAGGACCGCACCAACGAAGCCCTGGCCGTCAAGATGCTCTGAGCAGCGCGCAGGCTTGCCGCTTCTTAAAAAACGAAAACGTCCCCGGGATGCAGCTGCCAACGCGGCGCATCCCGGGGACGTTGTTTGTTTTGGGAAAGACGGGGGGAAAGGGGACCGCCCTGCTGCCAACGAAAAAAGCCCGCAAGCATCCACTTGCGGGCTTTTTATGCCGGTGGTGGGGGTCGAACCCACACGATGTTGCCACCAAGGGATTTTGAGTCCCCCTCGTCTGCCATTCCGACACACCGGCCAATGACTGAACAAAGTTATTATACAGGATTCGCCGGGTAAAATCAAGTGCGGATTTTGCCGCACGGGCGGGTGCGGAAGACTCCGTATTTTGCGTCTTTTTGCACCGCGGGACGACGCATTTGAAAAAGCAAAACGAAAAAACATGCAGACAACGTGGATTTTGTAAAAATGGGGGCCCGGCGGGCGTGCCCGGGCGAGGAGGCGCAAAGATTGACGCAGATAAAATGAAAATGGTATCATGATAGGGAAAATTCCGCAGCGGAAAACAGGGGAGAAAAAATGGCAAAGGAACAGACTGCGACCCGGGAACAGATCGAAGAAGAAATGCGTCAGCTGCGCAAGGTGTTCAGCTCGGTGCGGCTGATCCCGGCGGAGAATGTGCAGGGCAGGAAGGGCCGCAGGCCCTGCTATGCGCACTGGAAGCGGGACCGCCCGTGCGAAAACTGCGTGGCCCAGCGCGTACTGCTGGAAAAAAGCCGCAAAAGCAAGCTGGAATATATGGGCAGGAACCTGTATGAGGTGACGGCCAGCTACATCGAGGTGGACGGAAAGCCCTGCGTGTTGGAGCTTTCCCAGAAGATGGACCGCAGCCTGCTGCTGGGCCCGAACGACAGCGAAAGGTTCATCACTGCCATTACCAGCGAGCGGGAGCGCGCCTACCGCGACCAGAGCACCGGCGCGTACAACCGCCAATACTATAATGAAAACTACCACGGCCGTGCCATGACGGCGGGCATCGTCATGCTGGATCTGGATGACATGATGCTTGCCACGGATGTCTACGGCCGCCGCGCCGGAGAAGCCGTGCTGGAAACGGCGGTCAATGTCATCCGCCGCAGCCTGGAAGAAAAGGACCGCATCATCCGCTTTGACGGCGATATGCTTTTGCTGCTTCTGCCGGACATCGGACAGGAGGACTTCAGCCAGAAGCTGGAGCAGATCCGTCTGCAGCTCAACACGACCAGCGTGCCGGGGCGCTCCTACCTGCGCATGTCGGCAAGCATCGGCGGCGTCTGGGTGGAAAATGCGGATCTGGACGACGGGGTAGAGCGTGCGGAACAGCTGATGAACTATGCACGCATCCAGAAGAACCGGACGATGGTCGAGCAGCAGCCCCAGCAGGCGGCCGCCGTGCTGCCGCACTGCCGCCAGAGCGCGCTGATCGTGGACGATTCGAGCATAAACCGCATGATCCTGTGCCAAATGCTGGGAGACCAGTTCGACACGGCCCAGGCGGGCAGCGGCGAGGAATGCATGCGCCTGCTGGAGGGGAACCCCACCGGTGTTTCCGTTGTGCTGCTGGACATCTACATGCCCGGCATGGATGGGTTTGAGGTGCTGGAAGCCATGAACAAGCGGGAACTGCTGGACGATATCCCGGTGATCGTGGTCTCGACGGAGGATGCCAAGAGCGCGATGCACCGGGCCCTGCTTCTGGGTGCGGCAGATTACATCGTCCGCCCCTTTGATACAGATGTGGTGTACCAGCGGGTGGTCAACACCATCCACATGCGCGCAAAGCACCGCCGCCTGAGCGCCATGGTGGCAGGGCAGGTGTATGCGACCGAAAAGCGCAGCGAGATGATGACCGCCATCCTGAGCCGGGCCATGGAACGGCTCGGCGGCGAGAACCGGGATCATGCCCGGCACATCCGCATCCTGACCCAGATGCTGCTGGCGCAGCTGGTCCGGGCGGACGATGCCCACCCGCTGACCCGTGAGCAGTGCCAGATCATCGGCATGGCGGCGGTGCTCCACGACATCGGCAAGATGGAGCTTGCCGATCTGCGCCCGAACGGCTGCGATGCCGGCACGCCGGAGGATGCGGCGCGGATGCAGCAGCACACCCTGCTGGGTGCACAGATGATGGAGGAACTGGAAGCCTACCGCGACGAGTATTTCGTCCAGACGGCATACCAGATCTGCCGCTGGCACCACGAGCGGTACGACGGCTCCGGCTACCCGGACGGCCTTTCCGGCGAGCAGATCCCCCTTGCAGCTCAGGTGGTGGGCCTGGCGGATGCCTATGAGACCCTCGTCTGCAGCAGCCCGGAGGTGCCGTGCGGCACAGCGGTGAAGATGCTGTGTGAGGGTGCGTGCGGGGCTTTCAGCCCAGTGCTGCTGGACTGTCTGCAGAAGATCGCGCCGGAGATCGACGAAGCTCTGCGCGACCCGCGGGAAGCACCGTGAGCGGAGAAAATGATACAGACGGAGGGCAGGCCGCAGCGGTCCGCCCTCCTTTTTTGCGCGGCGAGATGTGAAAAGACAAGTCCGGTCCTTGCCCGGGGGCACGGCCTGTGGTACACTGAAGAAAACTGTGCCTGCACCGGGCACAAAACAGGAGGGACCCACCTTTGAAACATCTGCATCGGTTCGCGCGGCAGGCGGCGGCACTTGTGCTGGCGCTCGTGCTCTGCCTCACACTTGCGGCACCGTCGGCGCTGGCGGCCACCACCATCGGCGGGGCGGACACCACGCTGATCCCCGCCGAGGAGGAAAACTGTCTGAGCTGGCTGTTCGGCTCCGGCGATACCATCACCATGCCGTATCTGAACATCAAGGGGCAGGGACTGCGGCGCAACGTGACGCTGGACCTTGTGGATTGTCTGGTGGGCATCACCTACACGGAGCTGGGCTCCATTGGCAGCTATGTCAGCGCCAGCGCGGCCCAGCAGGCCTGGAAGGCACAGGCGGTGGCCGTCCACTCCTATCTGGAGTACCAGAAGCAGTACGGCTCCTCGGCCAACGCCCTCATCTACACCCCGGTGGACCAGATCCCCTCCGCGGCGCGGGAAGCCATCCGCAAGGCGGTGGAGCCGGTCAAGAACGAGATCCTCACCTACAACGGCAGCGTCTGCGACGCGGTGTGGTCGGCCAGTGCAGGCTACAACACCCAGACCGGCGTCTACGGCACCTGTTCCAGTCTGGACGCCTGGGGCACCGATGTGCCCTATCTGCAGAGCGTGGAGAGCCCCTATGAGGAGCAGTACCACAACAAGCTGCGCCGGGTCATCGGCAAGGATTATACCTATACAGAATATAACGACAGCCGCACCGGCGAGCCCTACGTCAGCGCCGACACCACCCACAAGAGCCTGGGCGGCTTCGTGCAGTACAACACCTTTGTCTCCAACGGGAACAGATACCGCTACATCGGCCAGTTCGTTTCCTCGCGCTACTGCTTCGATTTCGGCGCGGACGAAAGCGGCACCCCCTGCATGACCTACTATGGCTACGGCCACGGCGTGGGCATGAGCCAGTGCGGCGCAGTGGGCTATGCGCAGGAGCAGGGCATGAACTACAAAAAGATCCTGCAGCATTACTACCCGGGCGCCGGCATCTCCACCAGCGGTTCCGGCGGCGGCTTCTTCAGCTGGCTGCACAGCCTGTTCCACTGGTAAGCAGTGCCAGCAAAAAGAATTGCAGGCAAAACCTTCTCAAATCCGGCCGGATTTGGTATACTATACAATGTTTGTGATTTTGTGAGAGATCATTGAAGATAAAACCCCATAGGAGCAGAGAGCAGAATGGATCAGGAAAAGGAAAACAGACAACAGGCAGAGCGCAGCCGTGAGCTGGCGCAGCGCATCATGCGGGAGCTGACCCCCGCCGGGGTGCAGGTGCTGGGCGGCAGCGGTTCGCTGGAAAAGGCACTGGAAAAGATCGGTGCCCGGATGACGCAGCAGGCCGAGGGCGGCGCGCTGCTGGTGGCGGAGGACCCGGAGTGGACCGAGCTGCCCGCCGTGCAGTGCGATCAGGTGCTGCTGGTGTGCGCAGACAGCGCAGTGCTGGCCGGCTGTGCGCAGCAGCTGGCAGGGCAGGGCTTTGCCCGGGATTTTGGGTGGAAAACGCGCGGCAAGGCCCAGCAGACGGCTCTGTTCCGCCGCAGCCCGGCGGCGCAGGACCCGCAGGAAATGATGCTGGATTATGAGCGGGCACTGGACGACCTGCGGGAGCGGATGCTGCAGGCCGAGCGCACCGAGGCTGAGCAGGCCGCCCAGCTGGAACGCCTGCGCAGCGATCTTTCGCTGAGCCGCAGCCACGAGCAGAATCTGGAAAAAACGCTGAACAGCGTGGTGAACTCCAGCTTCTGGAAGGGCACCTGGCCGCTGCGCTATCTCGTCAGCAAGTGCCGCAGCCTGGCCCACACCCTGCCGCCGCTGGTCTTTCTGGGTAAGCTGCGCCGGGTGGGCATCTCCGGCGTGCGGGCGCAGGCAAAGGCCAAAAAGGAATACGCAAAGCTGTTCCCGGGCAAGACCATGCGGGCCGACCGTTTTGCCAGCGCCGAACTGCTGGTGAAGCAGGCGGCCAGCCAGCCCGCCGCGCCGTGCATCAGCATCGTGGTGCCGCTGTACAATACGCCTCAGCAGTTCCTGGTGGAGCTGCTGGATTCGGTGCAGAACCAGACCTATCAGAACTGGGAGCTGTGCCTTGTGGACGCCGGACAGGATGAGACCGTGGGTCAGACCGTGCAGGCACGTGCCGCTGCGGACCCTCGTATCCGCTACCAGAAACTGGAGAAAAACGACGGCATTGCGGGCAACACCAACCAGGGCTTTGCGCTGGCCACGGGCGAGTTCATCGCCCTGCTGGACCACGACGACATCCTGCACCCCTGTGCGCTGTGGTATGTGGCACAGGCCATCGCCGAGCAGGGGGCCGACTTCGTCTACACCGACGAGGTCACCTTTGAGGGCGACATCGACCATCGGACCGTTTACCACTTCAAGCCGGATTACATGCTGGACAACCTCCGCTCCAACAACTATATCTGCCACCTGAGCGTGTTCAGCGCAAAGCTGCTGGCGGCAGTGGGCGGCGACGAGCGGGCGGAGTTCAACGGCAGCCAGGACTACGACCTTTACCTGCGCCTGACCGAAAAGGCACACAAGATCGTGCATATCCCGCACCTGCTGTATTATTGGCGCTCCAGCCCCACCAGCGTGGCCAGCAATATCTCGGCCAAGACCTACTGTCTGGAAGCAGCCGTCAAGGCCCTGTATGCCCACTATGAACGGGTAGGCGTGCCGGTGGACGCCGTGACCATGATCCCGGACACCCCGGGCTTCTACAAGACGGATTACACCATCACGAAGCCCGGCCGGGTGAGCATCCTCATCCCCAGCTGCGATCATTCCTCGGACCTGCGCACCTGTGTGGAGTCCATCTACCGCAAGAGCACCTACGAGGATTTTGAGATCATCGTCATCGAGAACAACAGCAAAGAAAAGGCCACCTTCCGCTGCTATGAACAGCTGCAGAAGGAACACAAAAACCTCAAGGTGATCACCTGGCAGGGCACCGGCTTCAACTACAGCGCCCTGAACAACTTCGGCGCCAAGTACGCCACCGGCGAATATCTGTTGCTGCTCAACAATGACACCGAGGTCATTTCTTCGCGCTGGATCGAAGAAATGGTCATGTATGCCCAGCAGCAGCGCGTGGGCTGCGTGGGCGCAAAGCTGCTTTACCCGGACAACACCATCCAGCACGCGGGCATCGGCTTCGGCTTTTTGACGCTGGCGGCCCACATGCACAAGAACTTCCCGGTGGGCCACCCCGGCTACATGGGCCGTCTGGTCTACGCACACGATGTGTATGCCGTCACCGCTGCCTGCCTGATGGTGCGCAAGGAAATTTATGACGCTGTCCACGGCCTGGACGAGAGCTTTGCCGTGGCCTTCAACGATGTGGATTTCTGCGTGCGCGTGCGGGAGGCCGGCTACACCAACGTGTTTACCCCCTTTGCCCAGCTGTACCACTACGAGAGCAAGAGCCGGGGTCTCGACGAGGACCCGGTCAAGCGCAAGCGCTTCGTCTCGGAGGTGGAGCGCTTCCAGAAGCGGTGGGCAAAGCAGCTGGCCGCAGGCGACCCCTGCATGAACCCGAACTTTGACCTGATGAAAGAGGACTTCAGCTTTGATATCAAGCCGCTGGAGTAAAACCCTCTCAGTCTGCTGCGCAGACAGCTCTCCCGAAGGGCGAGCCTTATGAGGGATTTTTGATTGAAAAGAGGAACCGCAGTGGAGCTTTCTGCCTGCATTGTAGTCTATAACGGCGCGGAAGAAGCGCTGAAAGCGGCCCAGACCGTGCTGGAATACACCCGCCGCCACCCGCTGACCCTGTATCTGGTGGACAACGCCAGCCCGGATGGCAGCGGCGACCGCCTTGCCAAAGCGGCAAAGGACGGCACTTTGCACATCCGCGAAAACCAAAAGGTGGAGGTGCTCTGCCGCACCGAGAACGGCGGCTTTGGCACCGGGCACAATACGGTGCTCAGCCTGCTGCAGAGCAAAGTACACTTCATCCTGAACCCGGATATCCAGCTGACGGCAGACACCCTCAGCGACCTTGCCGACTGGATGGCGGCGCACCCGGACGCCGTCATGGCCCGCCCGGCCCTCACCTTCCCGGACGGCAGACCCCAGCGCCTGCCGCTGCGCCGGTGCAATGTGCGGGCCATGGCCTACCGCCAGCTGCCCTGCCTGAAGTTCTGGGCCAAATACAACGAGCGTTATCTCATGGCAGATAAGGACCTGACAAAGCCCACCGAGATCGAGTTCTGCACCGGCAGCTTCTCGGCGGTGGACACGGCCGTGTTCAAGGCTGTGGGCGGTTTTGATGAACGCTACTTCATGTATGTGGAGGACGCCGACCTCACCCAGAAGATGCGCACCAAAGGCAAGGCGTATCTTGTGCCCCAGTACACCGCCATCCACGCATGGCACCGTGCTGCCCACCGCAGCCTGAAGCCTTTTTTGTGGCAGCTGCGCAGCCTGATGCGCTACTTTTCCAAATGGGGTTTTGCGTGGTAAGATAAAAAATTTTTGCAACGGCTTTTCCGGAAATTTTGCCGGAAGGGCCGTTCTTTCTTGCTTTTTATGTGAATTGATAGTAAAATAAAGTGAGCTGTTATCTCCTTTTGCAGGAGAGGACAGTGCTGAACAAGTTGACAGCGGACGCAGCTCCGCTTTGAATCCATACGCAGTCTGGCCGGTACGCCGCCCGGGCTGCGTACAGCTGCACAACTTTTTACAAAAGATTAAAGGAGTGCACAAAAATGAAAGGTATCATTCTCGCCGGCGGTGCCGGCACCCGGCTTTACCCGCTGACCATGGTCACCAGCAAGCAGCTGCTGCCGGTCTATGACAAGCCGATGATCTATTACCCCCTGTCCACGCTGATGCTGGCAGGCATTCAGGACATCCTGATCATCTCCACCCCCACCGATACGCCCCGCTTCGAGGCGCTGCTGGGCGATGGCAGCCAGTACGGCATCCATCTGCAGTATAAAGTCCAGCCCTCGCCGGACGGCCTGGCACAGGCCTTCATCCTGGGCGAGGAGTTCATCGGCGACGACTGCTGCGCCATGATCCTGGGCGATAATATTTTCTACGGCAACGGCTTCTCCAAAATTTTGAAGACCGCCGCCGCCAACGCCGAGAACAAGGGCCGCTGCACCGTCTTCGGCTACTATGTGCCGGACCCCGAGCGCTTCGGCATCGTGGAGTTCGACGCAAACGGCAAGGTGCTGAGCGTCGAGGAAAAGCCCCAGCATCCCAAGAGCAACTACGCCATCACCGGCCTGTACTTCTACAACAAGGAAGTGGTGCAGATGGCAAAGCAGGTCAAGCCCTCTGCCCGCGGTGAGCTGGAGATCACCACCCTGAACGACATGTACCTGAAGAAGGACGAGCTGGACGTCCAGCTGCTGGGCCGCGGCTTTGCCTGGCTGGACACCGGCACGATGGAGAGCCTGGTGGATGCCGCCGACTTCGTGCGTATGGTGGAAAAG
>OLGD01004785.1_pt1 | contig 10686 bp, 8 predicted proteins | sample 1605311 | NCBI WGS metagenome assembly OLGD01 (sample SAMEA3888917, study PRJEB22519) | human gut metagenome | biome: human gut; feature: human-associated habitat; material: faeces | place: Denmark | collected 2010 | reverse complement strand
CCCGTTGTGGAGGAACAGATCAAGGTGGCGAACCACCGCATCAGCGATCTGGAAAAATGGATGGAGGGAAAACGGCAATGAACAGGACCGTACTTGTACTTATGATGGCCGTAACGGTGGAGGCGCTGGTGGAATACGCCCACATGAGCGGCATGACCATCATCACGGTGGTGGAGTGGCTGTTCCTGATCTCCGGCGGCCTGACGGCAGCCTATATGACCAAGCTCTTTGTGTGCATCTTTCTCTCCCCCAAGGCCCGGGGCCAGCACGCGGCGCCGAAGCCCTACTGGTCCGCGGGCACGGCGGCGGCCCTGACCGGCGGGGCGGGGGTGCTGCTGGCGCTGGGCGTGACCCCCTCCGTTACCATGCAGCCCATCGCCGTCTGGGCGGCGGAGTTCCTGCACGGCGACCACCTGGAGGAGACCCTCCACTACTTCTCCCTGGCCAATCTGAAGGGGGCCGGCATCTCACTGGGCATCGGCGCGCTGGTCTATCTGGCGGTCATCCGGGGGCTACTGATGCAGCGGGAGAGCGGCGGGGAGGTCTACCTCAACCGCTGGCCGCAGAGGCTGGACCTGGAGGAGCTGGTGTACCGGCCCGCCCTGAATGCCCTGGCCTTCCTGGGCGCCTTCTGCGCCCGGGCCGCGGCCTCGGTGGGGGACGTCATTGTCTTTCTGGGGGAGCGCATCCTCTTTACCAAGGCTCCCGGCATCTTTGTGCCTAAGCATGATGAGAATTTCGGCGCATATGAGCGCAAGCCCCGGCGGTTCCTGGTGGGGGAGACCTTCTCCTTCGACCTGCTGCTGGCGGGAGGGGGATTGGTCGCCATGCTGCTGTATATTCTGCTGGTCTAGGCGGCGCAAAAGGGCATTGACATTCCTTCGCAGACTGTGTATACTGGAAAAGGATGGATGGCTCTTCTGGGCCCATTCCGCTTGGACCGACAATTGAAAAAGAGATGTTCTTGTGGCTCTTTCGGGGCGCGGGCCCTGGCCCGGCACCGGGAGAGATGGACAAGGGAACCGGAACACGGGAGACCGTGCAGACCGGACGGTAACCGCCGCTGTAAGCGTGGAGGCCGCATCCGTTGGCGAAAGCCAGTCACTGGGGAGACCTGGGAAGGCGGGATGCGGGCGCAGGAGCAGACGCTCCCTACACGCAAGTCAGAAGACCTACAAAAACGACCCGCCCCGTGGAGGGACGGGGCTCTGGTGTTGCGGAAAAACGGCCGCGGCAAGCATATGCTTGCCGCGGCATTTTATATTTTGGGCGGGCTCCGCCCAGACGAAAAGGAGAGAGCGCGATGAAAAACAGGATGAAAAAGGCTTTGGCTCTGCTGGTGGCGCTGGTGCTGACCCTGAGTCTGCTGCCCGCCGCCGTCTTTGCGGCGGAGGACGTGACGGTCACACTGGAGGTCAATATCCGCGCCGTTGCAGAGCCGGAAATGCTGGCGGAGTTGGGCGTGCAGTCGCCGTTGCCAGGGCCGGTGACAGTGACGGTGCCGGCCGGGTCCACCGTAAAGGATGTGCTGACCCAGGCCCAGAAGGACCAGGGACTGGATATCGCCGGGCTGGACAAGGACTTTGTGACGGGCATCGGCTGGGTATCGGGCGTCAGCGCCATCAACGAGACGCTGGGGACCGCGGTGCAGGAGGGGAGCTTTCAGTACCCCGGCTGGTCCTATGCCATCAATGGCGACTTTGACGCCCCGGCCGGCATCGGAGCAGATCCGGTTACAGAAGGGGATACGTATACCTTCCGCTACAGCCTCTATGGGGTCTGGAGCGGGAATGCCATGCACTATTACGATTACGAGTTCCTAGATGCGCTGGACGAGGCCCGGACCGCCCTGGAGCAGGCCAAGGCATGGGACACCTCCGCCTTTTCCGACCCGGAAAAGGCGGCTCTGGAGCAGGCCGTTGCGGAAGCTGAAACACTGATCGGCGGGCTGGATGAGACCTATATGGGGCTCTGGCTGGAGTATGTCGCGGAGAAGGGGAGCACCCTCTATGGCCCCGACTCGGACGCCGACAAACTGATTAAGGCTGCGGCAGCCCTGGCCGCAGCGATGCAGCCCAGCCCGGCCAACGAGCTGACCAGTTTGGTCGTGACGGACCTGATGGAGAGCTATACCGGGTCCATAGACTTTGATCCCGCAGAGACAGAATACGCCCTCTACGATTTTCCCACCACGCTGCCAATGGTCAAGGTGAAGGCAGCCGCCGCCTCTGGGAATGCGGTGGTCTCCATCTATTTGGGAGAGGCTGCGGAGCCGGCGGCGCAGGTCACAGGCCCGCAGGGGGATAGCTGGATTATACTCAGGGACCTGGATTGGAGCGGCACGGTCAACGTGCTGCGAATGGTGGTAGAACCGCCGGAGGGCACTGGGCTGTCCGCCAAAACCTACACCGTCCGGATCAGCCGTGCCCTGACCGCAGCCGAGCTGGAGGCGGACCGGGACGCCCTGCGGCTGGGGGGCGGCGACAGCACGGTGGAGGTCTCTGCGGATCTGGATCTGCCGAAGACCGGGGCCAGCGGGCTGTCCTCCATTACCTGGACATCCAGCGCACCGGATGTTATAAGCGGCAGCGGCGTGGTCCGGCGGGGGGCCGAGGAGCAGACCGTTACACTGATAGCCACCCTTTCGGCTGCGGGGCTGGAGAGCCTGACTAAGATATTTACAGTGACGGTCACCCCGGTTGGGGCCCGGGAGGTCCTGGACAACATCGCGGCCCGGTATGCGGCCTCCGGCGTGGCGGGCGACGGCAATGGCCCCTGGCTGGCCGCCGATCTGGCTGCCTATGCCGCCGCCTGGCCGGACCGCGGCCACAAACTGTCCGCGGACCAGGTGCAGGCCTGCCTGGATACCTTCCTGGCCAAGGCTGACGCTGCCGACGCACCCGGCGATCTGGCCAAATACATCATTGCCCTGCGGGCCCTGGGCTACGACGCCCGAAAGACCGTTACCGCCGACCTGCGGGAGGTGGACGTGGTGGCCAAGCTGACGGCCCTGGTGGACGGCAAGGCTGCCGGCGTGACCAATCCGTATACCCTGCCCTACGTCATTCTGGCGCTCCAGCAGGGGGAGGGCTACGCCACCCAGGCGCAGATGGATTACCTGATCCAGGCGGCGGTGGACAGCCAGGACTCCTGGGGCAATACATCCTGGGGCCCCGACGGGGCCACGCCCATGCTGCTGGCGCTGGCCCCCTACTGTGACGGCAACGCTCTGGTGAAGGAGGCCGTGGACGGGGCCCTGGCCAAGGTGCGGGCCTGCCAGGGGGCGGACGGCGGCATGGGGAACGCCGCCTCCACCGGCCTGGCCGCCATGGCCTTTGCCGCGCTGGGTATCGACCCTGCCGAAGTGACGGCAGGCGAGGGCCATCCCTCCCTGGTGGACGGACTGCTGACCTATGTCAGCGACACCCTGGATGGCTTCCGGCCCACGTCCAACTCCTTCTCCACCGAGCAGGGCTTCCGCGGCCTGATCGCCGCCCTCCGGTACGGGGAGACGGGGCTGCCCTTCCGGCTGTTTGACTTCTCCGACCGGGCCATGGAGACGGCCGAGGCCACCTGGGCCCAACACGGCCCGGTGACCTTCGCGGTCATCCCGGATGACGCGGCGGTGACCGTCCTGCGGGAGGAGACGGAGCAGACGCCGGCGGCTCCCTTCCGCTATGACCTGCCCGCCGGGACCTACACCTACACCGTGAGCAAGAGCGGGTATGTGGGCAAGACCGGCTCCTTTACCGTGACGGAGGCCCAGGCTGAGGCCCACACGGGCCAGAAGATCAGCGTCTCGCTGGCCGCCGCGCCCGGCGCAGACAGCGGCAGGAGCATCACCGTCTCCGTCAAGGTGCTGACCCACGACGACAGCGCCTGCGGCGGAAAATACACCTATAAGCACAACGCCTCGGCCTATCAGGTGGTCCTGGCTGACGAGTCTGTGGCGCTGCGGGCCGGTCAGTCGGTGTTCGACGCCCTGGACGCCGCCCTGACCCAGGCGGGGGTGGACTATGTGGAGAGCACGCCGGGGTACATCAGCTCCATTGGAGACGAGGAGGAGTTCGGGCACGGCAGCAAGGATTCCGGCTGGCTGTATATGGTCAACGGCACCACCGCCGACATCGGCTGCCGGGATTATTCGCTGACGCGGGATGCCAAGGTGATCTGGTTCTACACTGACAATTACCACGACGAGTACGGCTCGGAGTCCTGGGGCGGCAGCTCCTCGGCAGGGGCGGCGGACACCAGCGCCGTTCTGGAGCCCCAGGCGGTGGCAGACAAAACCGGCGAGGCCAAGGCGGCGGTGACGGAAAAGGAGATTCGCGCCGCTCTGGACGCCGCCCAGAACGGTGGCGCAGGGTGTGTTATTATCCGGCCCGACGTTTCGGGACGGGCGGACCAGGTCACCGTGGAGCTGCCCCGGACGGCGGTGGAGCGGCTGGCAGGGGAGACCGGGGTCGGCCTGAGGATTGAGACCGGACTGGCGCAGGTGGACCTCTCCAGCCGGGCGCTGGCCGCACTGGCCGACGCAGGCGGCCGGACGCTGTCGGTGTCGGTGGGACAGGGGGCGGACGGGGTCCGGACCGTCGCCGTCTTGGTGGACGGCAAGCCGGTGGAGGCCCTGCCCGGCGGCATCCGGGCCGCCTTCCCCGCCGCGGAGGCGGGGCTGGTGCCCGCACTGGTGGGGGCGGATGGCGCCGCCGCCCCGCTGAAAAAATCCCTGGTGGCGAACGGCACCGCCTATCTGCTGCTGCCCGGCTCGGCCTCCGTGGCTCTGATCCGAGGGGCAGAGACCTTCGCCGACGTGCCCGACGGATACTGGGGGGCGGAAGCGGTGGCCTTCGCCGCCTCCCGCGGGCTGCTCCAGGGGGTGGGCGGCAACCGCTTCGACCCCGACGGGGTGCTGACCCGGGCCATGCTGGTGACGGTGCTCTACCGCCTGGAGGGCCAGCCGGAGGGGGCTGAGGCGGCCTTCTCCGACGTGGCGGTCGAGGCTTGGTACGCCTCGGCCGCCGCCTGGGCGGCAGAGGCAGGCATCGCCAACGGGGTCTCCGGCGGGGCCTTTGCCCCGGAGCGCTCCATCACCCGGCAGGAACTGGCCGCCATGCTCTACCGCTATGCCGGGTACGCCGGCCTGGATACCTCCGCCCGGCAGCCGCTCACCGCCTTTGCCGACGGCGCCGAGCGCGCCGGGTGGGCGGAGGAGGCCCTGTCCTGGGCCTTGGCCACCGGCCTGCTGACCGGAAAGGACGGCGGGCGGCTGGACCCCGCCGGGAATGCCAGCCGCGCCGAGGTGGCCGCCGTTCTGGAGCGCCTGGTGGGCCTCATGGTCCGATGAAGCAAAAGGAGCGGCAGGCATTGCTTTGCAGAGAGGCCTTTATGGAGGGGAAAGGAGCGATCACCGTGAATGTCAACTGGTTCAAGGAGCCCGAGCACGTGGTCTATGTGGAGGCGGAGCGTTTCCTGCCGGAGTTCAGCCGGAAGGTGAAGCTACCTGATCTGCCCGCCCAGGTAGAGGCCTTCCGGGTACAGCCCGCGCCGGAGGGCAAAAACATCCGCACCGGTATGAAGGGCACCTCACTGAAGCTGTTTGTCCCCGACCTGGTCTTTGAGGAAAAGCTGGATATGGGGGACACGGTGTGGGTCTATCTGGGCCAGACCCACGTCAGCTACTGCCTGTACTGGAAGCAGTAAAAAAGGACCGGGGCGTCCGTCCACTGGACGGACGCCCCGGTCCTTTTTAAGCGATTACACGTTGAAGCGGAAGAGGACAATATCCCCGTCCTGCATGACATAGTCCTTGCCCTCGCTGCGGACCAGGCCCTTTTCCTTGGCGGCGTTCATGCTGCCGTTGGCTACCAGGTCGTCGAAGGAGACCACCTCGGCCCGGATAAAGCCCCGCTCGAAGTCGGTGTGGATCTTACCGGCAGCCTGGGGCGCCTTGGTACCCTTTTGGATGGTCCAGGCCCGGCACTCGTCCTCACCGGCGGTGAGGAAGGAGATGAGGCCCAGCAGGGCATAGCTGGCCTTGATGAGCCGGTCCAGGCCGGACTCGGGGATGCCCAGGTCGTCCAGGAACAGCTTTTTTTCGTCGGGCTCCAACTGGGCGATCTCGGCCTCCAACTGGGCGCAGACGGGGATGACCTGCGCGCCCTCGGCGGCGGCCACACCCGCCACCTGCTGGTAGTAGGCGTTGTTCTGGTAGTCGGAGAAGCCCGCCTCGTCCAGGTTGGCGGCGTAGATGATGGGCTTGAGGCTGAGAAGCTCGGCGGTGGCGATGAGGGCGGCGTCGTCCTCGCCGCACTCGTAGGAGCGGGCGGACCTGCCCTCGTTGAGCCAGTCCTGGAGGCCCTGGAAGACCTCCGCTTCGTGGGCGGCCTTCTTATCGCCGGTCCGGCCGGCCTTGGAGCACTTGTCGATGCGGCGCTGGACCATCTCCATATCGGCCATGATGAGCTCGATATCAATGATCTGAATGTCACGCAGGGGGTCTGTGGAGCCCTCCACATGGATGACGTTGGGGTCGTCGAAGCAGCGGACCACGTGAACGATGGCGTCGGTGGCCCGGATGTTGGATAGGAACTTGTTGCCCAGCCCCTCGCCCTTGGAGGCGCCCTTTACCAGACCGGCGATGTCCACGAACTCCACCACGGCGGGGGTGGTCTTTTTGGGCTTGTGGAAGTCGGAAAGCCAGTCCAGGCGGCTGTCGGGGACGGCCACCACGCCCACGTTGGGGTCGATGGTGCAGAAGGGGTAGTTGGCGGACTCGGCGCCCGCGTTGGTGATGGCGTTGAACAGGGTCGATTTGCCCACGTTGGGCAGACCCACGATACCTAATTTCATCGGCAGAACCCTCTTTTCCGTTGATTCGCCCTGACATTATATACGATGGCAGGGGAAAATACAAGGCTTACGGCAAAATGGAGGGGCGGAGCGCGGAGCTCTTACTCGCCTTCGGCGTACTGCGCTTCGGTATCCTGTTGGGCGCTTTTCAGAATGTCTTCCGCGGTGCCATAGTCCCGGGCCTGCAGGGCGGTCACCGCGTCGGTGACCCGGTTGAACAGATAGGGGTAGAGGGTTTGATAGTCCGGCATACCGAGACCTCCTTTATATCCAATAAACGGTGTATACTGAGTTCAGGAAATTGTCAATCATTACTATTACCGATATGATGTATATACGAAAAGAAGGTGATAGGATGAAGCAGGTTCGTCTGAAGCTGGACCGCTATTTGGATGAGCGCGGCATAAGTCGGTACGAGCTTGCGCAGAGGTCAAAAATCAAATATCAGACCATTGATGGGTATTATAAAAATACCGTTGTCCGATATGATGCCTATAACCTGTCGCGGATCATCACCGCGCTGGACTGCGACCTGACCGACATCCTGGAGGTCGTGGAGAACGGCGAAGCTTGAGGGCCCGCGGGAAAACAGACGTTTTCCTGCGGGCCCTTAAGTGTTATACTGGCAACATCACAAAACCATATAGGAGGGATCTCTATGGAGACCACCGCGCAAGTACACGCCCGCCTGTCCACCCTGCCCCGGGCGGCGCTGGGCTTTTTCCCCACCCCCTTCCACCGGGCGGAAAATCTGTCCCGGGAGCTGGGCATCGATCTGTGGATCAAACGGGACGACCTGACCGGCATGAGCCTGTTCGGCGGCAACAAGGTCCGCAAGCTGGAGTATGTGCTGGGGGAGGCCCGGGCCCGGGGCTGCGACACCGTGGTCAGCTACGGCGCCACCCAGTCCAACTGCGCCATGCAGGTGGCCACCGCCTGCCGCCGCCTGGGGATGCGGCCTATTCTGTATCTGGTGGCCATCGTGGAGCCCGCCGAGCTGCGGGCCAACCTCCTGCTGGATTATGTGCTGGACGCCGAGGTCCATCTGGTCCCCCTGAACGGCGGCACGGAGGAGGAGGCCGAGGAGGAGGCCGTCCGGCTGGGCCGGGCCCACATGGCCCGCCTGGAGGGGGAGGGGCACATCTGCTGCGAGGTGCCCATGGGGGCCGCCCAGCCCCTGGGCTCCGCCGGCTTCATCGGCGGCTGGGCCGAGCTGCTGGACCAGTGCTGCGGCCAGGGTATTGCGCCGGACTATCTGTTCTTGGGCACCGGCACCGGCGGCACACTGGCCGGGCTGGCCGCCGGGCGGAAGCTGATGGGCGGGCCGGAGATCGTGGCCGTCAACGTCAGCCCCAAGGACGAGGGCTACCCCGCCCGCACGGCGGAGCTGGGCACCCGGGCCCTGAGGGCCATCGGTTCGGACGAGACCCTGCGGCCGGAGGACTTCCGGACCGACCTGGGCTACTACGGCGCGGGCTACGAGGCGCCCGCTCCTGCCGCCACTGCCGCCATCCGGCGTCTGGCCCGCACCGAGGGCATTTTGGTGGACCCGGTGTACACCGGAAAGGCCCTCTCCGGGCTCATCGACTACGCCGAACAGGGCAAGATCCCCCGGGGCTCCACCGTGGTGTTCTGGCACACCGGCGGAGCAACCGCCCTCTTTGCCGAGCCGGAAATGGTGGGCCCGGTGGCGGACGGGAGGGCCCTGTGAGCCCCATTCGGCACGAAAGGATTGCAAACGACGGAAAAATGTGCTAAAATCCCTTTGTTATGCGGGCGTATCTGAACCTTTTCAGATACGCCCCGCGCACAAAGGAGGAAACGATCCATGACGCGCACGCGCAGACGCATCCTGTCTCTGTGCCTGACCCTGGCGCTGGTGGCGGGGGCTATGGCCGCCGCCGTCCAGGCCGCCTCGGGCGAGCCGGAGCAGACGACGGAGCCCGAGCGGGGGACCATGACCTATACCGAACCCATCGCCCCCCAGTATGAGGCCGCCAAGCTCTTTTCCGAGGGCCTGGCCGCCGTCCGCCAAGGGGGAAAGTGGGGCTATATTGCCACCGACGGCGAGACCGCCATCCCCTTTGCGTACGACTTTGCCTGCCCCTTCAGCGAGGGCAAGGCCGTGGTGGGCCGGGAGGAGGAGACCGGCCTGGCCCTGGGCTTCGTGGACCACGACGGAAACTATACCCCCTTCACCGGCTGGGGCAAGCCCCTGCTGGTCCAGTCGGAGGACTGGCAGGCCGACACCGACTGCTACTTCTACAACGGCTTTGTCCGCCTGCCCGCCGGCGCCGGCTGGGCGCTGTACGACGCCGCAGGGCAGGCCATGGGCGCTCAGCTTGTCCCCCTGCACACCATGACTGAGGGGCTGACCCCCGGCTACTCCGCCTCCGCCCGGCTGGGCCGGGGATACGTGGACCGGGACGGCCAGGCCGTCCTCTACTGGAACGGGCCGGAGTACTTCGGCGCTCCCGTCACCACCGCCGACGGCCTGCGGGCCCAGAGCTACCGCTTCGTCAGCGGGGTGCTGCCCTTCAACCAGGGGCTGGCCCCCGTATGGCAGGGCACCGCAGATGCCTCCCAGAACTGGGCAGTCACCTATCGCCTGGGCTTTATCGACCGGGCCGGGGAATGGGCCATCCTGCCCGCCTACACCAACTGCTTCGTCTCCGGCTCCGACGCCGCCTGGGAGGTATTTGGTGAGACCGGCCTGGCCATGGTCCAGAACGAGGCGGGACTCTACGGCGCCATCGACAAGACCGGCCGGACCGCCCTGCCCTTCCAGTACCAGGAGCTGTGGCCCTACAGCGAGGGCCTGGCCCCCTTCCGGCTGGGCGGGAAGTACGGCTATCTGAACCCATCCGGGCAGACGGCCATCCCCGCCCGATACGAGCGGGCTACCGGCTTCTCGGGCGGCTACGCCGCCGTGTACGACGGGGAGCGGGCCTTCCTCATCGACCGGCGGGGCCGGGAGGTGACCGGCTCCGACAAGCTGGACACCGAGACCTACTTCCGGGAGGGGGCGGACGGCACCAAGACCGCCGTCAACCCCGGCGAGTATGTGGTCATCGAGGAGGGGGGACAGTACGGCTTCGGCCGCCTGGAGTTCCTGCCCCCCCTGCCGGAGGCCGGAGAGATGGACGCCTGGGCCTATGGCGAGGTGGTGGCCGCCGTGGAGGCGGACCTGGTGCCGGTGGAGCTCCAGTGCCTGTACCGGCAGAACATCACCCGGGCCCAGTTCTGTACCCTCATCGTCCAGGTGGTCCAGCGGTCGGAGGGAAAGGATATCCGGACGGTGGTCCGGGAGGAGACCGGCCGGAGCCTCTACGACTGGGTGGGGGACTACCCCTTTGCCGACACCGCCGGGGCGGACGTGATGGCGGCCTACGCGCTGGGCATCGTCAGCGGCCGGGGCGAGGGGACCTTCGATCCCTACGCCCCCATCACCCGGCAGGAGGCCGCCGCCTTCCTCTACCGGACCGCCAAGGTCCTGGGCATGGAGACGGCCGGGGCGGCGGAGAGCGCCTTTGCCGACCATGACCAGGTGGGGGTGTGGTTCCGGGACGCGGTGGCCTTTGCCGCCGACCGGGGCGTCATGGGCAGCACCGGGGCAAACCGCTTTTCCCCCCTGGCGGGCTACACCAGGGAACAGTCCTTCGTCACCGTCCACCGGCTGTTTCAGGCCCTGGAGGGGGAAGAATAGCACAGAAAAAGGACCTCTGACACCGGTCAGAGGTCCTTTGTTTGGTCCAGGGCGGCCAGCCCGGTGCGGAGCGGGGTGGGGCGGACGGCCCCTTCGGTGAGCAGCCATTCGGGGGATATGGGATCACCTCG
>OLGD01004783.1_pt1 | contig 10686 bp, 8 predicted proteins | sample 1605311 | NCBI WGS metagenome assembly OLGD01 (sample SAMEA3888917, study PRJEB22519) | human gut metagenome | biome: human gut; feature: human-associated habitat; material: faeces | place: Denmark | collected 2010 | reverse complement strand
CTATCAGCGTGGAATTGCCGGAGATGGCCGCAGCAATATGTTCGCTCACCCAGCTTTTCGCTGTACCCGGAAGCCCGTAGAGCAAAAGTGCGCGGTCTGTTACCAGTGTGGCGACTGCAATCTCCATCAGGCGACGGTTACCTATGTATTTAGGTGAAACCTCGAATCCGTTTTTCAGTTTGCCCCCCATCAGGTAAGTAACTACGGATTGCGGAGACATCTCCCAGTTCTCGGGAACAGGATTTGTTTCATTCTTTTTCAGTTCGTGCAACTCTTCTGCGAATTGCTGTTCGGCATGTTGTCTAAGTAAGGTACTCATATCGTTTTTATATTATTTATTGTCATTGAACATGGTATTTATTTTCTCTTTCATTCTCATGTATTCAGTTATCGACCGACTGAATTTTGCTGCGAAGTGGTCCGCTTCATTTGCCAGTGTATATTTCTCCAGTTGGGGATATACTTCCCGGGGCAAGTAGAGCGCCAAGCGTTCTGCGGTCTCTTTGGGAGGATAATAATAATCGCTTTGGAACAATCGCTGCAACACCCGTGCGGAGAACTTTGGTCCCCACTGTTTTCCGTCTTCGTTATACCAGGAGTCGAGGGCGCTGAGGTTCTTGTTTGTGGTCTGGAAGTCGATCTCTTCCCGTTGTTCCGGTGTCAGCAATCCTATCAACGAAGCAAAATGATGTTCGCTTGCATCTTCTTTCAGCGTTTGGTAAGCCCATAAGTTATCATTGAAATTCACTATCGGCAGGCGCAGGTTGAAGTATTGGCTGAATGGCGGCTTTTTTGCCAGTTTGGCGGCTGCCTTTTCCGGAGAACAGTCGTATAATTCTGCCCAGAAACTGAGGGGTACACGTTCCGCAAGCTGGCGTAGAAGAAATTCGTCGTCCTTCTCCATTTTATTGGGGCTGACTTCTTCCAGTCCTAATTTCTTTAGTTCCGGAGTAAAAGCGATTTTCTCATACGACCAACCCAGCAGCATCTTATAACGGAGTTTCCCGCGTAGCATCTCGCAGTATGTCTTTACCAATTCGGAGTCGGGCAGACTGCATAACAGCCGACGGGCGGTTTCTTTTACATTGCTACTCCGGTCGGTGGTGATAATTTCTTGTAGGAAAGGTTCATCCTTCTTGCTCAGGTTGATACGAAGGCACTGTATCAGTTCGTCACGGTGGGCGGCGGACTCGTTTTTCAATTCGGTTTGCAACAAGGCAAGTCCCTGTTCCGGGGCTTCTTTTCTCAGACGTTGCAACATTCGCTTCCGTTCTTCGTGCGAGGCGGTTTCCCAAGTCTCGTTTCCGGTGTCTCCCCAGTCGGGAAGTTCCATGTGCGAGAGTAGCCAGCGGCCACGGTTTCCCGTCAGCAAAGAGAGCAATGACTGTTCTTCGTGCTTGTCGGGGTTGTTGCGGTCGTAGGCTCGGGAGATTAACGGGCGCAGGTAGAAAGGCGGAATCAGCTTGTTGCATTGCACTGCTTTCCGGTAAGCATATAATAAGAGGTATCGGTTGCGTTCGTTCACCATCTGGACGAGCATTTCGCCGACGGCACGGTCAAAGTAAGGCAGGCTGTCTTCCGGAGCTTCACTGATGGCAGTGGTTTCTTCGGCGGATTGCGGTTCTGTTCCGGCACGCTGATAGGCGAAAGTTAACGCTGCTATCTGATAGAAAGCGGCTTCCGCATCTTCGGCTTTTTCCTGCAGGAGGCGGAAGTTCTCTTCCAGTGCTTCCGGGAAGCCGGACGGGGTGAATTCTTTGGTTGCAGTTCCGAGTAATGCTGCATTTATGATTGGCTCAGTTATGTTCATCTCTCCAAATATAACAGTTAGATTGATACCACATCGTGTTCAGTTCCCAGCAATTGGCATCCGCCAGCAGGAAAGCGGCAAAAGGCTTTCCGCCTGTGACAGCAAGGATGTCTGTTTTCGTTGTTTCCTGCATCTGCACAGGCATGCGTTCGTCGTTCACGTCTTGTATGTACAGTTGCTTTCCTTGTGCGGACAACCTGATGTTCTCTACCAATATAGGTACGTTTTCGGCAAACGGATTGACTTGCAGTGTTTCTCTGTATCGGCTTGCGGCTTCCTGCAGGTTGCTGCAAAAATGCGGAACGTATGTCTCACCGGATAATTCGCACTCCTTGAACAGTGCGCGCAGATTGCCTACTCCTTTGTAGAAACAGAGTTTGGCGTGATAGATGCTTCCGGGCACAAGGTTGTATTCGGGCAATGAGCCGGGAGTCGTGAAGCTGAGGTAAACGGCGAAACGGTTGCTTTGCTGGCCATGCAGCCAGTAAATATCATTGTTCAGCTCATTCACCTTTTGGCTCTTTTTGTGGAGTACTATCCATTGGTCTTCAACGGCTTCCCCTGCCAGCACCTCTTCTTTGGCCTGCGGGTAACCTATCTGGGTGCGGATTTCATTCTGCCAGTCTTCCGGTTGCTGTTCCAGGTTTTTATAAGCTTTCATCAACAGATAAAGCTTTCCGAGTTGGTCGGTCAGTTTGTACTTCCAGGTTTCATCGTAGAAGTTGATTTCTTGAATGCTTCTCAACCGGTTGGCAAGTCCGGGAGCCTGTGCATCGACCATGCGGCGGGCAATACCGTCAAAAAGAGTATAAGCCCGTTCCGGTATGTTGATTAACCCGTTGCGCAACAAGTCCTTCATCCAGATTTCCAGTTCGTCTATACCGTTCAGCACTTTGGTATGGCGCATGGCTTGCCGTTTGGCTTGTGCCGCTTCGTCTACGGGAGCATCGCTTTTGGCTTTCTGCTCTTTCTTTTCCGCTTTTTCTTCCCGTTTGGAAAGCCAGGCGGTCACCCAGTCCGGTTCGTCCGCTTCTTTGAATAAATCAGTTTGCGCGGCATACAGAAATAAAAGTCCCAACCCGTGTTTACATGGAAACTTCCGGCTTGGGCACGAACATTTGAATGCAATATTTTTTGTATCGACTACGGTCTGGTATGGAGTCTTTCCACTTCCCTGGCAGTGTCCCCAGATGGCACGGTCACTGTGTTCCAGCAGTACCCATTTGGCTTTTGTCGCTAAGCCTTTTCCCGCTTTCACGGAAGCGGCATCCGGGGCTAATTGTATAATTTGTTCTTCTGTTAGATTTAATAACATGATTATCGTGGTCTGTTATTACTATATTTTGATTTGCAAGTATAGCGTTTTTTTTCTGTTTTCCGGCTTTCTTGAGGAAAAGAGTAAGAAAAACATGTATATTTGTGATTGAACAGAAATAAGACTATCTAATGAATACTGATTTTATAAACCTGACAACAGAAAACCTTGCCAGTGAGCATTTATGCTGCATTATCCGTAGTAAAAAGCATCATCCGGGCGTTGAAGCAAAGCGGCAATGGCTTGCAGAACGCTTGAAGGAAGGGCATGTCTTCAGAAAGTTGAATGTGAAAGGCTGCGTTTTCATTGAATATGCTCCTCTTGAAATGGCTTGGGTACCTATCATTGGCGACAACTATTATTATGTGTATTGCCTGTGGGTTACGGGTGGTCCGAAAGGAAGTGGGTATGGGCGCGCGTTAATGGAGTACTGCCTGGCTGATGCCAAGGAAAAAGGTAAATCCGGTGTTTGTATGCTTGGGGCGAAGAAACAAAAATCCTGGCTTTCCGACCAGTCATTTGCGAAGAAGTTTGGCTTTGAGGTGGTTGATACTACCGATAATGGGTATGAACTGCTTGCACTTTCTTTTGACGGAACAACACCTGAGTTCGCTCCCAATGCTAAGAAATTAGAGATTGAAAACAAGGAACTGACTATTTATTATGATATGCAATGCCCCTATATCTGTCAAAGCATTGAGAACGTAAAGCAGTATTGTGAGGTGAATGATGTTCCGGTCTCCTTCATTCAAGTAGATACGTTGCAAAAAGCAAAGGAATTGCCTTGTGTTTTCAATAATTGGGGTGTATTTTATAAAGGAAACTTTGAAACCGTGAATTTATTGTTGGATGTCAACTATTTAAAGAGAATACTCAAAAAATAGAAATAGATTCTCTTTTTTGATTATATTTGCCTCATAACTTTTAAAATACCACAGTTATGAGAAAAGTACAACTATTGTTAGTTTGTTTAGTGCTTTCAGTGGCTGCTTCTGCTGCTGATAAGGTAATTAAGTTGCCAAAACCCAATTTGAACCGTGCCGGTACGGTAATGAAAGCATTGTCCGAACGTCAGTCTACACGCGAATATGCTTCGAAAGCATTGAGTCTTGCTGACTTGTCGGATTTGTTATGGGCTGCTAACGGAATCAACCGTCCGGAGTCCGGAAAGCGGACCGCTCCATCGGCTTTGAATAAGCAGGATGTAGATGTGTATGTGGTACTGCCCGAAGGAAGCTATTTGTATGATGCGAAAAATCACCAGTTAACTCTGGTTTCTGAAGGAGATCATCGCGATGCTGTTGCCGGTGGTCAGACTTTTGTAAAAACGGCTCCGGTATCTTTGGTACTGGTCAGTGATGTTTCCCGTTTTGGTGATGCTCAGAAAACACAAAATCAGTTGGTTGGAGCTATGGATGCAGGCATCGTCTCGCAGAATATCTCTTTATTCTGTGCCAATGCTAAGTTGGCTACAGTGCCGCGAGGTTCGATGGATGCCACTCAGCTAAAGAAAGTCTTAAAACTGAAAGACGCTCAGATTCCGATGCTGAATCATCCTGTGGGCTACTTTAAATAATGAAATGAATAAAAGAGATGAGGAGCAGAATCAATACAAAAATTGATTCTGCTCCTCATCTCTTTTATTATAAAGTAGAACATTTACTGAATGCCTTTTCCGGAAGAAGAACTCCCTAATAAACTTTTACTATACTCCCTTTCTTCTCTTTCTCAATTTCCATTCAAAAAGGAGAGATAATACTTAGAATATCAACAAGCCCTCAACGAAACTTCAGAATCTGTGTGCAATTTCAGAAGTTTTTGTTTTAATACATATTTATTTCATAATTTCGCCGCATCTTATAATAAGATTAAGATGCTGGCAATCTGAATCACGCATACATCTATTTAATGAGAAAGCAATATATAATAATTATTCTGTTATTGTTCAGTGGTATATCAAAGTGCACTGCACAAAAAGTAGCAATAAAGACAAATCTATTCTATGGCCTGTATACCCGTACACCTAACCTTGGGGTGGAGTGGGGGCTTTCGCCACGCGGCACGCTGGAATTGGGAGGTGGATATAACTGGTTCACTCCCAATCAAACCACTTCTCATCAGAAGCTGGTACACTGGTTGTCGGTGGCGGAGTATCGTTACTGGACATGTGAGAGATTCAACGGACATTTCTGGGGAATACATGTTTTGGGAACTCAGTATAACATTGCCGGGCACAAATTACCTCTTCTGTTTGGCAGCGATTCCAAACAGTTCCGATATGAAGGTTGGGGAGCGGGAGGTGGTATATCTTATGGATATCACTTCTTTCTTGGTAATCACTGGAGCTTGGAAGCCAGTATTGGGGTAGGGTATGTGCGTTTACATTACGACAAATTCAAATGTGAGACTTGCGGAGAGAAAATAAATACAGAAAACCGCAACTATTTCGGTCCGACAAAAGCGGCTATATCACTTGTATACCTTATTAAATAACACTCAATGAACAGATTTTTAATATATTGGATTTTGACCATACTACAGGTAATTCCTGTGTCCGGGGAGACTTTTCCAGAAAAGAAATGGTATATAGGAAATATACAATCAACCCCTCTTGAGCTGACTCAACAAGGAGACTCCTTACACATACGCATACTTTATGGTTTTGATGGAGTGAAGGTCAGTTCTAATCATTCCATACAATTGATTCCGGTCTTAAAAGGATCCGATATGCAAATGGAACTGCCGGAAATCTCAATAAAAGGGCGCAACAACTATCATACATCAAGGAGGAAACTCGCCTTGATGGATGATATGGAACTTGAGCTTTACCGGTCCGAAGCTCCGTTTCAGATCCTGAAAGGATTTGGAAGTGACGGAAAGCGGCAAGTAGAATATTCCGTATCCATTCCGTTTGAAACGTGGATGGAAGATGCGCGCCTGGACATCCACGAGGAAGTGATGGGCTGCTGTAAACCCGGCAAGCTGATATCCGCTTCTCCGCTTTTCAACATGGTTGCAATGGAAAAACTCCCGGTTACGGAGACGTACCAGGTTATTCCGCATATCAGTTATGTCCAGCCTGAAGTTGAACCTGTCAAGCGCCGTGAGGTATCGTGTGAAGCATTCCTGGACTTTGTTGTGTCGAAGACCGATATAAAAGCGGATTATATGAATAACCCGGTTGAACTGAAAAAGATATCTGATATGATTGAAGAGGTAAAGGGAGATTCAAGTATAATAGTCCGTGGAATATCCGTGATAGGTTATGCTTCCCCCGAAGGCTCCTTCATCTTTAACAGACAGCTTTCCGAGGGGCGTGCAAAGGCGCTTGTCCACTATCTTCTGCCTCGTTTCTCTTTTCCTGAAGAAATGTATAATGTGGAATATGGAGGTGAGAACTGGGACGGTTTGCGCAAAATGGTTGCAGAGTCCGATATGCCTGAAAAGGAAGGCATTCTTGACATTATAGACCATGTACCCGCAGCGATAAACTATAAGACCAATACCAGTCGCAAAAAGTCATTGATGCTGTACAAGCTGGGTAACCCTTACAGGTATATGCTCCGTGAATTTTATCCGCATCTGCGGAAAGCCGTTTGTAAGCTGAATTATGATGTTCAGAATTTTGATGTGGAACAGGCAAAAGAGATGTTGCGCAGCCGTCCGCAAAATCTGAGTCTGAATGAAATGTATCTGGTTGCGCTTACTTATGATAACGGGTCGCCGGAATTTATAGAGTTGTTTGAAACGGCGGTACGGATATTCCCCAATGATAAAACCGCTAATCTGAATGCAGCTTCGGCCGCACTTTCACGCGGTGACACCATTCTTGCTGAGAAATATCTGCAGAAGGCTGATACCACTGTTCCTGAATATCAAAATGCTATGGGGGTACTTCTCCTCTTAAAGGGAGATTATGAACAGGCAAAGGTATACTTGAATGAAGCTGTGGAATCAGGATTGGAGCAAGCACATCTCAATCTTAAGGAGTTGGTTAAGAAAGAAGAGAATGCCCGGTTGATAAGCAAACAGAACAATTGATTTTTTATATACCGTGATTGACAATAATCATTTTATTAACTATTATAAAACATAAACAAAATGAAAACAAGGAGTTTTCTGTTATCAGCATTGGCGGCATTAATGCTTGCAGGCTGTAGTGAGGATGCCCGTGAAGATGAGATTCCGGGTAATGTTTTGGTCGGGAAGGCATATCTGTCACTTTCGTTGCAAAGTCGGACGAGTACGCTTACAAGGGTAGATAATGTAAAAACGGAGGATGGTTCTGCTGAAGAAAGCAAGGTGGAAACCGTTACGGTTCTGTTGTTTGATAAGGATGACGTGTGTCTTGATGTAGTAAACGTTCCTTCTGGAGACATAACTGTAGGGAATAGTGGTGGAAGTACGCCTCCTACTACTGCTACAGCCAGTAAGGCTCAATTAGTTCCGGAGAAAACCAAGAAAGTATTTGTGGTTCTCAATTCTGCTTCCAAATGGACTTTTACAAAAGAAGCTGTAGTAGGAAAAGCATGGTCTACAATCAATACTGCTATTGATGCGGTGATTGGTGATGTTGCTACTGCTAGTAAGTTTATGATGGCGAGTGCGGGTACGCCGACTGATGGGGCATTGACACCGGTAACTGTGCATAAACCGACAACATATACTGCGGAAGATGTGGCAGCTGCAAAAAAAGCAGCAGAAGATGCTCCGGCTACCATCAATGTAGACCGGTTGAGTGCAAAAGTGCAAGTCTCGCAGGCTTCTGGTTTTACAAAGCCTACAGGTTCAAATTTCACTTTCAACGGTTGGGAATTAAGTGTAACTAACAAGAGTGTGAGATTGTATAGTGACCTTGTTACTTATGATAATGCTACCCCGGGAGCTGTTTATCGTCGGGATAAGAACTATTTGGAGAGCGAACAACCTGATGTTACTAGTAATAAGGAAGAGAATATGGACAAAGCTTTCAATTATCTAAAAAATATTAAGAATGTAAGTGAGAATATGCCTGCCGTAGCGCAAATTGACAACGCAAGTCTATATTGTCTTGAAAACACCATGGAGGCTAAAGCGCAACAACTGGGCTTTACGACTAAGGTGGTAGTAAAAGCCCAGTATACTCCTGACGGTATAACTAAAGACGCAAATTATTTCTCTTGGAAAGGAGCCTATTATACACTGGAACAACTTAAAGCTGAATATCTGAAACATAGTGACGGCACGGGATTGAAAGTAGACCTACCCATATTCTTGATAAAAGCCGGGGTTATGTCACAAGCGGAATTCGATGAAGGTCAAGACAAAAGGAATGAAATTGTCGCCAATCTTTCAGAAGGTGCTGCAGCTAATCAATTAAATGCAAAAACCGGTATCATCGGACGTTTCTGTGCCGTACGCTACTATCACGAATCTGTCTGTTATTACGACGTCTTGATCCGTCACGACCAGAATATTACAACTAAGATGGCTTTAGGCAGATACGGTGTGGTACGCAACAACTGGTATAATATTGAACTCAATAGTGTGAGCGGTCCCGGAACCCCGTGGATTCCCGATCCGTCTGACCCTGATCCTACCAATCCCACTCCTCCGGATACTGATGATGATGAAGCGGACGCTTATCTCTCTGTAAAAATCACTATCAATCCATGGACTTATTGGTCACAGGGTGTTGATTTGCATTGATAAATGGGAATCGAAACACACATAAAGAAATACATGATAATCCTTGCCGTCAGCTTGATGGCAGGGATTACCGGTTGTGATGTCCTTCATGACGACCTCAGTCAGTGTGACCTTTTTCTTAGATTCCGTTATGACTACAATATGGCAAATGAAGACTGGTTTACCGAACAAGTGGAAGAGGTGAAAATCTTTGTGTTCGATGCAAAAGGGAGATACCTTCAGACATTAACCGAAAATGGTGATGCGCTGAAAAGACCGGACTACCGCATGCCGGTACCATATCGTATGAAAGGCTGTACGGCAATTGTTTGGGCCGGAAAGACAGATAAATTCTATTCGCTTCCTGTAATGACCGCAGGTGATCCGGTTGATAAATTGACTCTGAAGTATGAGCCTGAAAATAATATAAGTAGCAACCATCTTGATGCGCTATGGCATAGCGGTCCTTTGCAAATGTTTTCTCCGGAGGGCATCAGTAATACGGAAACTGTCAGTTTATTGCGTAATACCAACGATATTACGTTAAGTATTACACGTGGAGATGGCTTGACTGACATGTCAAAATATGACATCAAACTTGTTGGTGCAAATGGTTCCTACGACCATAAAAATAATTTTGGAGATATAAACAAGGATATTATTTACTATCCCTGTTCAGAAGAAAATGATGCTAAGACACCTTTCAAGGCACAACTGCATACTCTCAGATTTGTGAAGGGCAGCAATATGTCTTTTTCCATAACAGAAAAGTCATCCGGGAAATCAATTGATATAGGAGGTCAGGCGGTCATTAACCTTATTGACTATCTGCTGAAGAGCAAACCGGATACGATGAGCGAGCAGGAATACCTTGACCGCAGGTATCAATGGGATATTAATATCCGTATTGGTGATGAGGAAGAAAATGGTTACATCGCATTGTGCATAACCATTAATAACTGGATCTACTGGTTTCAACCAACAGATATATAAGCCATTTCTGAAATGAAACTTCGGCGTAAGAGAATGAAAATGACTATAAACATAAAATTTCCGGCAGTTGTCTTGCTTTTAACAATGCTGGCCCTCTTAACTTATTCTTGCAGTGACGAGAATGAACCGGCGGGTACAAGTATTTATCAAGGAGAAAGGATACCACTGGGCATTACTATGGGGGCACGCAACACTACCGATGAAGATAAAGTGATAAAATCCGTACGCGCCATTGTTTTTAATGACAAGGACCAACTTGTGTATAACGCAGTTTCCGATGCTTCCATAAACGATGATAACACATTTACTGCAACAATCAGGGCTGCACGGGGATACAACAATATTTACATCATCTGTAATGAGACGACGGAACTGACGGAAAAACTCAACGCCATTAAACGGGAAAATGAAATAGAAAACGTGACATTCTCAGCCGTAGGTATCGTTGCTCCTCCGCCTATGTATGGAAATGTGACACATGCTTATGTCGAATCCCGTAGCGACGGGTCAAATGCCACCGTTATAGTTAATAATGTCAGAATGACCGAACTGCCGATAAGTGTGACACGTATGGTGGCCCGTCTTAGCTTTACAGCTATTAAAAATATAACCAATCCGGATGAAGATTTCAAAGTAGCCAAGCTCACAGTTAAGGTATGCCGTATGCCGGTCGGTACACCCATAGGAGAAGGGCAGCCATCTACAGGCGATGTCTGGTCAGACGACCTTGCGATATCAGGAACAGGCACGCTTGACAATAATGGCGATTATACTATAAAAGATAATAGCTATACTATTCCTGCCGCACTGGATTTCATAACAATTCCTGCCACATATATTCCTGAGCACTTGCTATCCCAACCTGAAAATGCTTCTCAGGCAACCTACCTTAAGATTGACG
>OLGD01004780.1_pt1 | contig 10694 bp, 8 predicted proteins | sample 1605311 | NCBI WGS metagenome assembly OLGD01 (sample SAMEA3888917, study PRJEB22519) | human gut metagenome | biome: human gut; feature: human-associated habitat; material: faeces | place: Denmark | collected 2010 | reverse complement strand
TAATAATAGAATGTATAATTGAGGTGCTTCGGCATCTCTTTTTTATTATTCTTTAAAAGAGCTGTATTAGGTGTTTATAAAAAGTGACACCTTGATGGGTAGAAGTTGCGAATAAATCTCTATATCTTGAAAAAATAGATTATTCATAGTATAATGTCAAATGAGTAACTGTAACCAAAAGGAACGGAGAATACGAAGGAGCGTTACAGATGAGAATAAGCTACAACAAACTTCAAAAACTTATGATTGATAATCAAATGAAAAGACAAGATTTAATGCGTGCTGCGGAAATTTCATCGTCTGTTGCAACAAAATTAAATAAGAATGAAACAGTATCCCTTGATGTGCTTATGAGAATTTGCAAAGTATTTCATTGTGATATTGGCGATGTATGTGAAGTCATATTAGACGAATGATATGAGGAGGTCTGAAGATGGCGGCAAGTGGTAAGAAAAATATGTTTAACGAGGCAACCCGTGTTCAAATGCCAGCAATGGTTCATTTGACACGCCTTGGTTATACCTATTTTGGGAAAATAACTGAAGATATGGCAGGCACAGTATATGACCCTGATACCAATATCTTAATTAACGTTTTCAAGGAGCAGTTCACACGGCTTAATCCTACCCACGCAGGAGAAGCGGAACAGACATTGAAAACTATTAGGCAGGAATTAGATAATGATGATATAGGACGCAGTTTTTACGAGCGTTTATCGTCTGTTTCTCCTGTTAGATTGGTGGATTTTGAAAATCCAAAAAATAATACATATCATTTTACCGCTGAGTTCACTTGTAAGCGTGACCAAGATGAATTTAGACCTGATATTACATTGTTTGTAAATGGACTTCCGCTTGTATTTGTTGAAGTAAAAAAACCAAATAATCATGGTGGAATGGTTGCGGAAAGTAAGCGAATGAACAAAAAGAGATTTCCTAACAAAAAATTTAGGAGATTTTTGAATATTACACAGTTGATGATTTTTTCTAATAATATGGAATATGACACTATGGGTGGTATTGTTCCGGTTCAGGGGGCATTCTATTGTACGACAGCAAAACAGTCTGCACCGTTCAACTGTTTCAGAGAAGAAAATCCTACTAATTTGGATATTGCACCTTATAATGCAGATTTTCCATATAAGGATATTGACCCGATTGTTGAAAAGAAGATATTGACTGACTTTAATTGTCAGGTTATTCATACTTCTCCGGAATATCAAACAAATTTAGATACCTATACACCGACCAATCGTGTATTGACATCTATGTGCAGTCCTGAAAGATTGCTATTTATCTTGAAATATGGAATTGCCTATGTTCGTTTTCATAAAGAAATAAATGGCAAGATAGAATTTATTGAGCAGAAACATATAATGCGTTATCAACAGATGTTTGCTGCCTTAACAGTAAGAAGTAAGATTGATGAAGGTGTTAATTCAGGTGTTATATGGCATACTCAAGGTAGTGGAAAGACAGCCCTTTCTTATTATCTTACGTATGTCCTTTCTGACTATTTCAGCAAGCAAAATAAAGTTGCAAAGTTTTATTTCATTGTTGACCGTCTTGATTTGCTGAAGCAAGCTTCGGAAGAATTTGAAGCTCGTGGATTGGTTGTAAAAACGGCAAGCTCCCGTGCTGAACTTATGGAGCAGTTCCGTAACAATCAGGCACAAGAGGGAAATACGGGAAAACCTGAAATTACAGTTGTAAATATACAGCGTTTTGCCGAAGATAGGTCAAAAGTTGACCTTCCTGCGTATGCAACGAATTTGCAGAGAGTGTTTATTATTGATGAAGCACATAGAGGATATAAACCAGAAGGCTCATTCTTGGCTAATCTTCTTGACGCAGATAAAAATGCGATTAAGATTGCGTTGACAGGAACACCGCTTTTGAAAGAAGAAAGAGAATCTTGGAGAGTTTTTGGTAATTATATTCATACATACTATTATGACAAATCAATTTTAGATGGATATACGCTGAAAATTATTCGTGAGGATATAGAAACACAGTATAAGGAGCGACTTTCTGAAATTTATGAAAAACTTGAAACCTTGGTAGAAAAGAAAGATGTAAAGAAAAGTCAGATTGTTGAACACGATAACTATGTCAAAGAGCTACTTAGGTATATTATTTCTGACCTAAAGAGATTTAGACAAATTCAGGGAGATAATACGCTCGGTGGTATGGTCATTTGTGAAACAAGTGAGCAGGCAAGAAAACTGTTTGCATATTTTGATGAAATCCAAGCGGAACTTAATAAAGATGCTTCTATGAAAAGTCATTTGCGAGCTGGACTTATACTTCACGATAGTGATGATAAGGATACAAGAGATAAGATTATTGATGACTTCAAAAATAACATGACAGTTGATATTCTTATCGTTTTCAATATGCTTCTTACCGGATTTGATGCACCAAGATTGAAACGTCTGTATTTTGGAAGAAAATTAAAAGACCATAATTTGTTGCAGGCAATCACAAGAGTCAACAGACCATATAAAGAAAACCGTTATGGATATGTTATTGATTTTGCAAATATAAAAAGGAACTTTGAAGAAACAAATGAAGCGTACCTTAAAGAGCTGAACCGTTTTAATGACCCGAATGAAGTTGGAGCGGGAAATGAAACAGACACATTCAAACAGGTTATTGAAGACCCGGCAGAACTCATTAAACAAATGCAGGAAGTGCAGCAGGTTCTTTTTAACTATACCACAGATAATGCAGAAGAATTTAGTTCGGAAATATCTACGATTGAGGATAAGCAGGAATTGCTTAAACTTAAAAAAATTCTTATTGCTGCTCGTGACTGTTGTAATTTGGTAAGAACCTTTGGCGATGATGAGTTGAAGGAAACATTTGCAAAAATGGAATTAACAAAGTTGCCTTCATTGATTTCAGAGGTGCAACATCATATTGACAACATAAATCAGAAAGAACTTTTTGCAAGTGATGATACCACGAAATTGCTTGTAAATGAAGCAATGGAGGATATTACATTTAATTTCAGCAAAATCAGTGAAGAAGAATTGAAAATCGTCGGTGGTAAAGACGCAGTAACAGAAAAGTATAAAAAGACTGTTCGTGCTTTTACACAGAATATCGATCCTGATGACCCTGAGTTTATTACTTTGCAGGAAGCATTTTTGCTTCGTTTCAAGCAACACGGTTTTGAACCTAAGAGTGTATCTGAGATTGAGGAGCAAGGAAAAGAACTGGAAGATATTCTGAAAAAGCTTGATGAATTGCAGAAGAAAAACACGGTTCTGCTGAGAAAATATAATGGCGATGCGAAATTCGCAAGGGTTCATAAAAGAATCAGGGAAGAAAATCTTGCTCGAAAAGCAGCAAATAAACAGCCGATTGTTTCAGAGTATGATATGTCTATTATGAATGTTTTGCTTTCTATTAAGTCTGATATTGACCAGAAAGTGTATGACAGAAACGATATATTGAAAAAAGACGCATATTTTGAGAGAACGGTTATGACACAAATAAAAGCAGGCATTGATAAGTTGGGAGTAGCGAGTGCTCGTGAGGATAGAGTATTTATACAGAGCAGGATTACAAAACAGTATCTTGACCAGTACAACCAGACTTATTCAGTGGCATAAAGGAGAACACAATGGAAGAAACAAAGACGATAAAAGAAAAAACCATAGAGTTGATAGATGCCTTAAAAGCAACTTGTCAGACCTATGGTATGGGAAACGATGGTAACGAATATAAAATTATCACACAGGTTTTCCTTTATAAGTTCCTTAATGATAAATTCGGATATGAAGTAAAAAAAGTAAGTCCGGTTCTTAAAAATGCTGAAAAATGGGAACTTGCTTATGCAGAAATGTCAGAAGATGACCGCTTGGATATTTTTGATAGTTTACCGTCAGATATTCCATTACTTAATCCGGAACATCTTATTGCCAACTTATGGAATCAGCAGGCAAAAGGCGATTTTGATTTAATCTTTGACAGCACGATGACAGATATAGCAGATAAGAATATTGATATATTTTCAACTCAGACTGCTCAGAATACAAAAATACCGCTTTTTGAAAAGCTGACACAGTATGTGACGGACGATACAGCAAGAGCACCTTTTGCTCGTGCGTTGGTTGACAAGTTAGTAAATTTCTCTTTTGAAGAAGCATTTGAAAAGCACTATGATTTCTTTGCGGATATATTTGAATATCTGATAAAAGATTACAATACCGCAGGCGGTGGTAAGTATGCAGAATATTATACTCCTCACGCTATTGCAACGATTATGGCAAGATTGCTTGTTGGTAATGCAACTGATTTACATAGCATTGAGTGTTATGACCCATCTGCTGGAACAGGAACACTTTTGATGGCTCTTGCTCACAAAATTGGAGAAGATAAGTGTACGATTTTTGCTCAGGATATTTCACAGCGAAGTAATAAAATGTTAAAACTTAATCTTATCCTAAACAGCTTGGTATCTTCTCTTGACCACGCAATTCAAGGAGATACGCTGATTGCTCCATATCATAAGAGTGATAATGGACAGGAATTAAGAACTTTTGATTATGTAGTTTCAAATCCGCCTTTTAAGATGGATTTCTCAGATACAAGAGAACGTATAGCAGCAATGCCTGTTCGTTTTTGGGCGGGAGTTCCGAAAGTACCAGCCAAGAAGAAAGAGAGTATGGCAATTTATACGTTGTTCATTCAGCACGTTCTTAATTCATTGAAATCAACCGGAAAAGGTGCGATTGTAGTTCCTACCGGATTTATAACTGCAAAATCGGGTGTAGAAAAGAAAATACTACAACATATTGTAGACGAACATATTGTTTATGGCTGTATTAGTATGCCGTCAAATGTATTTGCTAATACCGGAACGAATGTATCAGTATTATTTTTTGATAATTCAAGAAAAACAGACAAGGTTGTACTGATAGATGCTTCAAAACTGGGAGAAGAATATAAGGACGGTAATAATCAGAAACGCAGACTTCGTGATTTTGAGATTGATAAAATTGTTGATACATTCCTTAATAAAGAAGCCGTTGATGATTTTTCAGTTGCTGTTACATATGATGAAATCAAAGAAAAGAAGTATTCACTTGCGGCTGGACAATATTTTGATGTAAAAATCGAATATGTTGAATTGTCACAGGACGAGTTTAATGCTCGTATGAGTGCCTATGCAGAGAAGTTACAGGAATATTTTGCAGAGGGCGACAAACTGAAAACGGAAATTATGGAGCAGTTAAAGAAGGTAAAGTATGAGTAAACTTACAAAGTACAAATTTAGTGATTTATATGAAATGAGTTCAGGTATATCTTCATCAAAAGAACAAGCAGGACACGGTTCCCCGTTTATATCATTTAGCACCGTGTTTAATAATTATTTTTTGCCTGAAGAATTACCAGATTTGATGGATACATCTCTTAAAGAGCAAGAAATATTTTCTGTAAAAAAAGATGATGTGTTTATTACAAGAACAAGTGAAACCGTTGATGCTTTGGCAATGAGTTGTGTTGCTGTTAAAGACTATCCGAAAGCAACTTTTAGTGGCTTTGTAAAAAGACTAAGACCGAAAACAACGGGAATAGTGTACTCAAAGTATATTGCTTTCTTTTTGAGAAGTAAGTATTTTCGTAAAGTATTAGATTGCAATACGATAATGACTTTGAGAGCAAGTTTTAATGAGGATATGTTTTCATTTTTGTATTTATATTTGCCTGATTATGAAGAACAGGTAAGAATAGGCGATTTATTATATAAAATGGAAATGAAAATCCGAACAAATAATAAGATAAACGATAATTTACCACATCAATCACTGATGGTAGCCTGACCGTTCATCAGCACAGGCAACAGCCAATCACGAAGCTGAATGAGAGTGTGAGTTTCCCTATCTAATTCCTTTTGTAAAGCAAAAAGAGGTTTGCTTTCTTTAGAAAACTCTTTTGTAACAGATAGCGGCGGAAGAATAATTTCACTATCCATCAAGGAATTGATACGAATACCTTTAAAAATGCTACCTGTTGAACACGCAGTTGCTCTTTTGACGAAAGCTTCACTTTGGAGATTCATATACAGATATTCTGCTGTAAGGACTGAGCTATTATAACGAATGGAAAAAACAGACTCGTTAATATCCCAGTTGGTCGGATTTTCTTGTATAAGATAGCATCTACCCAATGGGGCAATACTTGCAAACAAAATGTCATCTATCTGAATATCAGAGCGACGATGAATGATTTGTCTTGCCTGTTCATCAATAGTATCACAACCAGAAAAATCTAATGAACCATTAAGACACAAGTTTTTAACAGTAATATACTGTATATTACCATTGCCCAATTTGAAATTATTTCTGGGATTTAATCCGGTTCGGACAGCTTCAATAGCATTTTCCATTTTGGAACATACCCAAGAAAACGGAATTTCCATTTTTAATTGTTCATTCCAAACCATCTTACCGCCTGATGAACGGTATGGTTTTCCGCTTTCATCTGGAAAATCAAACTGAGTGAACCAATAATCGTAAAGAAGCTTAGCTTGTTGCTCTAAATTATCGTTTATTTTAACATATATCCCATAACTCTTGTGGGTGGCGAGAGTTAAATCAGGGGACTACCCACTCCGTAGTCGTTCTCTAAGTTAAATAAAAGGAGAATTGACTAATGAAACAAAATTTAATTACAGATGTTGTTCAGGCTATGTTACCTTTCTTGAATAACGCACAGACAGAATGCTTGCAAGAGGTATTGCAACATACACTTTTTGATTATGAGGTAACAAAAAATGAAAGTGAAAAAGAAATCTCGGAGCAGAACTATATGGAACTGTTCTTATCGGCAAAGCGAATTGAGGGCTGTTCCGAGAAATCTCTTAAATACTACAAAGCTACTATCGAAATGATGATTGCGACCGTCGGCAAAAGTGTTAAGCACATTGAAACCGACGACATAAGGCGATACCTGACCGAGTATCAGGAAAAGAAGAAATCAAGCAAGGTTACGATTGATAATATCCGCCGTATTCTTTCAAGCTTCTTTTCGTGGCTTGAGGACGAGGACTACATACTGAAAAGCCCCGTTAGGCGAATACATAAAGTCAAAACCGGTACAAATATTAAAGAAACATATTCCGATGAAGCGTTAGAACTTATGAGAGATAACTGCACAGAGCCGAGAGATTTGGCGATGATAGATATGTTAGCTTCTACGGGTATGCGTGTCGGCGAAATGGTGTTGCTCAACAGAAACGATATTGATTTTAACGAGCGAGAATGTATCGTGTTCGGTAAAGGAAACAAGGAACGAGTGGTTTATTTTGACGCTAGAACAAAGATACATTTGCAAAATTACTTAAACAGCAGAACCGACGATAACCCGGCACTTTTTGTATCGCTGAAAGCACCGCACGAAAGGCTGAAAATCGGCGGTATAGAAACAAGACTCAGAGAATTTGGAAAACAATTAGGACTGCACAAGGTACACCCACACAAGTTCAGGCGTACCCTTGCAACTATGGCAATAGACAAAGGAATGCCCATTGAGCAACTGCAACAGCTCTTGGGGCATAGAAAGATAGACACGACCTTGCAGTACGCAATGGTAAAACAAAGCAATGTAAAAATTGCTCATCGAAAATACATCGGATAGCGGAGGAATTTATGTCAGAAAGAATAGTGATAAAAGAGATATGCGAAGTGTACGATGGTCCACACGCTACACCAAAGAAAACAGTCGATGGTCCAGTTTACTTGGGAATAGATGCAATAACTGATGATGGAAAAATAAATGCAAAAGAATTTGCTCATTTGTCAGAAGAAGATTATATTAAGTGGACAAAAAGAGTAACCCCACAGTATGGAGATATTGTTTTTTCGTATGAAGCAACATTGGGAAGGTACGCTTTAATACCTAAAGACTTTTATGGGTGTTTAGGAAGAAGATTAGCTATTATTAGAAATGTAAGTAAAGATATTGACACATTGTGGCTGTACTATTATTTTCTTTCGCCGGAATGGAAACAATTCATTCAAAGTAAGATTATAAAAGGTAGCACTGTAAATAGAATTTCTGTAGAAGATTTTCCGACATATACAGTTCCTAATATTTCAATTAAAGTGCAGCGTAAAATTGCTAATATACTTTCAAAAATTGATGCAAAAATCGCTTTGAATAATAACATAAACGATAATTTAGAGCAGCAAGCTAAGCTTATTTACGACTACTGGTTCACACAATTTGATTTTCCAGACGAAAACGGAAAGCCATACTGCTCATCTGGCGGTAAGATGGTTTGGAACGAACAACTAAAACGTAATATTCCAGAGAACTGGAATGTTATTCCACTGCTCAAATTGGTAAGTTGGGAAAGCAATAGTCAACCACCTAAAAGTGAATTTGTATATGAGCCAAAAGAAGGTTATGTGCGTTTCATTCAAAACAGAGATTATGATAGCGATACACATATAACATATATTCCTCGAACAAAAAATCTTAGTATAGTTGACCGCTTTGACATACTTATGGACAAATACGGAGATGCTGGTGCAGTTCGATACGGAATAGAGGGTGCGTTCAATGTAGCTCTTGGAAAAATTTGTGTTCACAATCCTAATTACAGGGAATACATACGTTCATTTTTAGGTAGCGATGGCATATATAAATTTCTCCATAATTCGTGTATGGCATCAACAAGAGCATCTCTCAGCGAAGCTAATTTGGCAATACTGAATGTTGTTGTTCCTGATGAAAAAATCATATTGGATTATGAAAACTTCCTGCATAAAATCCGTGTCAGCATATTGAAGAACAAAGATGAAACTGTCGAGTTAATCAATCTTCGTGATTGGTTACTTCCTATGTTGATGAATGGACAAGCTACTATTGCTGATTAAGCCGCTAAATTATCGTTTTGCATAAGGAGAAATGAATTGAAATTATTTTTTGATGAATCTGGATATTCTGGCTGTATTATGCCAAACAAAAATGGACAATTGTTTAATGATGGACAACGACATTTTGTATTGGGAAGTGTTTTTGTTGCTGATAAAGAAGATGAAATAGAGATACTGAACAAGTATAGACAGTTTAAGAATCGTTTCGAATTTACAGGAGAAATAAAAGGTTCTGAGCTTATGACTCAGCGTAATAATGAAGCCCTAAAATATTTTATAACAAATGTGCTTGATGATAAGCATTTCTTTATTTGTAATTATGATAAGATATTTTACTTGGCAACATTGATTTCGGTATATATTTTTGGAGTGCCTTTTCAACAGCAAGAAACATTAACTTTTTATATGATGGCAAGTGCTTTGGCGGGAGAAAAAGAAGAACTGTTTTTACATTATTGTTCCGCAGTATGTGAAAACACCGATAATTCTAAAAAAGAATTTTTGGAATATCTTATTTCCTTTCCTTATGAGAAACTGGATAAAAATGATTATAATTTGTATATAGCATTTGCTAAGCTTATGTTAGAAAATAAGGATTATGGAGAATTTCCGTTGACTTACGAAGCGTATAGTTGCAAAAATACTGTAAATTTTGTAAATATGACGGCATTAGGAGAAATGCTTTTGAGCTTAAAACATTTACACGGAGTTGATATGAGCAAGACAGAAATATATCACGATAACTTAATGGGGTACGAAGAAGAATATAATCAGTCGTTTGAAGATAATAAAATACATATAAATTTTGTTGATAGCAAAGAAAATGAATTGGTTCAGTTAGCAGATAATATAAGCAGTATTTATCGTAAGTGTTTTGAAAAGTCATTTGAAGCATTTAGATGTAATAAGCAATGGACAGATAATATTTGGTTTACTGAAAATTATTCGAGAATTATAAATACTATTGGAATGGAACATATAAAGATGGATACCCAGATTTCAGATTATGTGTTACCTTTTGTAATTCGTGATATTTTTGGAAATGAATATGGACAATTTGAGAAAAACAAGGAAAAATTTTGGGGACTATTTTATTTCTACAAAGAAAAAATTGTGGAAGATATAGATGCAATGAAAGTGGATTTACCACTTTGATTAAAATGAGAATGGTTATATTTCATATAAAGTATTGTGAAAATTTAGAAAGGACGGGCTATGGAAACAAAGCCAAGAATTTTATATTTACAAAAGATTTTACTGGAAAGAACCGATGAAGAAAATCTTCTTTCCACAACACAGTTAATCAATATATTGAATGATGAATACGGAATATCTGCACATAGAACGACGGTTACAAAGGATATTGCTGCACTTCAGGAGTTTGGAATGGACATTGTTACTATCCATTCTACTCAGAGCAAATACTTTGTAGCCAGTCGCAAGTTTGAATTGCCGGAACTGAAACTGCTGATAGACGCAGTAGAGTCATCAAAGTTTATTACAAAGAAGAAAAGCGAAACTCTGATTGAGAAGATACATACGATGACAAGTCCTGGGCAGGTGGCAAAGCTGAAACGTAATAACTATGTGGTCAATCGAATTAAGCCGGATAATGAGCAGATATATTACATCATCGACGCTATAAATGACGCCATCAACGCAGGCAAGCAGATTTCTTTCCAGTATTATGATTATACCGGATTAAAGAAAAAGGTTCTGAAGAATAAGGGTGAAATTTATAAGCTGAGTCCGTATAAACTTCTCTGGTGTGGGGACTATTATTATGTTCTCGGATATTCTG
>OLGD01004779.1_pt1 | contig 10695 bp, 8 predicted proteins | sample 1605311 | NCBI WGS metagenome assembly OLGD01 (sample SAMEA3888917, study PRJEB22519) | human gut metagenome | biome: human gut; feature: human-associated habitat; material: faeces | place: Denmark | collected 2010 | reverse complement strand
CCCAAGTAATTTCCGCAGCAATATCACGATCCAGGAATTTCTGGAAGTAAACGATGTACCGGGAATCGCAGGGATCGATACAAGAGCCCTGACAAAGATCTTACGTGAAAAGGGAACAATGAACGGCTGCATTACAACAGATGAGCACTATGATCTGGCAGCACTGACAGAAAAGATGAAAGCTTATACCACAGGAAAGGTAGTGGAAAAGGTTACCTGTGATCAGAAATATATCTGCAAGGGATCTGAGACGCTGGAAGAAAACGGACCGATCTCAGGCAGTGCGGTTTATACGGGAGAAAAGGAAATGAGACCTTCTCTTGTACATGAGCTGAACGGAAAAGGCAAGAAGGTAGCACTCCTTGATCTTGGAGCAAAAAAGAATATTGCCAGATCACTGGCACAGAGAGGCTGTGATGTCACGGTATATCCGGCTCTGACAACAGCAGAGGAGATCATCAATGATCATCCGGACGGTATTATGCTCAGTAACGGACCCGGCGATCCGAAGGAATGTGTTTCCATTATCGCCGAGATTAAAAAGCTTTATGATACAGATATTCCGATCTTTGCGATCTGTCTGGGACATCAGCTCATGGCACTTGCAACGGGAGCGGATACATTTAAAATGAAATACGGACACAGAGGGGGCAATCATCCGGTCAAGGATCTTTCTACCGGACGTGTTTACATTTCCTCTCAGAACCATGGCTATGTGGTAGATATGGATAAGCTGGATCCGAAGGTTGCAACACCTGCCTTTGTCAATGTCAATGATGGCACCTGTGAAGGACTCAGCTATACAGGAAAGAATATATTCACCGTGCAGTTCCATCCTGAGGCTTGCCCGGGACCACAGGACTCCGGCTATTTATTTGACCGATTTATTACGATGATGGAGGAGAATGCAAATGCCTAAGAATCCCAATGTAAAAAAAGTTATGGTAATCGGCTCCGGCCCGATCGTGATCGGACAGGCAGCAGAATTTGATTATGCCGGTACACAGGCATGTCGCTCCCTGAAAGAGGAAGGTGTGGAGGTTATTCTGGTAAACTCCAATCCGGCGACGATCATGACAGATAAAAATATTGCCGACAAGGTATATATTGAGCCACTGACGGTAGATGTGATCAAACAGATCATTGAAAAGGAAAAGCCGGACAGCTTACTGCCGAACATGGGCGGACAGGCAGGTCTGAATCTTGGTATGGAGCTTGCAGAGTCAGGCTTTCTGGACAGCCACGGTGTAACGCTTCTCGGTACGACCGCAGAAACAATCCGTAATGCAGAGGGCAGACAGGAATTTAAAGATCTGATGGAGCGTATCGGTGAGCCGTGTGCACCGTCTCTTCTTGTTGAGAATATTCAGGACGGTGTGGATTTTGCCAATAAGATCGGCTATCCGGTCGTACTGCGTCCCGCTTATACCCTGGGAGGTTCCGGTGGCGGTATCGCCCACAATCAGGTAGAACTGGAAGAGATCCTGGAGAACGGTTTACGTCTGTCCCGTGTGGGTCAGGTACTGGTAGAGCGTTGTATCGCAGGTTGGAAAGAGATCGAGTACGAAGTAATGCGTGACAGCGCAGGCAACTGCATCACCGTATGTAACATGGAGAACATCGATCCCGTCGGCGTGCATACCGGAGACAGTATCGTAGTAGCGCCTTCCCAGACCCTGAGCGACAAGGAGTACCAGATGTTACGTACTTCCGCTCTGAAGATCATCAACGAACTGCAGATCACCGGTGGATGTAACGTACAGTTTGCACTGCATCCCACCAGCTTTGAATATTGTGTTATCGAGGTTAACCCCCGTGTCAGCCGTTCTTCCGCACTGGCAAGTAAGGCGACCGGTTATCCTATCGCAAAGGTAGCAGCGAAGATCGCACTGGGCTTTACCCTGGATGAGATCAAGAACGCCATCACCCACAAGACCTATGCCAGCTTCGAGCCGACACTGGACTACTGTGTCGTGAAGATTCCCAGACTGCCTTTTGATAAATTTATCACTGCAAAACGTACTCTGACCACCCAGATGAAAGCAACCGGTGAGGTTATGAGTATCTGCAATAACTTCGAGGGAGCATTGATGAAGGCTATCCGTTCCCTGGAGCAGCATGTGGACTGCCTGCGCAGCTATGATTTCAGCGCTTTGTCTGTGGAGGAACTGTTAGAGCGTCTGAAGATCGTGGATGACCAACGTATTTATGTCATTGCGGAAGCTATCCGTAAGGGCATCAGCTACGAGCAGATCCACGACATTACCAAGATCGACCTGTGGTTCATTGACAAGATCGCCATTCTGACTGAGATGGAGCATGCACTGGAGACACAGCCCCTGACAGTGGATCTGCTGAAGGAAGCCAAGAGAATCGAGTTCCCGGATAACGTCATCGCAAGACTGACCGGCAAGACCGAGGAAGAGATCAAGAAGATGCGTTATGACAACGGCATTAAGGCTGTTTACAAGATGGTAGACACCTGTGCCGCAGAGTTCGCAGCTTCCACTCCTTATTATTACTCCGTATTCGGCGGCGAGTGCGAAGCCAAGGAGACTACCGGACGCAAGAAAGTCCTGGTACTGGGTTCCGGTCCTATCCGTATCGGACAGGGTATCGAGTTCGACTATTGTTCCGTACATGCTACCTGGGCATTTTCCAAGGCAGGCTATGAGACCATTATCATCAACAACAACCCGGAGACTGTAAGTACCGACTTCGATATTGCGGACAAGCTGTATTTCGAGCCTTTGACTCCGGAAGATGTGGAATCTATCGTAAATATTGAGCATCCCGATGGTGCTGTGGTACAGTTCGGCGGACAGACCGCTATCAAGCTGACCGAGAGCCTGATGAAGATGGGCGTGCCTATCTTAGGCACCAAGGCGGAGGATGTAGATGCCGCTGAGGATAGAGAACTGTTCGACAAGATTCTGGAAGAGACCGAGATCCCCCGTGCAGCCGGCGGTACCGTATACACCGCAGAGGAAGCTAAGGCGGTGGCCAACAGACTGGGCTATCCCGTACTGGTACGTCCTTCCTATGTATTGGGCGGACAGGGTATGCAGATCGCTATCTCCGATGAAGAGATCGAAGAATTCATGGAGATCATCAATCGTATCGCACAGGATCACCCGATCCTGGTAGATAAGTATTTACAGGGTAAGGAGATCGAGGTCGATGCTGTATGCGATGGTATCGATATCCTGATCCCCGGTATCATGGAGCATATCGAAAGGACCGGTATCCACTCCGGAGACAGTATCTCCGTATATCCGGCTCCGACCATTGATAAAGTAGTAAAAGAGAAGATCGCAGAGTACACCAGAAGACTGGCAAAGGCACTGCATGTCAAGGGACTGATCAATATCCAGTTCATTGCCATCGGTGAGGAAGTATATGTCATTGAGGTTAACCCCCGCTCTTCCCGTACCGTACCTTATATCAGTAAGGTAACCGGCATTCCTATCGTGGATCTGGCTACCGAAGTGATCATCGGCAAGACCATCCGTGAGCTTGGCTACGAGCCCGGTTTACAGCCTGAGGCAGAGTATTTTGCCATCAAGATGCCTGTGTTCTCCTTCGAGAAGATCCGTGGTGCCGAGATCAGCTTAGGACCGGAGATGAAGTCTACCGGTGAGTGTCTGGGTATCGCCAAGACCTTCAATGAGGCTCTGTACAAGGCATTCCTGGGAGCAGGTGTGGAACTGCCAAAGTACAAGAACATGATCATCACCGTAAAGGATGCGGATAAGGGTGAAGCCATTGAAGTCGGAAGACGCTTCGAAAAGCTGGGATACACCATTTATGCTACCAGAAGTACCGCAGCTGCTCTGAATGAAGCAGGTGTGAAGGCGAGAAAGGTCAACAAGATCTCTCAGGAATCCCCGACCGTGATGGATTTGATTCTGGGACACAAGATCGACCTTGTCATCGATACCCCTACCCAGGGCCGCGACAAGACCAGAGACGGTTTCCTGATCCGCCGTACCGCTATCGAGACCGGTATCTACTGCATCACCGCAATGGACACCGCCAATGCTCTCGTGACCAGCATGGAGCATATGAACGATTGTAAGGAACTGACGCTGGTGGATATTGCACAACTGTAAGATATAAAAATGGATAAGAACAGTGGAGTCGCGAAAGTTGCTCCACTGTTTGTGTTTGTGACAAAAACAAAGTGTTGACAAATGTCCGCGAAAGGAATAAAATACAAACAGTTAAAGACATAAAGGCTGTGAAGAGAAGAGTAGGAGAAGAGATACGTCGCAGAGAGTCCCGGCAGGTGGGAAGGGATATGGAAGGCTTCTTTGAACATGGTCTCGGAGCTTTGCACCGACTTCGTATTCGGACAGGATATCCGGCAGATGCGGACAGGCTGCAACGGGAGTACCCGTTATCGTACCTGACTATCGATGAGCGTTTGTTTGTCCGTAGTTGCAGAGGCCTGATCCCGTGAGAGATGGGCGAATTAAGGTGGTACCGCGGAAGAATGTTCCGCCCTTAAATTTTAATTTAAGGGCGGTTTTTTATTATGTCAAAAAGAGAAGAACTGATCAGAGAATATTGCAGACAGGTAAATGAAAGCCTGCATTTTATACAAAAATACATGGAAGGGATCGTTCCCGCTGGCCGATGCAGCGAAGAACTGTATTGGGAGACCAAGAAGATCAGTGAGGAACTGCAGAAGAGCAATCATGAACAGACCGCATTGATCCGGGCCTATCTGCGGGAGGCGGCACAACTGTACGTAGAGGGGGAGCCCTGGAAGACCCGCATTACGGACCGAAGACTTTGCCGTAATACGATCCTGAATCATTTACAGATGCTGGCGAATGTCAGCTTCTGGCTGAGAGAACAGGGAGAGCCACTGGCAGAGGAAGTCTGTGGATGGCTGTTAGCCCAGGAGACAGCGGATGTGCAGAAAGTTAGATCCGGACAAAGTCTGGAAGTTGCCAGAGAGATCTATCCGGCCGTGCAGAGAAAGAGAGCATAGGAGCGGTCGGCTGTAAAAGCACAAATTTGAAAATAAAATCCGTGGGGACAGCATATACTAGGCGTATGGTAAATATTGTATGATCGTAAGCCTGTTTCCCGCAGGCGGATTGGAGTCTCATGTTAGAAGAACATTATCCTTTTGTCGCACAGCCCCTGCCCTACGAATATGATGCCCTGCTTCCGGTATTAGATGAGGAAACACTTCATTTTCATCACGACAAGCATTATCAGACCTATGTGGATAAGCTGAATGCCACCCTTGCCGATTATCCGCAGTTACAGCAGATGTCCTTGACGGAACTGCTCACTTCGGAGGATAATATACTTGCGTCCCTGCCGGAGGAAGCCCGGAAAAGCATTCACAATAACGGTGGCGGTGTATATAATCATCAGCTGTATTTTGACAGTATGCGAAGCCCGGCAGGACAGGAGCCCTGTGGAGCTCTGGAGGAGGCGCTGGTCCGGGATTTTGGATCGGTGAGACAATGGAAAGAACAGATGTCACAGGCAGCCACGGGGGTATTTGGCTCCGGATGGGCATGGCTTGTGAGTGACCAGGACGGTACTCTGATGGTCCTTACTACAGCGAATCAGGATATCCCGGATCTGAAATTGTATACCTCCATATTTCCCATAGATGTGTGGGAGCATGCCTATTATTTACAGTATCAGAACCGCAGGCCGGATTACGTGGAAGGATGGCATAAGCTGATCCACTGGAAAAAAGCGGGACGACGTTACGAACAGGTACTTTGCAGACTGGAAAGAGCGGCCGGGGAAGCGGAAAAATTGCAAAATGACAGCCGCACAACAGAAGCGAACGACAGATAGTGTGCAACGTGCGGAACAGAAGAACAGAAAGAGGAAAATGACTATGGAGAACAGACCGATCATAAAAAAGGAACAGGTAGAGACCGTCTACGACAGCAGATTTATCAAGGTATTTGATCTGCAATATGAGCCGGGAAAACATTATTTTGATGCTACCAGAAGAGCCAAAGATAATCTGGCAGCGGTAAAGAGCGACGAAGAATTCAGACAGATGCTGCCGGATGCAGTCAGCTGCGTTGTGATCCTGAAGATCAGAGGACAAGAACCGAGACTTTGCTTAAGCCGTGAGTATCGTTACCCGGCAGGACATTTTCTGCTGAGCGTTCCGGCAGGACTTTTAGACCCGGAGGATGCAACGGAAGAAAATCCCGTATTCCATGCGGCAGCCCGGGAGCTTCGGGAAGAGACCGGCATCACACTGGAAGAGAGCGACAGCATCCGTCTGGTGAATCCGCTGGTATTCAGTACCCCCGGTATGACGGATGAGAGCAATGCACTGGTGCAGATCATATTGAACCGTGAAGAGATGCCGAAGGTAAGTCAGGAAGGAGCCGTTGGAACGGAATGTTTTGATGGTTTTCTGCTGCTGACCAAAGAAGAAGCACAGAAAATCTTAAAAGACGGCGTGGATGACCAGGGATTTTTTTACCCGTTATATACCTGGGCGGCATTGATGTGCTTTGCGACGGGAATGTGGAAATAATTTTTGAATAAATAAGACGATGAACGAAAAGCGTGTGGAGAGATCTGCACGCTTTTTTGAAATTTGTAACAAATAGCGAAAAATTCTTCGTTATGATTAACAAAGAGGAAGGTTGCCGTTCGCTCAATTGATTTTCCAATTGCTCAATTGTATAATTATGTCATTAGCAAGTACAATTGAGGAGCAAAGACATATCCTGTGATGAATTGCAGAATCCAGAACCGCAGAAAGGAGAGACAGAGGAAACGGACGGAGAGCCCCCGAAGAAAAAGAACAGCCGGATCGTAAAAACTGCTGTCCTGGTGGGAATACTGGTGATCGTCGGAGGACTGCTGTTGGGATATATGATAAAGCATAGAGAACCTACTTATCAGCAGATAGGCACAAGATATATCGATGATCCGGACTGGGGATATACATTCCTGAATGTAGAATGAAAGGAGCAGCTATGAAGAAGATTTTTTCAAATTACTACAAAATTATTTTGTCTGTTGTGATCCTGATTGTCCTGGTGGCACTAAAGGAGGATTACAAAACTTCTTTTGACGAAATGAGCGGAGTCCGGACGGTGGTACGTATGCTGCTCTATACGGCATGGGGATTCCTGTTGGCGACAAGGACCAGACGGGACAAAGCAAAAGGTGCGGAATATGTTGCTTTTGCTGTTGTCTGTGTGGCTGCGCTCAATCTGCTAATTCCCATCTGGAAATTCCAGATAGCGTTTTATGCTTTTGTCGCAGGTGTCCCGGGACTGTATTTTATGGTATTTATCCTGACCGGAATATTAGGCGGTTATATATGGGGACCGGTTGATAAAACGGACCGTAAATAGTGCCAGATATATCAGGAGCATTGATCCGATGGCGGAAGATATTGCCCAGGGGTGTAGAGATAGCAACAGCAGAGTAGAATGGCGGAGGTGTCTATGGGTAAAAAATGATTAAGTGTCTGATGATTTTAACAATAGTATGGGCAATGACCGGTTGTGGAAAGCAGGAGATGATCCGCTGTGAGTACACAAATGAGGCAGCAGGGTTTACCTTAAGCATAGACAGACCGGTAGAATGGACAGCGAAGCTTCAGAAAGGGTGGCCTGCGACCGAGACAGAGGAAGCCAGCCCGGACGAGGGAATCCGGCTTTATACGGATAACAAATACAAAATCGTAGATGAAGTTGAGATGGATTAGTGATTGCTTTGAAAAATAAATATTGACATATATAGATAGCCGATATATATTATAGACAACGATATATATCGGCTATCTATATAAGGAGGACAAAAAATGGCTGTGGACAAATCACTGATGTCGGGAAGTATGACGATGCTCCTGCTCAGATTACTGGCGGAGAAGGATATGTACGGATACGAGATGATCGATACACTGCGGAAAAAATCCTGTAACGTGTTCGAGTTAAAAGCAGGTACGCTGTATCCGCTGTTGCATGGGCTGGAAGCGAAGGGCCTGCTTACGGTATATGAGCAGGAATATGCAGGCAAGACGAGGAAGTATTACAGTATTACGAAAGAAGGCAGAAAATTACTGGAAACAAAAAAAGCGGAGTGGATGGAATATCAGTCTGCAGTGACCAGTGTTCTGGCAATGGGGGTATAGGGATGGAGACATATTTGGAAAAACTGTTGTCACAGATCCGCTGTAAAAAAGCCAGACCCTATATCGCTGAGGAGATAAGAGACCATATAGAATGCCAGATCGCAGACAATCTTTCCGAGGGAATGAGCTATGAGGAAGCAGAGAAAAATGCGGTTACGGACATGGGAGATCCGGTAGAAGTGGGGATCTCGCTGGACAGGATCCACAAGCCTAAGATTGCATGGAGGTTACTTGTGATCGTAGGAATTTTAAGCCTGCTGGGCATTCTGATACAGCAATCCATTCTCAGACAACCCGGTTATCAGGAGCTGGAAACATGGAGACAGGAAGTGTACCGCTATACTACGGAGGGGTTTGTCTCATGTATTGTGATAGGATTCCTTCTCATGTGTGTGATCTACTTTCTGGATTATACGTTAATTGCAAAGTACTCCAGGTTCATTGGAGTCTTTATACTTATTTTGGGAGGATTGCGGCTGACCGGCTTTTTCGGTGTGGATATTAACGGAGTCGGCAACTGGGTTGGATTTGGAATGTTCCGGGTGTCGATTACTTCCCTGATGATGTTCTATGTGCCCATCTATGGAGCTATCTTATACAAATACAGGGATGGTGGGTTTATGGCACTGTGCAAAGCACTCCTGTGGCTGATTCTTCCGGTATTTATTACATTCCGGATTCCAAGCCTCGGTGTGGCTGTCATCATGATGATCAGTATGCTGATGGAACTTACGGTGGCTATTTGGAAGGGGTGGTTTCAACTGCCCGTCAAAAAGACGATTATTGGCTTGGGGTTGTTTCTTGCGGGATTACCGGTTCTGTTACTGGCTGCAATGTACGCATTTCATATGCTGGCAGTATATCAGGAAGCAAGGATCCGCTCCTATTTCACCTCTTCCGGAGATGCCTATTATATGACGTCCATGCTTCATAAATTTAATGAGAACATTTCGTTTTGGGGAAATAGTGGAAATGATGTGCTCGAAGGTCTGCCGGAATTTAATAAAGCTTACGTTTTTTCCTATATTCTGAATAGTTATGGAAAGTCAGCGGGAATTGTTGTGGTCGTTCTCCTGGCGGCATTGGTAGTGTTTATGTTCGGAACTTCTGTCAGACAGAAAAATGAACTTGGCACAGTGATGGGATTCGGTTGCGGAATGATCATTTTATTAAATGTTCTCCTGAATCTTGCCGGAATTTTTGGATGGATCCCGCTGACGACAACATTCCTGCCGTTCTTATCTGTTGGCAGAGATAATATTTTACTGTCTTATGCATTGGTAGGAATTATTCTGAGTATTTACAGATACAAAGATGTATATCCAAAAAAGTTCAAGGCGTCACAGGTATCATTGCAGAAGACCATTACTTTGAATCTGAATATGTAACATGGTAATAAAAGTAATGCAAATAAAAAGTCCATGAGCAGGAAGACTGTCCATGGACTTTTCTATATCGTGAGCAGAACTCACTCAATGCATTTCGCAAGCTTACGAGGGCAATACCGACAAAATCAGTATCTCCACACTCATCATATCATTCATCCGTCCGGATTTCACGGCTTCCTCAGTCTCCACGCACTGCTTTACCGCATTTTTCAGCACGGAAGTCTTGAAATGGGACGCCTGCGCCACATATTTTCCGGCGGCAAAGGGCGGTACACCGATCTTGGAGGCAATGGTCTTATTGTCGTGGCCTCTGTTTTTTAATTCTTTGGTCTGGAGCAGCAGGTTACACTGCCTGGCGATCAGGAACAGCACCCGCATGGGGGGCTCCTTCAGTGCAAGCAGATCGTAATAGAGCTGCAAGGCTTTCTGCGGCTGCTTTTCCGCAATGGCATTGACCATATCGAAGATGTGGTTGGTGATGCGAGTGGTGCAGACCGCTTCCACATCCTCTGCGGTGACTACATCCCGGTCCAGACAGTAGCAGATCAGCTTTTCCAGTTCCATCTGGATATTTTCCATGTCCGTGCCGGTTTTGGAGAGCAGCAACTGTGCGGTGTTCTCGGAGATTTTTTTCCCTTCCCGGCCCAGGATACCGGCAATCCAGCGTTTCAGGGAATTCTCATCCTGTACCGTGAATTCTGCCACATAACCCTTGGATTGCACGGTCTTATACAGTTTACTCCGTTTATCCACTTCACTCTCCGTGAACACGAAAAAGGTGGTGTCATTGGGACTTGCCAGGTATTCCGCCAGCTTTTCCCCACCGGCTTTGAAGAGCCCGGTATCTTTGAAAAACATGACACGGCGTTCTGCCAGAAAAGGCAGCGTCTCTGCCAGATCGATGACTTGTCCCAAGGAGAAATCCTTCCCCTGATAGAAATGGGTGTTCATCTCGTCGCCGTCCTGACACAATGCCTTACGCAGACGGGTCGTGTACTGGTTTTTCAGATAACGTTCCTCTCCGTAGAGCAGGTAGATCTGTTTGAAATTGCCGGTTTTGATGTCTTCATTGATCCGCTGCATGACTTGATCCTTTCGGGAAAAATACAGTTTCGTTTCTATTACATTCCTAAAAGAGTATACCCCATTTCCTATTGA
>OLGD01004773.1_pt1 | contig 10710 bp, 9 predicted proteins | sample 1605311 | NCBI WGS metagenome assembly OLGD01 (sample SAMEA3888917, study PRJEB22519) | human gut metagenome | biome: human gut; feature: human-associated habitat; material: faeces | place: Denmark | collected 2010 | reverse complement strand
GACGTGATCGCCGGGTTCCGATCCAGGGACATCGTCATCCTGGAGGATGAGTTTAAGGCCAACTGCGACCGCTTCTACCTCACCACCGACGACGGTACATACGGAGAAAAGGGCCTGGTGACCGATAAGCTGAAGAGCCTGATTGACGGCGGGGCCAGCTATGACCTGGTCATCGCCATCGGGCCCATCATCATGATGAAGTTCGTGTGCAAGACCACGGAGCCCTATGGTATCAAGACCCTGGTAAGCCTGAACCCCATCATGATCGACGGCACCGGCATGTGCGGCGGCTGCCGGGTGAGCGTGGGGGGCCAGGTGAAATTCGCCTGCGTGGACGGTCCGGACTTCGACGGCCACCAGGTGGACTTCGACGAGCTGATCACCCGCAACGGGGCCTACCGGGAGCGGGAGGCAGAGACGAAGCAGAGCCATCTGTGCCGTCTCCAGCAGTGGAAGGAAGGGGTGTGAGGACATGGCGAACCTGAGCCCGACCAAGGTACCGGTCCCCGAGCAGGACCCCAACGTGCGCAATCACAATTTTGAAGAGGTCAACCTGGGCTATACCCCCGAGATGGCGGTGGAGGAAGCAGGGCGCTGCCTCCAGTGCAAAAAGCCGGCCTGTGTGGCGGGCTGCCCGGTGAACATCCAGATCCCCGAATTCATCGCCAAGGTGGCGGAGGGGGACTTCCAGGCGGCCTATGAGATCATCCATCAAACCAACGGTCTGCCCGCCGTGTCCGGCCGGGTCTGCCCCCAGGAGAGCCAGTGCGAGAGCCTGTGCGTCCGGGGCAAGAAGGGGGAGCCGGTGGCCATCGGCCGACTGGAGCGGTTCGTGGCCGACTGGTACCGGAACAACGTGCATGCGAAGCCGGAAAAGCCGGCGTCCAACGGCGTCAAGGTGGCGGTGGTGGGCTCCGGCCCTGCCGGGCTGACCTGCGCGTCCGACCTGGGCAAGCTGGGCTACCAGGTCTCCATCTTCGAGGCCTTCCACACCGCCGGCGGCGTGCTGGTGTACGGCATCCCCCAGTTCCGCCTGCCCAAGGAGATCGTCCAGCACGAGGTGGAGGGCATTCTGGACCTGGGGGTAGAGCTGGACCTGGACACCGTCATCGGCAAGACCATCACCATCGACGAGCTGTTTGAGATGGGCTACCGGGCGGTGTTTGTGGGCTCCGGCGCGGGCCTGCCCATGTTCATGGACATCCCCGGCGAGACCCTGAGCGGGGTGTACTCGGCCAACGAGTATCTGACCCGGGTGAACCTGATGAAGGCCTACCGGGAGGAGTACGACACCCCCATCAAGAAGAGCAAGTCCGTGGCCGTGGTGGGCGGCGGCAACGTGGCCATGGACGCCGCCCGGTGCGCCAAGCGGCTGGGTGCGGAGCACGTCTATGTGGTCTACCGCCGCAGCGAGGCGGAGATGCCGGCCCGTGTGGAGGAGGTCCACCACGCCAAAGAGGAGGGCATTGAATTCCACCTGCTCAACAATCCCCGGCGCATCCTGTCCGACGGCAAGGGGGCCGTGGCGGGGATGGAGTGCATCCGCATGGAACTGGGCGAGCCGGACGAGTCCGGCCGCCGCCGCCCGGTGGAGGTCCCGGACAGCGCGTTCGTGCTGGACGTAGACACGGTAATCATGAGCCTGGGCACCACGCCCAACCCCCTGATCCGCTCCACCACTCCCGGCCTGGAGACCAACCGGAAGGGCTGCCTCATCGTCAACGAGGAGACCATGCAGACCACCCGGGACGGGGTCTATGCCGGCGGCGACGCCGTCACCGGCGCCGCCACCGTCATCCTGGCCATGGGCGCCGGCAAAAAGGCCGCCGCCGCCATCCACCAAGCCCTGAGCAAATAAGCTTCTTTCCCCCGGCCGCGCCGCCCGAACAGCGGCGCGGCCGTTTTTTCCGAAATAAGGGTTGATTTTCCCACTGAATAGGATATACTAAAACCCGTTATCGACGATAAACACCTTACATATGAAGATAAAGGGGTCCCGAACATGCAATTTCAGGTAAACGACAGCAAAAACGTCACCATCCAGGTGGGAGACCGCTATTTCGCCCGCAACGCCATCCAGACCCACTTCGTCCAGATCGGCGAGAACTACATCGACCTGGTGAAGCGGTACGTGGCCCCCCTCTATCAGGAGGGGGACATCCTCTCCATCAGCGAAAAGATTGTCGCCCTGTGCCAGAAGCGGGTGGTATATAAGAAGGACATGCGCCTGAGCTGGCTGGCCAGGTTCCTCAGCAAGTTCGCCATGCACTCCGAGGCGGGCATTGGTGTGGACAGCCCCTGGAAGATGCAGTTTGCCATCGACCACTGCGGGGCCCTGAAGGTCATCTGGGCGGCGATCTGCGCCGGCGTGGGCAAGCTCTTCGGCAAGCACGGCATTTTCTACGACATGGTGGGCCAGGAGATCACCGGCCTGGACGGTTTCTATGACCACGTGTTCGACGTGTACGGTCAGTTTGGCATCCGCATCCCGGAGAATTCCTCCGGGGTCTGCGACGAGATTTACGCCGCCACCGGGGTAAAGGCCATGATCGTGGACGCCAACGACCTGACCCGGGACCTTCTGGGCAAGGCCCAGGCGCTGGAGGAGCCCGAGGCCGATCTGCTGGGCATGATCCGGGACAATCCGGCAGGCCAGTCCGCCCAGTGCACCCCCTTCATCCTCATCCGGCCCATCGCCGCGGAAGAGGTGGAGGCCTGCGAGGCCGCCCGGGTCCAGACCGTGGAGCTGGACCCCAAGACGGTAACCACCGCCGGCGGCGAGGCGTGAGCCAACGCACTTCCGCTTAACAGGTACGGGAGCGGACGGATTCGTCCGCTCCCGTTTTATTCCTCGCCCCAGTCGGCGTATTCCGCGCGGATGTAAGGCAGCTCCAGCTTGCTCCCATCCTCCTGCTCCTGATAGGATACATCCCGGAGCGTCCCATAGGCCGTGAAGCGGTCCCCCTGCAAAATACGGGGGTCATCCAGGGCCCCGCCGCCGTAATAAATCTCTGCCTGCCGTCCGCTCCCCTCCAGCTTCAGGATCAACGAGGCTCCCAGCGGATCTCCGTCCGACAGTTCGGTCACGCGCCCTTTCAGGACCACGGGCGTGTCCCGAAACTCCTCCGGACGGCGCACCATGGTCTGGTAGTCAAATGGAACGCAGGACGCGAGATAGGCCGCCCGTTCCGCCGCATACGCCTCCCGGTGGACCGCCGCCAGCCGGTCAGTCTCCTCCTTGGCCGCTCCGCCGACTTCCTCTACGAAACAGTCCTCCAAGCAAAAGATATCTCTGTTCCGCATCAGGAGCCCGCTTACGATCACGCTCTCCCCGTCCTGACAGGCGGCCAGGACCTCCGGCAGATTTCCCGTCAGCGTTACCGTGCCCAATTCCGCCCCGTTTCGCTCGTTCCGGACGGAGAAGCGGTCGCTGCTCCAGCTTTCCCCGGAGGAGTAGACCCGCTTGGCGATCACTACCGCCGTGCGGACATAATAGGAATCCTTCTCTTCCAGTTCCTCCGCCTGCTCCTGCAGAAGGAGGTAATCCGTCAGAGGAATGTCCGCCGCTTGCTTCAGGCGGGCGGTCTTCCAGGCCTCCGCTTCCGCCTGTGCCCGTTCCCGCGCCTCCTGTCCGGAAAACAGAATGCGTCCTTTGGACAGATACGGGTGGTGTATCCCTAGGTTCCATTGACCCTCCACCGCCACATAGTCGCCGATCCGGCAATCCTCCGGCAGATCCTCCGGATAGATTTTCAGCCTGTCCGCGCGGCCCTCTTCTTCCTGACACACGTAGTAGTTGAGCCGATCTACAAAATAGATGGCCTGAGAGTCCATCCGACCAATCCGGCCCACGATGCGCACCTGCTCTCCCCGATGGGCGCTGGGATAGCGCATCAGCTCCACATAGTCCATCCAGGCCGGCTCCGGCGAAGACGCAGGCGTCGCTTCCGGTGTCGGCTCCTGACGGTCGGTCTTCAGGGCTGTCTGGTTCAGATACCCCGCCAGATAGAGCGCCGGCGAACGCAAGAAGGAGAATCGCATACCCGCGGCCAGAACCAGACAGAACAGGCAGACGCCCAGTACTGCCGGCCATACATTGTTTGGATTGCGCATGTCACACCTCCCTTTTCTTTTTAGTATAGCATACGTTTTTGACCGTTGGAAGCCCCCCTCTCGCCGATAAAACGCACTTTTTGCGTTTGCGCCTTGTCTTTCCACGGGATTTGGGCTATACTGAAGGTGATTTTGGCGTCTGCCCGTTCTGAAGCGGGCGCGCAGGAAGCGGAGATGATTTTATGGAACTGCAGAACTTTGATCAGATTTTAGAGCGGGTCCCCAAGATGTCCCGTCCCATGCGTGTGATCCTGGCCGGTTCTGACGGCGAAAACATGCTCAAGGGCATTTTTGCCGCGCAGGAGAAGGGGTTGGTGCAGCCGGTGCTGGTGGGCGACCGGGCCCGTACCATGACCGTGCTGGAGCGGCTGGGGCTGGACAAGGCGCCCTATACCATGGTGGATACACCTCCGGGACACAACGTCACCCAGGCCGCCATCGACATCATTCATTCCGGCGACGGCGACGTGCTGATGCGGGGCAATATGCCCACCCGGGAGTTTCTGATGCCGGTGCTGGACGGCAAAAACGGCCTGAGGACCGACCGGCTGATGAGTCATGTGTCTCTGGCCTCCCTGCCGGAGTACCCCAAGCTGCTGGCTCTGTCCGATATGACGGTCATCATCAACCCCAACCTGACCCAGAAGAAGGCCATCATCCGGAACACCGCCGACGCGCTGAAGGCCTTCGGCTATGAGAACCCCAAGCTGGCCCTGCTGGCCCTGGTGGAGAACGTGACCTTCCACATGCCCGACACCATTGAGGCCCAGCGCCTGGTGGCCGAGCAGAAGCAGCGGCCCTTTGCCGACTGCGAGCTGTGGGGCCCCATCGCCTACGATCTGATCCTGAGCAAGGAGGCCGCCCGGCTGAAGGACTACGACTGTCCCTGGAGCGGCGGCGGGTTTGACGGCATCATCGCCCCCGACCTTTCCACGGCCAATACGCTGGTGAAGAGCTGGCTCATCCACGCTCACGCGGTGACCTGCGGCGCGGTGGTGGGGGCCAAGGTGCCCATCGCGCTGACCAGCCGCAGTGCCAACGAGGAGGAGACCTATCTCTCTCTGGTGTTCTGCGCCGTGCTGGACGCATGGCGGAAAAAGAATCGGTCCGTGGAATAAGGGGACTGCAAACTGCCCGGACCTTTCGGTCCGGGCAGTTTTTGGGGCGGGGCAAGGCCCCCCGAGGCCGCCCGGTAGCCGCAGAAGTCGGAATCTTAGGAGGGATACTGTGGACCTTACCTGTTACCTGGCGCTTCCCCAGCAGGCCGACGGGGCGGCCTTTGACGCCATGATGCGCAATTGGCGTGCCTGCGGGGGCCGCCTCCATCCGGGTCTGCTGCGCGCCTATCAGGGAGATTATCCGGACTGGCTGCGGGGCGTCAATGACTGGAGCAAGGGCGTCGGCGTGGGGGAAGCCGTCCCGCAGACCCTGTTTTTCCTCAAAAGCGGCGCCGGGGATATCCTGGGGGCCGCCTCCATCCGGCATTATCTCAATCACACCAACCTCATCGACGGCGGTCATCTGGCATACGGCATCGCGCCCGCCCACCGCGGAAAGGGGTATGGAACGCGGATTCTGGCGCTGGCGCTGCAAAAGATGAAGGAGATGGGCATCCGGAGGGTGCTCATAACCTGCGACGCCAGCAACATCCCCTCGCAAAAGGTCATCCGGTCCGGCGGCGGCAGGCTTGAACATGAGACTCTGGATGAGGACGGTGTCCCCATCCATCGGTATTGGATCGACAACTGACCGAGGCCGGAGGAGCTCGCTCCTCCGGCCTCTTTCTGCGCACCCGCGCAACCCCCGCGCCCGTGCCGGGACTCCGTGCAAGGAGTTCTATTTCTCCTCCTGGGTTTCCTCCGCCTCGGCCGCTTCCAGATAATCGCTGAGAATCTTGATGATGAGATTGGAAACGCTGCGGCGCTCCCGGGCCGCTTGGGCCTCCAGGCGGGCCTTAAATTCATGGGTCACTCTGCAACTGATCTGGGTGTCCGTTTTTGCCATATCTCCTGCCTCCATTTGCTATACATTGTATAACGATGTATCTCAAATGTGTTGACTGTCTTTGTCTGATTTTGTTATACTTTGTATGTCATTTGGTTGAATGCTTTATGGGAGGGAGCGTATGGACATCCACCTGATCTCAGAAGCCCGATATCAAAATCTCCTGGCCATCATCGCCCATCAAAATCATACCACGCCGGAGCGGGTCGAGGCCGACCTGGATGCCGCCCTCCAGCCCGCCTGGGCCCACTCCGGCTCTCTGCCCCAGAGCCGGCGACCGCCCCCGTTCGACCGGTTCGAGCGGCGGCCCACCGTCCGGGAGTTTATCTCTGTCCTTGCCGAGCGCATGACCTAAGTATGCCCCTTCACCCCGTTGGGGATGCCTCTCCTGTCATCCCGTCCGGGCTGTTTTCTCCTCACCCTCTTTTCCAGCTCGCACACCGCCACTGGGGCCACCGCCAGGGCCAGCACGCACAGCCATTCGGCCGCGTCCATGGGCACGGTGTCGAAGACCAGCATCAGCGGCGGGAAGCACAGCACCGCTAGCTGCATGGCCAGGCCCGCCAGAAAGGCTCTGTTCATGGCCTTATTGGAGAACACCCCGATTTGGAACAGGGAGTGGTGTTCGCTGCGCACATCGAAGGCGTGGAAGAGCTGGCAGAGGGTCAGCGTAGCGAAGGCCATGGTGTTGGCCACGCCGTCGGCCTGTCGCAGGGGGGCCAGCACGTGCTCTCCCAGCATGTAGGCGGTGAGGGTGAGCCCCCCCACCATGAGCCCCTGCCAGGCCAGCCGGAAGGCAAAGCCCCCGGTAAAGAGGCTTTCGTGGGCGTTGCGGGGCGGCTGGTCCATGACCCCTTCCTCCACCTGCTCCACCCCCAGGGCCAGGGCAGGCAGGGAGTCGGTGACGAGGTTGAGCCACAGGAGCTGCACCGGCACCAGAGGCATCTGCCGGAAATCCAGCACCGTGGCGAAGAAGATGGTGAGGATCTCCCCGATGTTGCAGCTAAGCAGATAGTGGATGGCCTTTTTGATGTTGGCGTAGATGCCCCGGCCCTCGGCCACGGCGGAGACGATGGTGGCGAAGTTGTCGTCGGTGAGGATCATGTCGGCGGCCCCCTTGGCCACGTCGGTGCCGGCGACCCCCATGGCGCAGCCGATGTCGGCGGCCTTGAGGGCGGGGGCGTCGTTGACCCCGTCGCCGGTCATGGCCACCACCTTGCCCCGGCGCTGCCAGGCCCTGACGATGCGCATCTTGTGCTCGGGGGACACCCGGGCGTAGACCGCGAACTTCTCCACCTCCCGCTCCAGCATTTCCTGGGGCATGAAGTCCAGATCCTCTCCGGTGATGGCCAGGTCTCCCTCCCGGCAGATACCCAGCTCCCGGGCGATGGCCACCGCCGTCAGCCTGTGGTCGCCGGTGATCATGATGGGTCGGATGCCGGCGGCGAAGCACTTTTCCACCGCCCCCCGCACCTCCGGCCGGGGCGGGTCGATCATGCCGACGAGCCCGGCGAAGGTAAGTCCCTGCTCCAGGGTGTCGGCGTCCAGGGCGGCCGGCGGCGCGGGCAGGTCCTTGAAGGCGGTTCCCAGTACCCGCAGGGCCCGGGAGGCCATATTCTCGTTGGCGGCGGCGATTTGCCGGCTGAGGGCGGGGGTGAGCTCCGCCGTCCCCGCCGTCCCCAGCGCCTTTTTGCACCGGCGCAGCAGCACGTCGGGAGCTCCCTTCACCATCACCCGTACTCCGCCGCCGGGCAGGGGGTGGACGGTGGACATGAGCTTGCGCTCCGAGTCAAAGGGCAGCTCGCCCCGGCGGGGCGACTCCCGCTCCAGGGCGTTTTTGTCGATGCCCTCCTGCCAGGCGGCCCGGACCAGAGCGGTTTCGGTGGGGTCCCCGGCGGCCAGCACCTCCCCGGACGGAGAGAAGGACAGCACCGCGTCGTTGCACAGCGCGGCGATGGTGAGGGTCTGCGCCCGGTGCTTCTTTCCCGCCGTCCACACGTCCACCACCGTCATCCGGTTCTGGGTGAGGGTGCCGGTCTTGTCGGAGCAGATGACCCCGGCGCAGCCCAGGGTCTCCACGGCGGGGAGCCGCTTGACGATGGCGTTGCGGCGCGCCATGCGCTGCACCCCCAGGGCCAGCACGATGGTGACGATGGCGGGCAGGCCCTCGGGAATGGCGGCCACCGCCAGGGAGACGGCGGTCATGAACATGTCCAAAATCTCCTTGCCCTGGAGGAGTCCCACCCCGAACATGACGGCGCAGACGCACAGGCAGACAAAGGAGAGGGTCTTGGAGATCTCTGCCATCTTCCTCTGGAGGGGGGTGGCGGCGGTCTCCTCGTCCATGAGAAGTCCGGCGATGCGCCCCACCTCGGTGTTCATGCCGGTGCCGGTGATCACTGCGGTGCACCGGCCGGAGGTGATGACGGTGGCGGCGATGACCATGTTGCTCCGGTCGGCCAGGGGGGTGTCTGGGGGCAGGCGGTCGGCGGGGGCCTTGGATACCGGGGCCGACTCCCCGGTCATGGCCGACTCGTCGGCCTTCAGGTTGGCGCACTCCAGGACCCGGGCGTCGGCGGGGACCAGGTCCCCGGCCTCCAGCCGGATGAGGTCGCCGGGGACCAGCCGGGCGCTCTCCACCCGGACGTTTCTGCCGTCCCGCACGGCCTTGGCCATGGGGGCGGACATCTTCCGCAGGGCCTCCAGGGCTTTTTGGGCGTTGTCCTCCTGGGAGATGGAGATGATGGCGTTGACCACCACGATGACCAGAATGATGACGGCGTCGATCCAGTCCTCTCCCCCGCTGGCCCAGAGGGACAGGGCGGCGGCGGAGAGCAGCACCAGGATCATGGGGTCCTTCATCTGGCCCAAAAACCGGGCAAAAAAGCCCTCCCCCTCCTGGTGCTCCAGCTCGTTGGGCCCGTATTGCTCCAGCCGCCGCTGGGCCTCGTCCTGGCTCAGGCCCCGGCGGCGGTCGGAGCCCAGCTCGTCCAGCACCTGGGCGGCGGGCTTGGTGTGCCATGCGCTCATAGGTATCCTTCCCTTCTTATCCCTTGTCCATCCTTGGTACGGCCCAGTATAGCCCCCCGCTTGTCCGGGATACAAGGGAACGGTGACGGACGATTACAGGCATAAAACAAGGAGGCACAGCATAGGCTGTGCCTCCTTGGAGCAATCCCTCGGGGGTTATCCCGCCGGCGTGGCGCTGGGGGTCGCCGCAGCCTCCGGGCTGCCGGACTCGGTGGGCGTGGTCTCGGCGGGCTCGGGCTGGGCGGCGGCGGTCATCTCGGCGCGCAGGTCCACCAGGGCGGTGTAGAAGCGCTCGGCGTTGAGCTGGTCGAAGGCGGCGGTCTTCTCCACCTGGGCCTCCTCCATCCACTGGTCGGACTGCTCGTTCATCTTGGCTGTGGTGTACTGGTTCCGGGTATCGGCGGTGTCGGCGTCCAGCCGCAGCAGGATGTGATAGCCGTAGGTGCTCTGGACGGGGTCGCTGATCTCGCCCACGGCGAGGGCTGCCGCGCCCTGGGTGAACTCCGTGACCAGGGAGCCGCTGCCGTCCAGCAGGGCGCCGGAGGCGTCAAAGACGTAGCCGTCGGGGTTGTTGACCGCGCCGGTGGAGCTCACATCGGACGTGTTGGCGGCCATGAGCGCGTCGAACTTCTCTTCGGTGTCCCCAGCGGCCTTGAGCTGGGCCCGGATCTCGTTGGCCTTCTCCAGGGCGGCGGCCATGCCGTCGTCGGTGACGTTGCCGTCGGCGTCCTTGGTGGGCTCGGCGGCGATCAGGATGTGCTTGGCCCGGACCACGCCGTTGTCTTCCAGCCACTGGCCCATGGCCTCGGCGGTGAGGCCGTCGCCGCCGAAGAGCTTATCCTTCAGGTGGCCGTAGATGTAAGGGGTCTGGTTGACCATGTCGAAGGTCTCGCCGGAGATGCCGATGAAGGCCAGCCAGCGCAGGTACTCGCTCTCGGCGTCCCCGCTGGTGCCGGAGGCCTCGAGCTGGCTCTTCAGCTCGGCCACCTGTGCGTCGTAGTCGGCCTTGTCCTCGTCGGTGAGGCCGCAGTCCTGCTCCTCGGCCTTCTGCCATACCACCTCGTAGAGCTTGGCGGTCTCCAGGGCGTTGTTGAGGACGTAGTCCCGGGTGGGCACCCCCTCCAGCTCCTGGTCCCAGTTGATGTCGCCGCCGCCGTAATACTGGTTCATCTGCATCACCTGGTCGGCGGAATAGGCCACCCAGTAGAGCAGCTCCTCGGCCGTGACCTCCCGGCCGTTGACGGTGGCCACCGCCGTATCCCGGGCCATGCCGATGGTCTCCTGGATCACGTCGGCGGGGACGCCGTCGGGCAGCGTGACGGAGGGCTCCGGGGAGCTCCCCTGTCCGCCTCCGCAGCCCGTAAGGGCGGTGACCAGCAGCGCGCCGGCGGCGGCTGCACTCAGCAGCCTTTTTCCAAATTTCATTGCATTCTCTCCTTAAATAGGGTCCCAAATCTTTGGGAATACGGCTTTTATCATACCACCTTTTGTCCCCAAACACAACGGGAATCCCGTCATGTTTACACCCCGTTCAAGGAAATTTCACGAAAGAGGGGCCGCGCC
>OLGD01004772.1_pt1 | contig 10710 bp, 9 predicted proteins | sample 1605311 | NCBI WGS metagenome assembly OLGD01 (sample SAMEA3888917, study PRJEB22519) | human gut metagenome | biome: human gut; feature: human-associated habitat; material: faeces | place: Denmark | collected 2010 | reverse complement strand
GCCTGTTCGTCGATCCATTCCATGAATTTGTCACGGGGAACGATGATGCGGCTTCCCAGTGTGATGGTGGGGAAATCCCTGCGGTGGGCCACCTCGTAGGCGTGGGCCAGACCGATGCCCAGCACATGGGACACATCCTCCACGGTCAGCATCAGTGGGAGTTCATCAAACGAATTGTATTTGGATTTTCTCATTCAGTTCCTTTCTACCTTCCGCGTGGAAGGGTTTTATTCTTTGTTTTGCGGCCCAGTTTTTGAGCCGCTTACATCGTCATGTCAGGCCACTGCTCCTCATGGTCGTCCGGTTTATGGCCCAAGGCCATGCGCTTCTCCTGCAGCTTTTTCAGCCGCTTGCGGTCGATCTGGATTCCGCCGGGGCGGGACTTAGGGACGGAGTTGTCCCGGAAGATCCGGCTCATGTGATGGAGCAGCCGGGTCACCGCCAGCATTGCAGAGGGAGGGCGGTTTTCCTCCAGATGGTTCAGAAGATACTGGGCATACTGGTTACCCTGCTCGGCGGATCGGGTCAGCCAGTGGATTGCTCGTTCCTCGTCATAGGGAGCTTCCGTTCCGGTAAGGTACAGCTTGCCCAGCATATACTGCGCATACTGATTTCCGTCCTGCGCCGCGCGGTCAAACCATTTTGCTGCTGCGGCGAGATTTTGCGCTACATTTTTTCCTCTGTAGTACTCCTTACCCAGACGGTAGGCGGCATAGCTGTTTCCACTTTGTGCAGCGGTTTTCAACCAGCGCATCCCTTGCTCAGGGTCACGCACCTCTACATCATCGGAGAGCAGCAATTTTCCGAGGGCGTACTGCGCATAGCTGTGTCCCTGCTCCGCCGCCTGCTGAAACCAGTACCGGGCATTAGTTGAGTTCGGTGTCAGCAGAGGACCATCCCGCCACAGCTTGCCCATGAGATACTGCGCGTGCTTGTCGCCGCTCCCGGCCAGTGCTTTCAGCTCAGAGACAGCGTCGCTGCGCTCCTCCAGAGTCAGGGTGTCATCACGGATGACGTCCCGCAGGTCCCAGTAGTCATAGGAGGCGTTGCGAAACTCCTCCGGTTCGCCCTCATGCTCCACGCCCTTGTCCTCAAAGAACAATTTGCACTGCCGGATATTTTCTGCTTCTTTTATCACAGCGTTTTTGATGGACCGGAATTCTTTCTGCTGTGACAGGGGCACACGCTTTAGTTCTTTGTCGTGGTAGTACGCATCCACCTTGCCCTGAAGGATCTGCCACTGCTCATAGCATTTGCGCACACTGGGAAGCCGCTCCATCTCATCCACGATCCTGTCCACCAGTTTCTTCTGCGGCTTCGGAAGATACCCGTAGGACTTCTTGCCCTTCACAGTTTCAAGCTGCAGAGCCAGTTCCAACATGAGCCACTCCGCATCTGGATGATTGCAGATGCCTTCCTTCATGGATCGCACCATTTCCAGCATCGCCTTCCGTGCTTCGCGCACCAGTTCATCACGGGACACCGACTTCTGCTCATAGAGATGGAGCATCTCGTTCTGGAAGATGTGGTTGGTGAGCGTGGATTTGATTTGGCGGATACCATCTTTGGAGAGATATGCTTGTCCTGGTTTTGCAGACCACGCCATCATATGCACGTGGGGATGTTCGCCCTCGTCATGGAAGGCGGCATACCAACGGAAGTCGTTGGAGGGTATCTTCATCGCTGCGGTGATGTCGTTGCGGTGAGCGCGGAGCAGATCCCGCCATACGGCGGCGTTGTCGAAGCCCAACCTTGCGGCATCTTTACGTTTGAGGGAGATGATGTGGGTCCACACGTTGCCGGTGTACTGATCCAACTCCAGCATAGCCTGTTCCAAATTCACAGTCTCCTCATCACCAAAGAGCCCGTGGTCACCAAGCCGCTCCGCGCGAGGCCGAGTGGCAATGTACTTCATGTAGCCATCTGACTGCTGCACTTGAGACCAGTTTTCCTCCAGCGCTCGGGTGATAAAGACAGAGGCATTGGCCTTGGTGGGCTTGTCCATGTAGTCGCCGTACTCATACAATTCTTTGACCTCTGGGAAATCCTTCACCAGTTTTGTGATGAGCTGCTCTTGCTTTCGTGTGGGGGGACGGTCATCCGGGATGATTTCCACCCGCTCACGGGTAGCGATGTACTTGAGGTAACCGGACGCACCGCCAGTACTCTTGATGTAGGGACTCTTGAGGATCAGCTTTGCCATTCGTCATCATCCCAATCCGTAGTTTCATCCCACAGCTGCGCACGCTTTTCCAGAGAGACGCGGCCATTGGTGGACTTCACATTTTTCACGCTCTGCGCACGGCGGCGTTTTAGATCGTCACGGTCGATCTGCATGGTATCCGCAATGATACCCATCAGCATGTCCAGTTCCACCGCATGGTTGAAGGACAGCGAGGAGAGATTTTTCTCCAGGATTTTAAGCCGTCCGTCCATAGCGGATGAGATCGCTCCGGGGAGCATGTCATTGCGGTTGGCGGAGAGCCAGTCCGCGTAGAAGCTGACGGCCTTGTCGATGAACTCATTCATACTGCGGCAGTTATCCGCTTCGTACCACTGCTCAATCTTCTGCCTGGTTTCCGGCTCCGGCCGGTAGGTCAGGCGGTCTTTGTTTTCGCTCACAAATATCACTCCAATCTTCGTTAATGTCATATTAGATGCCGCTGGAAAGCCTGTGACCATCGGCGGTTTGGGGAAAGCAGACGCCAATCGTGAACAAATGCTCTGAAACAGACGCCAGAACACATGCACCTAAGAGGTGTCGCAAAACCCCCGTAAACTGCCCGCACTGCGGGCAGTTGTGGTTGCCCATAACGCCGGAAGTGGCGCCAGGGCTTTATCCCGCTTTTCCTTTCGTCCTCGCAACCTCGTCCAAAAGGGGGCAAAACCGTCCCAACCCCCTCGTTGGGGCTGGGACTCCACCCAGCCCCGAAGGGGCGCACACAGCGGCACACAGGGGCAAACACGGGGTGCTCATGCGCTTTGCCCATCGCCCGCCGGGATGAACTCGATGCCCAGTTTCTCAGCTTTCGCCTTCGCTTTCTGCTGCATAGTAGCGAGCTCTGCTTTTTCAAATTGCCGGTCGTAGTATGCCTGCGTGATCTCATGCATTGAGACGAGGGTGTAGAGCAGGTTGCCGTTTTTCTTGATGCCGTTCTTTGTGATGATTTTAGTATGCTCCGTGATGATGAGACCACGTTCCTCCAGCAGACGCACATACTTGGCAACGGTGTTACGGGAAAGGTGTAGTCTCTTGGCGATGGTCGCCTCGCTCGGATGACACTGATCTGTCTTCCTGTCCGCGCTGCGCAGCAGATAGAGGTACACTGCTACCGCACTGGCAGGCAGATCCATGTCCAGCAGGATGTTCGGAACCGGGAAGCAGTTTTTCACGTGTTCCCAGCCAACGGGAGGTTTTGTTTTTCTCATGCGCGCGCACCGCCCTTCGTGTGCTCCTCCACCCACTGGATGAACTTTTCTTTCGGAACCACCATGCGGCTGCCGACGCGCAGTGTTGGAAAATTCTTTTCGTGCATCAACTCGTATGCACTGGATGGTGCAATGCCCAAAGTCTTTGCCACGGTATCTGAGTTGAGGAACAGCGGCAGTTCATCGTAGCTTTTGTAGACAGATGATTTCATTTTTGATTTTCCTTTCTTTTCTGTTTTGATTTTGATTGGCCGCACACCGTACACCTTCCTGCCCCAGACTTTCTGCGGCGTTGTCCCGTGTCGGCACGCTCCCCTTTGCGGATCTTGGCGCTGCTTCCCTCACGGTGTATGCACTCCGGCTGCGGGTATTCAGTTGTCGAGGTGTCATGAAACTTTTCGCTTTCGCTGTGTTCACCTTTATGTTAGAATAATTTCAAGGCGGCTTACATCAGGAAGTGATCTTTGAGGAGGTATCGGCATGGCTTCGGAATTGTACTTGATGGAGGTGGGCGATGGACGTTATTCCACCCTGCTTTGTGATGACAGGTCAATCACGCAGATGACCGCGCTGACTCCCGCGGAGACCTTGATCGCCTTTTCTGAACTGGACTATACGGACTACCGCAAGGCGGTGCGGTGGCTGCGGAACGAGCATCCTCTGTTTGAGGAGCGGATCGACATTCCTGTGAGCGACTTAGAGGACTTTGCCGCAGAGGCCATTTTGCTGACTCCGGATCTGTGTGAGATTGATCCTGTGAGCGGATTTGTTGTGACGGACATTCTGCACCGGACTTTGCAGGCAGAGGATGACGGCACGGCGATGTTTCTGCTGGTTGCTGGACAGGAGATCCTGCGGGTGATGGAAGAACCCCTCCGTGTACAGAACTACCTTCGGAATATCATGGAGGTCGCATTTGACAGCACAGCAGGAATGACGCCGGCGGAGCAGTATGAAAAGCTGCGGGCGACTTACGCCGACATCGCGCGGATCTGCGATCCGGCGAAGCTGCCGCAGTTGGAAAAACCACGGTCGTTCCAGCTTCGCAGTCTGATGGAACTGCGGATGCTGGTGCTGGCGCTTTACTTCGAGCAGGACAATCAGCGGGTCTGCCGATGTGACTACTGCTGGGGCTATTTCATCCCAAAAACGAAAAAGGCCACCCGGTACTGTGACCGGGTGACCGATGGGCAGAGCTGCAAACAGCGTGGCGCGAATCTGGCAAGGCTGGATAAGACTTCAGAGGACGAAGCACTCCTGATTTGTAAAAAGCTGCGGGACAGAATGTATTCCCGCCTGCTCCGCTGGCAGGACGCGGCACCCTCTGAACGTTCCAATCTGATACCCATGGACTACGAGCAGTACGACCAGTGGAGCGAGAACGCTCGGCTGGCACGGGAGGAATATGTTCAGGGGAAATTGACCGCAGAGGAATTCCTGCGAAAGATCGACACCACCCATGAGCTGACGAGCTACGAGGTGGACAAGATCGACCTGCCCGATGAGCCGAGCAGGTGGCAGCAGCTTGTTGCAAAGGACTTTACTTTTGACCCGGAGCGGTATTATCCGGAATCTTATGCGCATCTGAACCTGAACGATGAGGGGCCCCAGTGGAAGATCTTTTCGGCAGAGGAGCTGCGCCGCCGTGACCAACAGGGACACCAGAGTTTGAAAGAGAAATACGGGAAATGAAAAATACTCGAGGCAGGTTAAGATAACCAGCCTCGAGTGCTTTTTATTGTCTTCAGCAGCGCAGAATATTGCACTGCTACTTTGAGTTAAGATTGTCCATGCGGAAAAGGGAGTTATGGCTGTTGCTACCAATAGAATAATCGTACTTTGTTTTTGTGGGTTCTGAGGAAACGGGGGAGCCGTATTTCGGGGCGACTGCACTCAGCGGCTTGGTAAACGCTACGCTATTTACTTTTGGTATACCGTGACTTTGGAATAGCACGAATGTTCGTCCCTCGCAAGGGAGTATTTCTGCGTTTTAGAACTATTTTCTCAAAACGAGGATTGAATGTGCAATATATTTATTGCTTTTCGCAACAAAAGGGCGTATACTGGAATCGGCAATTTGACCAAGCGGGATAGTTGCCAAAAGAAGTTAATTTGTTATAATTGATGGAAAGAGTACAGTGGAAAAGGAGAACGACCATGGCGGATATAAAGAGAAAACAGGAACGCGATGAGCTGCACCGTGCGATTTGGAATATCGCAGATGAGCTGCGCGGTAGCGTAGACGGCTGGGACTTCAAGAGCTATGTTCTTGGCACCATGTTTTATCGCTACATCTCTGAAAATCTGGCTTCCTACATAAATGCCGGGGAAATAGATGCCGGTGACAAAGATTTCGATTATGCCAAGCTGCCCGACAGCGTGGCGGAGGAGATTCGGGATGAAATGATAAACTCGAAGGGGTTTTTTATACTGCCCTCCGAGCTGTTCTGTAATGTCCGTCAGCGGGCTGCACAGGATGAAAACCTCAACGAAACGCTGGAAAAGGTCTTTACCCATATTGAAGAATCTGCCAAGGGGTCTTTCTCCGAGGCCAGTTTTGCGGGTCTGTTCGATGATTTCGATGTAAACAGCAACAAGCTGGGCGCGACTGTCGCCAAGCGCAACGAGAAGCTCTGCAAGCTGCTCAACGGCATCGGCGAAATGAAGCTGGGCGAGTTCAAGGACAACCAGATAGACGCCTTTGGCGACGCCTACGAGTTCCTGATGACCATGTACGCCTCCAACGCCGGCAAGAGCGGCGGCGAGTTCTACACACCCAGCGAGGTGTCCGAGCTGCTGGTGCGGCTGGGTACGGTGGGCAAGACGCAGGTGAATAAGGTCTACGACCCTGCCTGCGGCTCCGGCTCCCTGCTGCTGAAGGCCACCAAGATTCTGGGGCCGGAGGGAGTCCGTATCGGCTACTACGGGCAGGAAATCAACATCACCACCTATAACCTGTGCCGCATCAATATGTTCCTGCATGATGTGGGCTACGATAAGTTTGACATCGCCTGCGATGACACGCTGACCAATCCGCTGCACTGGGACGATGAGCCCTTTGAACTCATCGTGTCCAATCCGCCCTATTCCATCAAGTGGGCCGGGGACGAAAACGCCCTGCTTATTGACGACCCCCGTTTTTCGCCTGCCGGTGTGCTGGCACCCAAGAGCAAGGCCGACCTTGCCTTTGTGATGCACTCGCTGTCGTGGCTCGCCAACAACGGAACGGCCTCCATTGTTTGTTTTCCCGGCATTATGTACCGTGGCGGTGCGGAGCAGAAAATCCGCAAATATCTCATCGACAACAACTTTGTGGACTGCGTTATCCAGCTTCCCGGCAACCTGTTTTTCGGAACCTCCATCGCCACCTGTATCATGGTGCTGAAAAAGAATAAGCCTGACAATTCGACGCTGTTTATTGACGCCTCCAAGGAGTGCATCAAGGTCACGAACAACAACAAGCTGACGGCGGAGAACATCAGCCACATCGTGGACTATTTCACAGCCCGTGAGGATGTTCCCCACATCTGCCACCGCGCCGCCTATGAGGAAATCAAGGAGCAGGCGTATAACCTCTCCGTCAGCACCTATGTGGAGCCGGAGGACACCCGCGAGGTCATTGACATCGTGAAGCTGAACGCGGAAATCGAGGAAATCGTGGCGCGGGAGAATGTCCTGCGGGCGGAGATTCAGAAGATTATTGGGGAGATTGAGGGGTAACGCATGGCGAAGATAGAGAAGGGACATCCGCTACCCTCGCATACAAAACTCAAGTATGATGAATGCCATGCAAAAATCCTCTTGGAAAAATTTTTTCCGGAGGTATATAACGACTTGCAAATCTCAGATAGACCTGATTTGAGAGATGTAGCCAATAGTGTCGGCGTTGAAGTTACTTCTGCAATTCCGCAGGGAGAACAAGAGGCTCTTGCTATTGCCTGTACGATTCCGTATCTCAGCAAAAAGGAACGAAAAAGGAAAATCACCTATCTGAAGGCAAAGGGCTACGACTACGGTAAGTATGTAATGCCTCATCCGCCAAGGGGATATGCGTGGACTGGTTCGGATTACCCGGATATAGAAATAACTTTTTGCAAGGACTTCCTTTCTGCGGTAAAAGCAAAGATAAAAAAACTCAATAGCGGCAAGTATGCGCCATTGTCGAGGTACGATTTGCTTGTATTATCTGAAATAGATATAGAGGATTGGATGCCGGAAAAATTGCTGGAAAAGCTCATTTCGTATAAGACGGAAGAACTGAACTACTCATATATTTATCTGTTGGCATTAAATGGGTTATTTCGCTTCGATATAATCTCACGAGAGTGGTGCGTCAGGGGAACTCAAGCCGATATGTTCGGTTTGTCGTGGATGGCACGCCAAATGGTAGAGGATGGTGAAACAGATGACAAAACTCAATGAATTGATACAGCAGCTTTGCCCTGATGGGGTGGAGTATAAAAAATTGAAAAATGCTGTTTCCATTGAACGAGGAAAGCGAGTTGTGAAAAGCCAGCTTTCTCAAATAAATGGGTTTCCCGTTTATCAAAACAGCCTTATTCCGCTGGGCTATCACACTGAATGTAACTATCCGGCTAATACAACATTCATTATTATGGCGGGAGCTGCTGGCGAGATTGGATATAGTAAAGAATCGTTTTGGGCGGCTGATGATTGTTTTTCCGTAGTTTGCCCCGAAGAAGTCTCTAATCGCTACATTTATCATATCCTGCTACACAAACAAGAGGTTCTAAGGTCAAAAGTACGGAAAGCCAGCATTCCGAGGTTATCAAGAAATGCTTTGGACGAGATAATTGTTCCCCTCCCGCCCATTGAAGTCCAGCGTGAAATTGTCCGCATACTGGACAATTTCACCGAGCTTACCGCCGAGCTTACCGCCGAGCTTACCGCCCGTAAGAAGCAGTATGAGTATTATCGGGATAAACTGCTGGCGCTTGATGTCTTCAGGGGGAGGGCAAGTAAATGCAATGTACGGACTTTTCGGATTGATGAACTGTGCAATATAAGTCGTGGGAAAGTAATTTCCAAGGATTATATCAAAGAACATCCCGGGCATTATCCCGTTTATTCTTCGCAAACCGAAAATGATGGTGTCCTTGGTTGTATATCGGAATATGCTTATGATGGTGAATTTATTACATGGACAACTGATGGAGCAAATGCAGGAACTGTATTTTTTCGTAATGGGAAATTCAGTATTACGAATGTTTGTGGACTGCTTTCACCTAAAAATGGCGATTTGAATTTGCGCTATTTGTACTATGTCCTTTCTAAGGATGCGAGACAGTATGTAAACAAGGGCATGGGAAACGCAAAACTTATGAGTAATGTAATGGGGGGAATAAAAATTGCCGTTCCTCCACTGAGCATACAGAACCGTATTGCAAATGTCCTCGACAACTTCGATGCCATCTGCTCTGACTTGAACATGGGATTGCCTGCTGAAATCGAAGCGCGCCAGAAGCAATACGAATACTATCGGGACAAGCTGCTGACATTTAAGGAGGCAAAAGCATGAGTGTTTCTTTTCATGAAATTGAGAATTGTTGGAATTATTACTTGAGCATCGAAGAAGATTTGAACGAAACATCTCGTTACATCGAACCAACTGGGCAGGAAAATGTGTATTCATTTGAGTTTCAGAAGGTCATCATGCTCTGCGGCGCCGAAATTGAAAGCGTATTCAAATTGATTTGTAGCGCGGTGGATGAAAACCATTCATGCGGTAATATCAGCGAATACAAGAAGATAATTTTAAGGGCGTTCCCCAAAATAGGCGAAACACGGGTTATCGTACCTCGATGGGGTGGGAAGAATATATTTCCATTTGGGCGGTGGACGGAGGGGCCTCTTGAATGGTGGTCTGCCTATACCGAAGTAAAGCATAATAGGATTTCAAAGTTTTCAAATGCGACATACAAGAACGCCGTGTATTGCCTCGCCGCACTATATGTTTTGATTTTATACTTATATAGAATCAACGGCTACGATTGTAAAGGTGATGATTCAAGATACTTTTGTAGCGACTACTATCCCATTCCCTTTTATGCACAAAGGCCAAGCGAACTACCGGATTTTTGTGATGTTGAAAGTGAGGAAGCAATGTCATGAGCCAATATAACATCATCGCGTCTACCACCGAGAGCACCGTGGTGGCGGAATATACGCCGGGTACGCGGCGTTCGGACGGTTATCAGAGCGAGGCACAACTGGAAAAGGAGTTTATCCGCCTGCTGTGTGAGGTAGGCTATACTTACCTGCCCATCCATACCGAGGCAGACCTTGTCGCCAACCTCCGCACGCAGTTGGAAAAGCTGAACAACTACCAGTTTACCGATGGTGAATGGGAACGGTTCTTCCAGCAGAGCATCGCCAACGCCAACGAGGGCATCAAGGAAAAGACCCGCCGGATACAGGATGGCGACACGGCGCAGGCGTTCAAACGGGATTCCGGCGAGTCGAAGAACATTCGGCTGCTGGATAAGAAATGCATCCACAACAACACGCTGCAGGTCATCAACCAATATACCGTCTCTCAGGCGGAGGGCGCGGCGCACGACAACCGCTACGATGTGACCATCCTCGTCAACGGGCTGCCCCTCGTCCATGTGGAGCTGAAGCGGCGGGGCGTGGCTATCCGCGAGGCGTTCAACCAAATCAACCGCTATAAGCGCGACAGCTTTTGGGCGGGCAGCGGGCTTTTTGACTATGTGCAGATATTCGTTATCTCCAACGGAACGAATACGAAATATTATTCCAACACCACCCGCTTGGGGCATATTAAGGATTTCAACGCCGCTGCGGTACTGGGCTATGCCGATGAGGAGGTAAACCGCTTCTTCGGAAAAGCACTTTTTGCCGTAGGCGAGGACTGGGGCATGGACGAGCTGCTGCCCATCGTGATGGAGGTCGGCGAAAAGAACCTCCAGTGCATGGCGCTGCTGGACAAGGCCAACACCGAGAGCTATGGCACACCCACGCCCGTGACCGTTCCGCTGACGGTGGAGAAGGGGCCGTTCATCGTCATCACCGGCCACGATCTCCACGATTTGAAACTGCTGCTGGAGCAGACCGAGGGTAAAGGCGTCAACATCTACACCCACGGTGAAATGCTGCCTGCCCACGGTTATCCGGAGCTTAAAAAATACCCACACCTCAAGGGCAACTTCGGCACGGCGTGGCAGAACCAGCAGAAGGAGTTTGCCGACATCCCCGCGCCGGTGCTGTTCACCACAAACTGCCTGATGCCTCCACGGGCGA
>OLGD01004764.1_pt1 | contig 10721 bp, 8 predicted proteins | sample 1605311 | NCBI WGS metagenome assembly OLGD01 (sample SAMEA3888917, study PRJEB22519) | human gut metagenome | biome: human gut; feature: human-associated habitat; material: faeces | place: Denmark | collected 2010 | reverse complement strand
GGATATTGTTGATATATTCAGCAGTCATGATTATGAGGTCATTATCCGCGCAACACAGGCACCGAAAGATGCATATGAAAAAGCAAAAGAATATGCGGACTCTGTTGATCTGATCGTGTGCAGCGGAGGAGACGGTACATTGGATGAGGTAGTTACCGGAATCACAGAGAAAAACAGTAATGTACCGATTGGATATATTCCGGCAGGAAGTACCAATGATTTTGCAAACAGTCTCTTTATGCCCAAAAGCATGGTGAAGGCTGCTCAGATGATCATGGAAGAAAAACTGTATCACTGTGATATAGGAAGATTTAACAGCCAGACGTTTGCATATGTGGCTGCTTTTGGTCTGTTTACAGATGTATCCTATGAAACAGACCAGGATCTGAAAAATGTTCTTGGACATGTGGCATACCTTCTGGAAGGGGTAAAACGACTGTTCGATATCAAATCCTACCATATGAAAGTAACCTCTGAAGAGATTCAGGTAGAAGATGATTTTATCGTAGGAATGATTACAAATTCCAGATCTGTTGGAGGATTTAAAAATCTTACTGGCAAAAATGTAGATATGAATGATGGGCTTTTTGAGGTGACACTGATCAGACATCCGAAGAATCCTCTTCAGTTGCAGGAAATCATGACTGCACTGGTGATGGCTGAGGACAACACGGACATGATCTATTCATTCAAGTCAAAGAAGCTTATGATAGAGACAGAAGAGGAAGTGCCGTGGACACTGGACGGAGAGTTTGGTGGTGATCACACTTATGTGGAGATTGAAAACAGGCATAAAGCACTGAACCTTTATTTAAAAAGTACCAAAACCAAAGAATGATCATAAGATCAAAACTGAGAAACATACAGCAAAGCATAAACCAAAGGAGATAGAAGATGTCAGACTACGTGAATGTAACCGAACTTTTCGGATGTGATGTATTCAATGACGCTGTCATGGAAGAAAGACTTCCGAAAAAAGTATACAAAGAGCTGAAAAAGACGATAGAAGAGGGAAAGGAACTTTCTCTGGAAGTAGCAGATGTCGTTGCTCATGAGATGAAAGAATGGGCAATCGAGAAAGGTGCCACACATTACAGCCACTGGTTTCAGCCTTTGACAGGAGTAACTGCAGAAAAGCATGATGCTTTTATCACAGCTCCAAAGGAAAACGGCAAAGTACTGATGAGTTTTTCGGGTAAAGAACTGATCAAGGGAGAGTCAGATGCGTCTTCTTTCCCGTCAGGTGGACTTCGAGCAACATTTGAAGCAAGAGGTTATACTGCATGGGATTGTACTTCACCGGCATTTGTACGTCATGATGCAGCTGGCGGAACTCTGTGTATCCCGACTGCATTCTGCTCTTATACAGGGGAAGCACTTGACCAGAAGACACCGCTTCTTCGTTCTATGGAAGCAATCAATACACAGTCTTTACGTCTTCTTCGCCTTTTTGGCAATACAACTTCAAAGAAGGTAACACCATCTGTTGGTGCTGAACAGGAATATTTTCTTGTAGATAAAGAAAAATGGCTGCAAAGAAAAGATCTTACATATACAGGAAGAACTTTGTTTGGTGCGATGCCGCCGAAAGGTCAGGAGATGGATGATCATTATCTTGGAACTATCCGTCAGAGAATTTCCGCATATATGAAAGAAGTAAATGAAGAGTGCTGGAAACTTGGAGTAACAGCCAAGACACAGCATAATGAAGTTGCTCCGGCACAGCACGAAATGGCTCCTATTTACAGCACAGCCAACATTGCTACCGACCACAACCAGTTGGTTATGGAGACTATGAAAAAGGTAGCCCGCCGTCACAACCTGGAGTGTCTGCTTCATGAAAAACCTTTTGCCGGTGTAAACGGTTCCGGTAAACATGATAACTGGTCTCTTGTTACCAACACAGGTGAGAACCTCTTGAGCCCGGGTAAAGTTCCTTATGATAACAAACAGTTCTTACTGTTCTTAGCTGCTGTTATTGCAGCCGTAGATGACAACGCAGCATTGCTTCGTCTCTCCGCTTCCAACCCTGGAAACGATCACCGTCTTGGTGCTAACGAGGCACCTCCGGCAATCATCTCTATCTTCCTTGGCGAGCAGCTGGAAGACATTGTAGAGCAGATCCTTGAAAACGGTACGGCATCACACAGCAATAAAGGTGAAAAAATGGATATCGGTGTCCACACCATCCTTCCGATCAAAAAGGATGCTACAGACCGTAACCGTACATCACCGTTCGCTTTTACAGGCAACAAGTTCGAGTTCCGTATGGTAGCTTCTTCTATGTCTATCGCCGGTGCCAACACTGTATTGAACGCTACAGTAGCAGATGTATTGCAGACAATGGCAGATAAACTTGAAAAAGCAGATGACTTTGATAAGGCTGTCGATGAAGTAATCTACGAGACATTGAAAGCTCACCGCAAAGTAATCTTTAACGGAAACGGATATTCTGATGAGTGGATCGCTGAAGCTGAACGCAGAGGTCTTCCAAATGTTAAGACAATGGTTGATGCTACCGCTTCTCTCTATGACCCTAAAACAATCGAAATGTTTGAGAGACAGCATGTATTTAACAAGACCGAACTTGAGTCCCGTGCTGAGATCAATTATGAGGCATATGCTAAGGCAATCAACATCGAAGCTAAGACTATGATCGAGATGGCTTCCAAACAGTATATTCCGGCAGTTATCAGCTATGTTACAAGTCTGGCTGATTCCATCAACAGCATCAGCGCTGCCTGTGCTGAAGCAGATCTGTCCGTACAGAAGGATCTTTTAACAAAATGCTCTTCTCTCCTTGCAGAAGCTCAGAAGGCATTGAACGATCTGGTTGCTGCCGATGCTAAGGCTAACAGCATGGAAGAAGGAAAAGAGCAGGCTGAGTTCTTCAAAGACACTGTCTTTACAACGATGGCCAGCCTCCGTGCTCCAATTGACAAACTGGAAATGTTAGTTGACAAAGAATATTGGCCGGTACCATCTTATGGAGATATGCTTTTCGAAGTTTAATTTCAAAAAAAATAAATAAAAATCAAAATGATCTGCTGACGATCTTTAAGACCGCCAGCAGATTTTTTCAGAAATGAGGTTTTTATGATCACAATTTCCCTAAAGACAGATTCCGATATACCTATGTATATCCAGATTTATGAATATATCAAAAAAGAAATCCTGGCAGGGCGTCTCAGTGCTCCGGAAAAACTCCCTTCCGCCCGTTCTCTGGCGGCTCATCTGCAAGTAAGCCGCAGTACTGTAGATACCGCTTACGAACAACTAGTAGCAGAAGGCTATGTAGATGCCAGAGAAAAACGAGGCTATTTTGTAAATTCCATTACTCATATGACCGGTTTTACAGATTCTGTTGTTCCGGACTTTTCAACCGAATCCCATATACCTTCTGCACCGGAATTTTTTGAGTTTAATCCGGATGCCATTGATACCACTCATTTTCCTTATACCGTATGGAAATCCATTGGCAAAAACCAGTTAGACAATCCTCGCAATTTTACCGCCGGCGACAACCTGGGCGAACCATCTCTCAGACACGCTGTGGCAACCTATCTTCACGGTTCCAGAGGCGTATCCTGTGAACCGGACCAGGTGGTTGTAGGAGCCGGTCTTGCCCATCTTCTCCAGATGTTAAGCATTTTATTTGACCGAAAACCGACTGTGGCTTTTGAGAAGCCAGGCTATCAAAATGCCCGCCGCGTTCTTCTCCACAACGGATGCTCTATTGTAGACATTCCTTTAAAAAATTCTGTCATGGATGTGGAGGCTCTTGCTGATTCCTCTGCTTCCCTTTGTTATGTTACACCCAGTCACCAGTTTCCTATGGGCAGCGTCATGCCTGCCAGCACCAGGGATCAGCTTTTAAAATGGGCTTCCGAAAAGGAGGGACGCTATATTCTGGAAGATGACCACGACAGTGAATTTCGCTATACGGGCCGCCCGATTCCCGCCCTGCAGAGTTTTTACAAACAGGATACCGTTATCTATATCGGTACTTTTTCAAAGGCAATCTCTCCGGCACTCCGTGTGGGTTATATGATCCTTCCGAAAGCGCTGATGAAACAGTATAAAAAAATATGCGGTACTTTTCCCTGTCCTGTATCCAAAACAACCCAGGCCATTTTAGCAGATTTTATTCATAAGGGCTATTTTGAAAAACACTTGAACCGTATGCGTAAAATCTATAAGGGAAAACATGATTTTTTGCTGACACAGATCCAAAAATATCTGCCTGCCCCCCTGTTTTCTGTTTCCGGAGACAATGCAGGTCTGTATGTTTTACTGCACTACCAGGGATCACGCTCCGATGATGAGATCCTGGAAAATGCGCAAAAAAACAACATCCGGCTTTGCTCTCTGAATGATTATTATCCAGATCCGGATGTTGTTTCCAGTCACACATATTTAATTGGATTTGCCGATCTCAGTCCGGAAGAGATAACAAAAGGGATTCTGCTTCTGGCTGAGAAAGTATTTCTTTCGCCCGGATCGTATCCTGGCTGATCTGCTCTTTTAACTGATCCATAGAATCGAATTTTCTCTCCGGGCGCAGATAAGAAACCAAATGTGCCCGGATTTTTTTTCCATAAATATCTTCATGGAAATCAAAGATCCATACTTCCAGTCCCATAGGATTATTACCGGATACGGTAGGCTTCACTCCCAGATTTCCTACTCCTTTTCTTATTTTTCCATCTACTGTCAGCATGATAGCGTATACACCTTTCGGGGGCAGTATCTTCCCCGGTGCCGGTATCAGGTTGGCTGTGGGAATCTCCATGGTCCTTCCCAGATGCCTGCCGGAAACCACTTCTCCCTGTATAAAATACGGCATACCAAGCAGGGAAGCCACCTCTCCCATTTCTCCTTTTTCCAGCTGGCTGCGGATCCTTGTACTACTGACTTCGCTGCCTCCTAAAGACAGTTTTTCCAGAATATGTACATGAAAAGAATAGGTACTCTCCCATTCTTTCAGCATCCTGGCATTTCCGGAACGGTTATGGCCGAAGCAAAAATCTGTTCCAATAAATATTTCCTTTGCATGACACCTCTGTACCAGCACTTGCTCCACAAATTCCACCGGTGCCATATGCCGGAAGGCCTCTGTCACAGGAACAGAGACAAAAATATCCACACCGGTTTTCTCTGCCAGGTCTTCTTTTTCCGCCTGACTGTATATACCATTCTGGCGAGTACTTTCAAAGGTAAACATAACCACCGGCAATTTTGTCTTTTTTGCCGCCTGGATCAACAAACGATGGCCCCGGTGTATCCCATCAAACTTGCCAATACATACTGCCGATGGCTCTAATTCAAAATCCAATGACCGGATCCGTCTCATTTTTTTCCTCACTTCCATCTCATTTACGGATGAAACATTTTTACAATGCTAAATTTATTAGTGGCTGCATTTCTTTGATACAGCGCATAAAATTCCCGGTTTGTATCATACATCCGCACTGTTTTACGGAAGGCAATCTTGTCTCCATCCTGACAGCTATTTACCGGAATCTCATTTCCATTCTGCAAATATTTCATTCCTGTTTCCAGAACCTGAACAGCCGGATACTCCATAAACAGGGAATCAATACTCAAAAGTACTTCATCCAGCCGGTCCTCTTTTACTTTTTGTTCTATCTCATCCAGCGTGTATGCCTCATCCAGAGAAAATCTGCCTACCTGGGTCCGCACAAGGCTGTCCATGGCTGCCAGGCATCCCAGTTTTTCTCCTATATCATCACATAAAGAGCGGATATACGTTCCCTTAGAGCAGTGAACTTCTATTTCAAACCAGTTCTTCTCCAGATCTGCCTGGAGAAGCTTCAAACTATAAATCGTCACTTTCCTTGGTTTCCGTTCTACGGTTTTCCCCTGCCTTGCCATTTCATACAAGCGTTTTCCCTGGATTTTGATGGCTGAATACATAGGCGGCACCTGCTCTATGTCCCCTTCAAAGGACTTCAGACACTGTTCCAGTTCTTCTCCTGTGCAGGTTACCGGTCTGGTTTCCAATACAGTTCCTGTCATATCCAGGGTATCCGTTTTTACTCCCAGTTTCACACCGGCTATGTAGGTTTTATCCTTCTCAGTCAAAAGGTCAACTACTTTCGTCGCCTTTCCTATACACACCGGAAGTACACCCGTTGCATCCGGATCCAGTGTTCCTGTATGGCCTATTTTCTTGAAATGCAGGATCCCCCGGAGTTTTGCTACCACATCATGGGAGGTAAATCCTTTTTCCTTTTTTACATTTATGATTCCATTCATTCTGCCTGCCTCTTTGCCAATTCTAACTGCTTTTCAATGTGAAAAGTCAAACTGTTGATCACATCAAAAGCAGTTCCTTTTAAAGAACATCCGGCTGCACGGATATGTCCACCGCCGCCATACACTTTGCACACCTGGCTCACATCTACAATATCGTTAGAGCGCATGCTGACTTTAAACTCTCCCTGCGCCCTCTCACTAAGCAAAATAGCCACTTCCACACCTTCTGTTGTGCGGAGTTCATCGATGACACCATCCAGATCCGATGGTGCCGCCTCGTAAAGGTCCATGATATTTTTCTTTACAACGGAAAAAATACACCGTCCATCCATCATGCGGATGCTTTCCATCAGGCATCTTCCCATGATCTGAAGCTGTTTGTAACTTTTCATATAAAAACTTCCATCGATAATCTTGCCAAATGGGATTCCTTTATTCATCAAAGCCCCAGCGATCTCCATGGTACGGCAGGATGTGTTGGAGTGTTTAAACACCCCTGTATCATGGATAATGCCTGTATACAGACAGCATGCTGTGGCATAAGAAATCTTCTCATCTTCCATCAGCGTGTACAAAATCTGGCTGGTAGAACTGGCGTCTGCCTCTACCTGTTCTTTCTGACAAAAATGAGTATTGGTAATATGATGATCTACACAATAAGTAGCTTTCGCCTTTTCCAAAATTCCGGCCGCTTCCCCCAGTCTCTCTTTGTCACCACAGTCCAGTGCTACAAACAGATCATATACCTGGTCTGCCCCGCACTGTTCTGTCATTGCCTCTTCCTTGGACAGATAATCAAATGCAGATGGAATCTCCTCCACATACACCGTTACTTTTTTCCCCGGAAAATTGTCCTGAATATAACTGTACAACCCCATACAGGATCCGATACAGTCTCCATCCGGACGGACATGACCACCTATGGCAATCGTTTCAGCCTGGCTGACAGCCTGCATCAATTCATTCATGCTTCTTCCTCATTTCTATGTTTTGACTCTTCTTTTTCTTTTAACTCGTCAATCTTCTTTGACATAGTCACACCATATTCAATGGAAGTGTCCAGAACAAAAGTAAGTTCTGGCGTATTGCGCAGATTCATGCGCTTTGCCAGCTGGTGGCGGGCAAAAGACGCACTTTTTTTCAGGCCTTCCATTGTTTTTTCTTTTTCTTCGTCATTGCCAAGAACACTTACAAAAATCTTGGCAAATTTGAGATCCGGTGTTACCTCCACCGCCATGACCGAAGTCATGGGATGGATACGCGGATCTTTCAGATCTTCCCGGATGATGCTGCTCATTTCCCGCTGCACCTCACTGTTGATCCGTATATTTTTTACACTGTTCTTTCTCATTGTCCTTACCTCAACTGTTTCCTATCTTGGAACCTCGACCATCTTGTAACATTCTACCTGGTCGCCTTCCATTACATCATTAAATCCAGCGAACACAAGACCACATTCATAACCGGCAGCCACTTCTTTTACATCATCTTTGAATCGTTTCAAGCTGGCTACATCGCCTTCAAAGATCTGCTCACCTTCTCTGGTGATACGGGCACGACAGCCACGCTCTACTTTACCATCCAGTACATAAGAACCGGCAATTGTTCCCACGCCGGATGCTTTAAATGTCTGGCGCACTTCTACATGAGCGATGACTTTTTCCTCATAGATCGGCTCTAACATTCCCTTCATAGCTGATTCAATGTCCTCAATGGCATCATAGATTACTCTGTAAAGTCTTACATCTACATTCTCGCGGTCTGCTGTTTCTTTGGCCGCATTATCAAGACGGATGTTAAATCCGATAATGATGGCATTGGATGCACTGGCCAGAGTTACATCTGACTCATTGATGGCACCTACACCACCATGGATCACACGGACTGCCACTTCTTCATTGCTGAGTTTCACAAGACTCTGTTTTACTGCTTCTACAGATCCCTGTACATCGGCTTTGATAATCAGGTTCAGTTCTTTTACATTACCTGCCTGGATCTGGCTGAAGAGACCATCCAGTGTTACTTTCTTGGCTCTTGTCTCCTCTAATAATTTATCCTTACTCTGGTCAATGTATGCCTGTGAAATCTGTTTTGCTTCTTTATCACTGTCTGTTGCCACAAATACCTCACCGGCATCCGGCACTCCATTCAAACCAAGGATCTCTACCGGCGTAGATGGGGTAGCCTGTTTTACACGTTCACCTCTATGGTCTAACATGGCACGGACTTTACCGTAGGCAGTTCCGATAGCAATATGATCTCCAATATTTAAGGTACCTTTCTGTACCAGTACCGTAGCGACCGGACCTCTTCCCTTGTCCAGACGGGCCTCGATTACGATACCTCTTGCACGACGCTTTGGATTGGCTTTCAATTCCAACACTTCTGCTGTCAGAACGATCATCTCCAGAAGGTTTTCGATACCTTCTTTTGTGTGTGCAGATACCGGACAGAAAATGGTGCTGCCGCCCCAGTCTTCCGGAATCAGCTCATACTCAGACAATTCCTGTTTTACTCTTTCAATGTTGGCGCCTTCTTTATCAATCTTATTCACTGCCACGATAATTTCAACACCGGCTGCTTTGGCATGGTTGATCGCCTCTACAGTCTGTGGCATAACACCATCATCAGCCGCAACCACCAGTACTGCTATATCTGTAGACTGGGCACCGCGCATACGCATAGATGTAAACGCCTCATGTCCCGGTGTATCTAAGAATGTGATCTTTTCACCATTGATACGAACTACATAAGCACCGATATGCTGTGTGATACCACCTGCTTCATGCTCTGTTACATCCGACTGGCGGATTGCATCCAGAAGAGATGTTTTACCATGGTCTACATGACCCATTACACAGACAACCGGCGGGCGCTTCTTCATCTTGGATTCATCCTCTTCTTCCTCTTTCAGAAGTTCTGCCACCATGTCGATCTTTTCTTCTTTTTCAGCTATAATATCAAAGCTTAATGCGATTTCCTCAGCCTCTTCAAAACTGATATCCTGATTCAAAGATACCATCTGGCCCCGCAGGAACAACTGTTTTACCAGAGCAGCTGCCGGCATTTTCATCTTTTCAGCCAACGCACGGATAGTCAGTGTCTCTGGGATCACAATCTGCTTAATATCTTCTTCCGGCTCCTGTTTTACCGGTTCCGGTTTAATAAAGGCACCCTTTCTGTTTGGATCTTTCTTGGAACGGATACGGCTCATTTCCTCTTTACTGCTCTTACGGTAGCCGCCCTGCTTTGCTTTATCATCCCTCTTATTATTGCGTTTACGGGAGTTTTTCTGCTCCTGCTTGATTCCATCAAATCCATTCTGGGCTTTCTCAAAGCGCTCCAATACCCGCTCGCCACCACGATTGTTTCCGTTGCCGCCACGGTTATTGCCATTTCCTCCGCGGTTGCTGCCACGATTATTTCCATTACCGCCGTTTCCATTGCGGTTATTTCCAGCATTACCACCACGGTTGTTGCCATTTCCTCCGTTGTTCCGGCGTTCACCGTTGTTTGGCTTCTTGCCGCGGGCAGGCTGTGAATCTCTTCCTCCACGATTATTGCGGTTATCTCTTCTTTCCTGTTTTTGTGCTGTTTTTTTCTCTTCGTTCTGCTTTTTCTCCGGCACTACCGTTTTCTCCTCTGTCTTTTCTTTGTTTTCCTTTACAGGCTCTTTCACCGGCTCTTTTTTCTCTTCTTTCTCCGGCTGGTTTTTCTTAGGCTCCTCTTTTTTCTCAGGTGCCTCTTTTTTCTTAGGCTCTTCTTTTTTCTCAGGTTCCTCTTTTTTCTCAGGCGCCTTCTCCGTTGTTTTTGAGACTGGCTCTGAAATCGTTTTTGCTTTTTCTTCTTTTTCAGTCTTTTCAGCCGTTACCTGTTTTTTACTGAAACCTTTCATCAAAAAAGCAATGGCATCATCTTCGATGTTGCTGTTAGGACCTTTTACATCAAATCCATTATCATTGAGGAATTTAATCAGATCTCCACTCTTTATGTTCTTATCCTGATGCTGCATACTGCGAGCAATTTCAAATATTTTCATTTTTGCCATACTTTGTTACCTCCAGATCTAAATTTTTGCCGATTGACTTAGCAAATCCCTTATTCAACACTGCAAGAGACGCACGGAATTCTTTTCCGATCGCCTTTCCCAGCGTATCTTTGTCTCCAAATTCAGCATAGGCAACTTGATAAAACTTACACGAATCTGAAAACTTCTTTTTCGTATTGGCAGAAGCATCTTCTGCTACAATGACCAGATATGCTTCTCCATCGCGGATCGCTTTCTCTGTCAGAAATTCTCCGCTGGCTACTTCTCCTGCTTTCATTGCCAGTCCCAGCGTTCCCAGCACTTTTTTACTTTGGATCATAAAACTGCCTTTCTATTTCATCATAAACTTCTGCCTGGACATTCATTTTAAATGTCCGGTTCAGTGCATTGGATC
>OLGD01004760.1_pt1 | contig 10733 bp, 9 predicted proteins | sample 1605311 | NCBI WGS metagenome assembly OLGD01 (sample SAMEA3888917, study PRJEB22519) | human gut metagenome | biome: human gut; feature: human-associated habitat; material: faeces | place: Denmark | collected 2010 | reverse complement strand
TCGGTTGGGGATCTGGTATTTTACGACGGGGTGCTGTATCAGGTGGATGTGGATGATCCCACCGGCACGCCTGGCAGCTCCGCTGATTTTACCCAGGTTACCGTCACCGGACCCACCGGGCCTACGGGCCCCACCGGCCCTACCGGCCCCACCGGCCCCACCGGGCCCACCGGCCCTACCGGTCCCACGGGTTCTCAGGGCGTGCAGGGGCTCCAGGGCATACAAGGCGCAAAAGGCGATCCCGGCGATGCAGGCCCCACCGGCCCTACAGGCCCTACCGGCCCCACTGGGCCCACAGGCCCCACCGGCCCCACCGGGCCCACAGGACCAACGGGCCCCACGGGTGATGCGGGTGCGCAAGGCATTCAAGGCTTACAGGGCGATGCAGGCCCAACCGGCCCTACAGGCCCTACAGGCCCTACAGGCCCTACTGGCCCCACCGGCGACGCAGGCCCCCAAGGCATCCAAGGGTTGCAGGGCGCCGAGGGCCCCCAAGGGCCGCAGGGCGACGCAGGCCCCAAGGGCGACACCGGGGACACTGGCCCCACTGGCCCCACTGGCCCTACAGGCCCCACTGGGCCCACCGGGCCCGTAACCCCGGCTGCGGCAGTAGAGGACGCCACCGGCCAGGATTCGGTGGTGGATCAATTCAACGAGCTGCTGGCAAACCTGCGGGCCGCCGGCCTGTTGAGCAGCTGATCCCGCCTGCGTAAGACAAACAGATCCAACGAGGCGGCGGCTTGTCCGCCGCCTCCCAGCCTGTCGAAAAACCCCCGGGGGTTCGGGGGCCGCAGCCCCCAGAGGCTATAATCGGATTTGGCGACATGCGCGTCAAATCCGCAAAAAGCCTTGCGTAGCAAGGGTTTCCCTGCATAGCTCCCTGGCCGCGCCGTAGGCGCAAGGGAGCTATGAAAACCTCGAAAAAGTGGCGCAAGCCACTTTTTCGACAGCCTGAGAGCCGCCCCTTTGGGACGGCTCCTGCGCGATCCGTTTGATGGCTGTCCCGCCGGCGCTATGCCGGCTCCGTCAGCGCTTCCACCTGGGCGCCTACCTCTTGGAAATAGGCTTCCAGGGCTTCCGGGTCATCCGCCGGGAAGCTCTCATCCAGCAGGAAGCTGGCGGTGGCGGACACGCTCCCGTCCTCCCCCCGGAGAAAGGAGACCGCAGCGGGGACCCCGTCCCCATAGGTGTATAGATATATGGCGTTCTCGGTCAACTCCTGGCATACAAAGGTTTTGCTTGCGGTACAAATGCTGGAGGCGGCCAGGAGCATGGCGCCCCCCGCCGCGTTGATCTCCGTGGCGATGGCAGCCTGGATCCGCTCCTCCATATAGCTGCGCAGCTTATCGGACATGCTGTCCATGCCCACAGCCTGGGATAGGCTTTGGATCCCCGCCTGAGAAAGGGTGATCCGATACACGGCCTGGGGCTGTCCATAGTCCCCGGTGCGGACCGGCTCCAGGATCTGCTGGAGGTCCAGGCTTTGGGAATAGGTCTGCATATAGGCTTCGCTATTTGCCATTTCCTCCATCAGGGCGATTAGCTCCAGCCCTTGCTGATAGGGGGATTTGCTCTCCTGGGTTGTGGTGGCGGCGCTACTGCAGGCGCTCAGCAGCAAAAGTGTCCCCAACATCAACGCGATGCAGCCCATCCATATGGTTTTTTTCATTCCGTAATACTCCCTTCTAACTGTTGCGTATATGGTATTGATTTTCCAAATCCTCCCCTGCCGTACACACCGTTACCGCCCACACGCTTGCCGCCCCGGCCATGCGCAGCGCCAAGGCGCAGGCGTCCAGGGTGGAGCCAGTGGTGATCACATCGTCCACCAGCAGGATATGGATGCCTTGCAGCCCCCGGCCCGCCAGGAAGGCGTCCCGCACATTGCCCGGCCGCTCCGCATGGGTGCGTTGGGCCTGGCTGGGGGTGTTGCGGATGCGGGTCAAAGCCTTGGTTTGCACGGGGATGCCCGTTTCCCGGGATAGCCGCTGGGCCAAAAGCTGGCTTTGGTTATAGCCCCGCTGCCTGCGGCGAAAGGGGTGCAGCGGCACCGGAATGATCCAATCCGCCGCCGGCGGCCTGGGCAGGAAGGTGCATAGGGATTCCGCCAGGTATTTTGCCCCGGCATACTTGAAGGCATGGATCAGCTGGGCAGCCGCGTCGTTATAGAGCAGCCCGGCCTGGACCCCGTCCAAATAACCGAACGCTTCAGGGGAGGGGGAAACGGGCTGCAGCTTTGCCAAGCAATCCGGGCAAAAGTATGCGCCCGGCCCGGATGGGGCCAGGCGGGTCTCCCGGCCGCACAGGTCGCAGGTCAGCCGCCGGGGATAGAGGGCGTCCAGAAATAGGGAGCGGATGCTCATGGCAGCAGCTCCTTTTGCCGGCACAGGAACCGGGCTAGGCCGCTATAGCGGCGCTTCACCTGGTTGTTGCGCACCATCTGCTGGATGCAGCTTTGCCGGCCCAGGATGCAGACCATATGCCGGGCCCGGGTCACCGCCGTGTACAGCAGGTTCCGGTTGAGCAGCATGGGCGGGCCGCCCAGCAGGGGCAGCAGCACGATGGGGAATTCGCTGCCCTGGCTTTTATGGATGGAGATGCAGTAGGCCAATTCCAGCTCCTCCAGCATGGAGAAGCTATAGACCGCGCTGCGGCCGTCGTCAAAGAGCACCTCCAGGGTCTGGTCATATAAGTCGATGGACATGATGGTGCCCAGATCCCCATTGTAGACCCCCTCCCCCATCTCCGGGGGCTGATGGGGCAGGCTGCGGGTCCAGGCCAGGCGGTAATCGTTTTTGATCTGCATCACCTTGTCCCCTTCCCGGAACACCACGTCGCCATATTTGCGTTCCTTCTTCTTATGGGCGGGGGGATTCAGGGCCTCCTGTAAGCGCTTATTCAAATTATAGACCCCCAAGGGGCCTTTTTTCATGGGGGCTAACACCTGGATATCCTGCAACGGCTCCTGGGCGCCCAGCTTTGCGGCCTTGCCGCTATTGAGGGCAATAAGCCGGCGGATCACCGCCTCCTGTTCCTCCATGGGCTCAAAGCCGAAATCCTCCAAGCCCTCCAGGATGGGCATCTGGCCCTCGTTGATCCGGTGGGCGTTGGTGACGATGGCGCTGCGGCCGGATTGGCGGAAGATCTCCGTAAGGCGCACCACCGGGATCTGGCCGGAATCCACCATATCCCGCAATACGTTCCCCGGCCCCACGGAGGGCAGCTGGTCGCTGTCTCCCACCATGATCAGCCGGGTGCCCGGGGTCAGGGCCCGAAGCAAGGCGGCCATGAGGGGCACGTCCACCATGCTCATCTCGTCCACAATCACCACATCCGCCAGCAAGGTGTTCTCCGTGTTCCGGCCAAAGCCCCCTTCCCCATAGCTGTATTCCAGCAACCGGTGGATGGTGCTGGCATCCCGGCCGGTGGCCTCCCCCATGCGTTTGGCCGCCCGCCCCGTAGGGGCGCATAGAGCATATTCCGTGCCCATCTCCTCCAAAAGGGTGATCACAAAGCGCAAAATGGTGGTTTTGCCGGTGCCGGGGCCGCCGGTGATCACCAAAGCCCCCGCCTTTAACGCCAATTCCACCGCCTGGCGCTGGGCCGGCGCCAGGGTGATATCCAGCTGCTGCTCCAGCCGGGCGATCTGGGCCTTGGGCCGGAAAAAGGGATTGTCCAGGGCGCTTTGGCCCTGGAGCCGCAATAGCCGCAGGGCGCAATCCTGCTCGGTGCGGAACATGCCGGGCAAAAATATCCCGTCCTCTCCCGGCAGCTGCTCCTGGATCAGCTGGCCCTCCAGCAGCAGCTCCGTCAGGGTGCGCTCCACCGGCGCGATGTCCGCCTGAAGCAGCCCGGCCGCCACCTCCACCAGCTTTTCCCGGGGCAGGTAGGTATGCCCCTCCTGCCGGGCCCATTGCAGGGTATATTTCAGCCCGGCCCGAAGCCGGTAGGGGGCGTCCGGCTCCACCCCGCCGTTGCGGGCGATGGCGTCTGCGGTCTTAAAGCCGATCCCCTCCACATCGTCGATGAGCCGATAGGGGTTCTCCTCGATCTTTGCCAGGCAGAGCTCCCCATAAATCTTATATAGCTTCATGGCCTGGCCGATGGTAACCCCATATTTTTGCAGGCCCAGCATGATATCCCGTAGCCCCAGCTGGGCCCCATAGGAAGCGCCAATGGTTTGGGCCCGGATCTGGCCGATCCCCGGCACCTCCGCCAAGCGCGCCGGCTCCTTTTCCAGCACGTCCAGGGTCTCCATGCCAAAGGTCTGTACAATGGCTTGGGCAGTGCTTTCCCCCACCCCTTTGATCAGGCCGCTGGCAAGGTAATTCTTCAGGGCCGTAAGGGTGGCGGGGGCCAGGGTCTTACAGGTCTCGGCCCGGAATTGGCGGCCATAGGTCTTGTGCTCCGTCCATTGGCCCGTCAATTCCACCCGTTCCCCCACCCCGGCCAAGGGCATTTCCCCGATGGCGGTCATGTCTTCGCCGGCTTCATTGGTCAGCTCCAATACGGTGAAACCGGTATCCTCGCTGCGATATATAATGGCTTTCACCGTACCCGTTAGCTCCATGTGCCCCTACGCGTCCTTCTCAATAAGATGCTTCTATTTTAACATACCCTAGATTTTCTGCAAAGTCCGCCCTTGTGCTGCATATATCTAAACATCATCATAAGGGGGAGGTCATCCGCTTTGCGCATCTTCGTAATAACCAAACGCACCCTGATCATCTGGATCTTAATTCTGGCCCTGGTGATTACGGGCATTATCCTGCTGCTCAGCTTCACGCCCAATGCCGCCGCCGTCAGCAGCAGCGCCATGGTGGAAGCATATGAAATGGAAGTTCTGGCAGGCCGGCACAAGGAGGTGCCGGTCTACAGCGTGGACAGGGCGGACAAGAAAATCGCCCTGACCATCGATGCGGCCTGGGAGGACGATAAAACGCCCTTTATCCTGGACACCCTAGCCCAGTATAACGTGAAGGCCACCTTTTTCCTATGCGGTTTCTGGGTGGAAAAATACCCGGACGAGGTAAAGCAGATCGCCGCGGCGGGCCACGAGATCGGCAACCATACCGCCACCCATCCCCATATGAACCAGCTGGACGTCAAGGGCATCGAAAAGGAGCTGGCGGATTTTGAGGCCATGACCACCAAGCTGATCGGCAAAAAAACCGCCCTGTTCCGTCCCCCCTATGGGGAATACAACGATACGGTGATCACCACAGCCCGGGGCCTGGGCTACGAGGTGATCCAGTGGGATATTGATACCGTAGACACGGAATGGATGACAGGGTCTTAAAAGAATGCGGCTCTTTTTGCCGCTGCTTGTTCGCCCCTTATGCCTGCTCCATAAAATTATATTTCCATAGGATTTTCACCTTATCGTTATATATCTGAATCCTTTCGATGAGCAGCTTGGCCGTCTCCCGTTTCTGTTCCAGGTTCATCTGTTCCCACAGGGCCGGCACATCCCCCAACTGCCGCATGTTTTCTTCTCCCATGTTGGCGGCTTTCGCCTGTTGTTGCTCTTGCAGCAGGCTGCGCCGTTCCCCTTCCAGGGCGTTGATCCGCTCGTTCAGGTATTGTACCGTGATCCCCTTTGCCTCCGCTAAGCCGTCCAGCAAATTCTGAATCTGCTGCTCCACCTTGGCGATCTGCACCTTGCGCCGCTTCTCTAGGGCGTCTTCCTCCTGCTGGATCTTTGCCTTGAGCGTCTGCTTTTGCCGTACCGCCCGAAACAGCTCTGCTTCCACCACCGCTTCCAGATCCGCCACCAGCCAACGTTTTTCATATTCCTCACAGGTGCCGTAGTTGGTCTTGCCGGAACAGGAGACCCGGGGGATGCACCGCCCGGAGGCCACAACCCGCATGGCATGGCCGCAGTAGCCGCATTTCATCAGCCCGGTGAGCCAGGTATGCTTCCCTTTCCCTTCGTTGCCCAGCTGCACGTTGTGCATGAGCTTTTGCTGGCAGCGGAGAAATACCGCCGGTTCGATCATGCCGGGATGCAGCCCCAGGGAAAGTGTCAGCTTATCCCACTGGGAAAATTTGCGACGGCTCCGATCCCAGGCCCCATAGGTAACGCAGCCCCGCTCCCCTAAAAAGTCGTCGATCGGATTGGTGATCTTCATGCCGGCGCTTTCATAAAAGCGGTAGATATCCGCGTCCGCCTTTACATAGAGCGGGTTTGTCATGATCCGGCTCAGCTTGCCGGAATCCCATTCCGTTCCATTGGGCGAAGGAATCCCCTTGCGGTTTAGTCCCTTTGCAATGGAGCCCAAGGAAGCATCCGTAAAGGCATAGGCCTGGAATGCCGCCTGGACTATGGCGCTGCTCTCCGGCTCTATTTCCAGGGTACTGATGTGCTTGCCCTGAACCATAGCCTTGGCCTTTTGGTAGCCGTAAGGGGCGGCGGCGTCATAGGCGCCTCGCTGGCTGCGGGCATGGTAGCTATCCTGCACCCGCAGCTGGATGGTCTCCCGCTCCAGCTGGGCGAACACCATCAGGATGGACAGCATAGCGTTGCCGATGGGCGTCCCTGTGTCGAATTTTTCCCGCGTGGATAAGAAGGCTACGTCATGCCGCTTAAAGGTATCGATCATGGCGGCAAAGTCCAACAGGGAACGGCTCAGCCGGTCCAGCTTATAAACGATTACCTTGTCTACCAAGCCCCTTTCTATATCCTCCATCATTTTGGTGAACTGGGGCCTGTTTGTATTTTTCCCGCTGAAGCCCCGGTCGATATATACCTTCACGTCCCCGGTACTTTCCAGCTTGCAGAGTTCTATCTGGGTCTCTATGGATAGGCTGTCCTTTTTATCCAGTGATTGCCGTGCATAAATCGCTTCCATTACGCTCTCCTTTCAATAGCGCAATTCCATCGTTACACAGCTATGGTAATATGGGCATTCTGCTTTTGCAAGGGTATGGCCATGGCGGATAATAGCTTGGCAGCCAGCAAGGCGAGTTCATCCCATTCCTCCTTTGTGGTATGGCTGGGATATGTGTTTTCGATATACATACCATCACCTCCTGCTGCAATATATGTACCCCGGCCAGGGTATATGTGCCCGCCGGGAAGAATCGGCAATATTGGTTGAAGGATAAATCCGTGCCGAATATATGGCGTTTTTGCGTCGGAATTCTGCGCATTAACGGGGAAAATGCTTATTAAACCATGTGCTTTCCCCATAGCCGCATGTTTGTTGGGAACGCAGGCGCTCCATCCGAACTAGAGCTGCGGCATAGTTTATACCGATGATAAGAAAATTGCCCGGACCGGCCGGCTCCGGCCGCGCTGGGATTGCACCACCCCCCTTTCAGCGGGCTGCATTCTGGGACTTAACCTCGACTATGCAGGCGTATCATTATGCCGCTTTACAAGCCGTATCGCTGGCGCCTTGGGTTTTGCCCTGCCCCGATCCGGCTGCGGAGGCGGTCTTGGCGGGCTTGTAAAGCGGGGTTGTTGTATCCAGGCAATCGGTATGTGGTTTTCAAAGTGCTTTTTAAGGACAATGGCGGGGGATACGTCCTGCCTTACACCGGCAAACGCTTCCCCTGTTCACCCAGCGAAATATGTCCCTCTATCTATCCATACATTTTTGGGGCAAATTCGAGGGGGCTAGCACAAATTTTTTTGCAGAAATTTTTCCATGCTTCTTAGCGCCCGGCGAATGCTCTCCTGTATAGAACGTTCCCTTACGTTTTCTAAGCGGGCAATACTGCTATAGCTCATGCCTAAAAAGAAGTGGGCGTATACCCGCTGCCGCTGCTTGTCTGAAAGGGATGCCAAGGCTTGATACAGCTGCTCCTTTTCATTATTTGCCGCCAGAAGGGTATAAGGGTCTGCCGCCGTGCTTGTGGGCAGCTCTCCGCGCGCCTCCGCCCACTCTAAGGAATAGTAGGCTTTGTTCCGAAAAACGCGCACCTGATAGGCAACTTCGCTTGCCTTCCCTTCATGCAGTGCAGACGCCACCGCATCTGGCAAGGAAATCAGATGATCCCGGCGATATATCGTAGGATAATACTCCCGTAAATTGATGGTTTTCATTTGAACCTCCTGTGTCATCTTTGTTTTGGTATCAGAGCTGCAAAGCGCCAGGAGGTGCGCGGGCGCGGCGTAGGAAGGCATAAAATAAGCCACGCAATGGCAATCCGCATTGCGTGGCAAAATAGAAAATTTTCGCCGTCCCTTTCAGAGGGACATACTGAATTGATTTATTGGAAGATCGGCGGCAAACCGTGGGGCGATAGACGCTTCTTTTATGTGGGCATATAGGCGATTTTGCAAAAGAAATCCTGAAAATGACTTTGGTGTGGTGCTAAAAGGGCAAACGAATAGAAGGGCTTGCGAAGGAAGCCTTTTGCAAGCCTCAATGGATTACTCAGAAGTTATTATTTGATTTTCATCATCCTTGCGAACTTGTTCACCACGATCACCGCTGCCTTACGAACCCGACAGGTAGTCGTTCATACATTGCGTTACCTCCGCAGGGGTGGCTGTTGCGGGAAAGATGATCTCCTCCTTGTCGATATAGGCCGTTGCGGATATCCACGCCAGATACACTTTGCTTACATCTTCGTTGGTAAACGCGAAAAGGCGGATATCATAGCCTTTTCCGTTTTCTGCGGTTTCCTGAATTACGGCGTAGTGATAGTATGAAGGGTCCTCCAAATATAACATATCCTGGAAGGAAAGGGGCTCCGCTATCTCGCTTTCCTTTGCCGCGACAATGATTTCCTGTAACAATTCTTCATCGTTGCTGAGCGTTGGCGCGGTGGCGAGCATTTTAGACTCTGGCGGAATGCCATATTCGATCCATGCGGGGAAAAGGGCGTGCCAGGGAGGCATCTCTTTTCGAAACGGCCTTAACCAAAGCATGAGTCCCAGCCCCACGGCTGCTATGACGCACAGAAGAATAAGCACCGTCTTTTTTTTCCGCATCTGTATGACACCTCCCCTTGATCTATATCAAAAACAGGAAGCTGGGCCCGTGGGCTTTGCCTTGCCGCCAATCATATAGAGACAAAGCGGTTTCGAGCCGCTACAGGGCTTTTGATTTCCCCTGCTCCCGAATGGCCTTTTGCCGGCATGTCCGATCCCATACGCTTCGGCCAAGCATATGCGGCCTACTTCATCCGCATCATCCTTGCGAACTTGTTCACTACGACCACCGCCACCACAAATGGTATCTTCTCATGGATCATCATTGGTTGATTCTGCACCCGGACTATCGCCATGCTTTTCCCTTAGTCGCAGTCGTTCCCCAGCGAGCATAGCTTTTCCAGTAGTTTATTCTGCGAAGTAGGCATAATTTGGATCAACAAACGAACCGTCTATGGCATTAATGCACAAAACAGAATTTGCGCTTCCTTTTTCCAGAAAAAATTCATTGCTATATTCAATCACCCAGGTAGGGACGATCAACCCTTGCTCTGTATGGTCCAAGACTGGCACAATGGAATTGGATAGCTTCATGGAATGAATGGTAAATTTTTCCGCCCAATCGGAATTCTGCTCGTCCTCGTTGATCCATGCAAGGCCAATTTTCAAAGCTTGCTTTACCCGCTCCTGAACTTGTGCAAATGGCATCAATATACTGTTTTCCGCAGGAATGGACACAATTTCCAAAGGATTTAACCAGCTCAATTCTCGAATACCGGTTTCATCCACAAACAGGCGGAGTTGCTCGTTCATTAGAGGTGCGGAGAATCGTTCCGTATCGAAGGACAGTAGATTCGTATAATATTTCCCATAATATGTGGGGAAGCGATTTCCATCATTCCGTGTAAAAATTAGGTACCAGCCCTCTGAAATCACTTCGTATGTATAATTCATAATGATTCTTGCTTTTTCTATCTCCGCAAGGCCCAGGTTCGTTATATTCAGCTCCTGTAGCGTTTCGTTGGCAATGGAAACGGCGGCTTCCTGTGAAAGCTGTACATTTTGCAAGGTAGTACCCTCCGGCTCACCAGGATACCCGCCACTCATTACGATGGATTCCGTCTGAATCATGCCGCCATGGTTGGAATAGTTGATAGATTCATCACTGCCGCGTATGCGGCATTTACTGCCGTCCGGCATTTGATAACAGTAGGCGCCAGGCCAAATAAATTCCATCTGAGCGGGGTCGTCATACGTTTCGGGAAGCGCGGCGTCAATTTCCTCCTTAAGCCTTTGTATATCCTCTTCCTGTCCTTTATAGGAGGTCCAGTAAGGCTTCCCCTGGGGGTCATATTGAACCATGCCCTTTTGTACATTAGCTAACTGGGTCATCAACTCTTCCTTTGTGGGCGTATCGATCCGAACCCCGGTGGCTTCTGGGGCAAGAACATGTTCAAATGTCTGGAAATCCGCAAGGTTTAACTGTGCCGATTGAACTAGAATCGTGGGGTAGGTATTCGTATCCGGCATTTCTACGGCTGTATCAATGGAACATGTAATAAAATCATAGGGTTTAAATGTTTCTACCCATCGATCCACGACCTGATAGGATACGCTGGCTTCCGGCTCAGATGTAGGAATTTCCTCCGCATTTAGGGGTTGTATTACGATGTTTTCCTCGGGCGTGGGCTGACAACCAGACATGATCCCTATTACACAAAAAAAGGCGATAAGAATAGATAAAAATCGCATGGTTACCTCCCTGGATAAGGAGGCCGCAAATGCGGCCTCCTTTCAGGCTGTCGAAAAAGTCCAGCAAAAGCTGGGCTTTTTCGTTTATAAGAGGTAA